>Ga0314771_100108_pt1 | contig 25905 bp, 20 predicted proteins | sample MetaGCB42018_FD_204522 | JGI IMG/M metagenome (GOLD analysis project Ga0314771, IMG submission 204522) | Cryopeg brine microbial communities from Beaufort Sea near Barrow, Alaska, United States - CB4 2018 | ecosystem: Environmental > Aquatic > Marine > Coastal | place: USA: Alaska | collected...
TAAACGGTATAAGTGGCTTTAGTGTGTAGCTCAACAACGGCTTCAACTGAGAGATTTAGGTCATTCGCCATGGCCGCCAGATCAGGGCCATATTTACCACCGTAATGCACTGGTATCTCGACATGCTGGCCATAAATGGTTTTTGAAGGGATATCATTGAGCAGCGCTGATAGCTTGTCTTTAAAGGTATTAAGCTCAGCCCATGTCAATGGCACAATGAATACACTGAGCGTATTCATACCAATCACCACTTCGATGACTTCTGGCATTTTCTGGATGCTGTCTGATAAAGCCCAGCATTTTTGTTGTTTTTCTAAAGTGATCGGTTTAGGGAAAAACAACGCTAGATTGGTTTCACTGCATATTTGCCATTGTAGATCCATTCGCACGCGCTCCATTACTTTTGTTTTTTATCTCAATTTTGGCTTAAATTTCAGGGTTGGTTCTCGTTTTTAACGTAAAACTTGATTTATATATTGTCTTGTATCCACTCTTCTAAATAATGAATAGTCATTTGACCTTGACAAAACACCTCATCTTTAAATAGGCGTTGATGCAAACCAATATTGGTATCAATGCCAGTAATTTGCGCTTCTGATAATGCCGCACGCATTTTTTCTATCGCCTGATCTCTTGACTGGTCATGTACACATATTTTGGCGATCAAACTGTCATAAGAAGGCGGCACGGTATAGTTCGACTCGATATGGCTGTCCACTCTAACCCCAAACCCAGCGGGCATATGGCAGTAGTCTATACGCCCAGCATTCGGTAAAAACGTATGCGCGTTTTCAGCATTAATACGGCACTCAAAAGCATGTCCAGTAATAGTGATATCGCTTTGTTTATACGCTAGTGCTAGCCCTGCAGCCACTCGTATTTGTTCTTGAACGATATCAACTCCAGTGACCATCTCGGTAATAGTGTGCTCGACCTGAACTCGAGTGTTCATCTCGATAAAAAAGAACTCGCTATTTTCATACAAAAATTCAAACGTGCCAGCACCTCTATATTGCATTTGCTGGCAAGCAGTAATGCAAGCTTGGCCTATTTGTAGCCGTTGCTCATCAGTAATGCCTGGCGCTGGCGCTTCCTCAATTACTTTTTGATGTCGACGCTGCATAGAGCAGTCACGCTCACCTAAGTAGATAGCATTACCATGGGTATCAGACAGTACTTGCACTTCAATATGCCGGGGCGCTTGTAGGTATTTTTCCAGATAAACGATATCACTACCAAAATTGGCTTTGGCTTCCGTTTGGGTCATAGAGATAGCTGATAATAGATCGGCCTCTTTTTCGACGACTCGCATACCGCGACCACCGCCACCGCTCGCAGCCTTAATAATAACGGGATAACCGACGTCGTTTGCAATCTTTACTACCTGATCAGCATCAGTAGGCAAAGCCCCCTCAGAGCCAGGAACACAGGGCACACCCGCTTTGGTCATTTGTTTTTTTGCAGCGACTTTGTCTCCCATATTTCTTATATTATCTGCCGTTGGCCCAATAAAAATAAGGCCGGATTTTTCAATTAAGGCGGCAAAGTCTGCATTTTCGGATAAAAATCCGTAGCCCGGATGAATGGCGTGCACATTGGTAATTTTTGCAGCGGAAACAATCGCTCTTTGATTGAGATAGCTGTGTGTGGCATTAGCAGGACCGATACATATCTTTTCATCAGCTAAGCGCACTGGTAGCGAGTCTTTATCCGCTTCCGAATAGGCAATGACAGAGTGAATACCCAACTGTTTGCAAGCTCGAATAATACGTAGAGCAATCTCGCCACGATTGGCAATTAGAATTTTTGTGAACATATTTATTCCCTTAAAAATATAGTGTCAAATACAGTGTTTGTGCAGCGTCTATACAATATTGAGTGGCTTTAACTGTTTGGCGCTATAATAAATAAGGGCTGTGCATATTCTACGACATCACCTTCATCAATCAGAATCTCTTGAATCGTACCGTCAGCTTCTGCCTTTACCTCATGCATCATTTTCATGGCTTCAATGATACATAGGGTCTGCCCTGCTACTACCTGATCGCCCACTTCAAAGAACGCCTCAGCGGTCGGCTCAGAGCGAAGATAAAAAGTACCTAACATAGGGGCCAACACTTGATCTTTTTCGGCCTCCGTAGTCACAGTTTCATCAATACGGTTATTGTTTACACTGGTATCATTAGAAGTATTATTGTGAGATGTTTCGATTTGCTGTTCTAAATGAGATGTCTTTGATTGAGGGGTATGGTCAGTATAACCACTGCTGCCTTCATTGCCATTAGCCTGACAAACGATAGAGATACGCGCCTCACCATCGATCACTTCTAAAGACTGTATGTCGGCACCTTCTGCCAGCTTGATGAGTTTTTCTAGATCTGTGAAATTAATATTCATATTATTGGCTATTCCATTAGAGTAAAAATTCTAGTTTAATATACCAAATACAAGGCTAAGTAATCAAAATAACTTAGCCTTGTATTTCAGGTTATTGGTTCTAGTTGTTTTTACCGACTATGATGCTATAGCAAAAAATCATAGGCTGGCTTGTAATGTATTAGACGTCGATTATAAACGTATAGTTGAGCCACTTTAAAACGAACACAGTATGGCTGGGAGAAATTTTCGAAGCCTCTGGAGTGACACAGTCACACAGCAAGCTAGAAAAATTTCTGCCCGTTATACGAAACCATGTGTGTATCTACTTTAGCTAAGTTGCAAACGAATTAATCGACAGGATACAAGGTACTGAGCATTTTGTTTCTGACAAAGCCTATGATGCTAACCCTATTATAGACAAGCTTAGACAAGAGAGTAACAATCCAGTTATTCCAAAAAAAAGAATGCCTTCAAATGGCATTCTCTACCCACCCTCCTCTCAATGATTTATAAAGGTTCAGTAGCATTTGTGCTCGAGCAAGCTGCGAGTGAATCAAGTTTTCTTGTATTTGTTCTGAGTCCAGCTGCGCTATCAGAGCTTCATCTAATGTTTGATAACCATAACGAAATAATTTTTCGGCATCGCTTGCCCGCTTGACGGACTGCTGATACGCCTTATTCAGCAATTTTTGTTGCTGCTCTAGCGCCTGATGTGCTTGATAGGTGTTATCTACCTCACCAAGCGCGCGCAGTAGCCTTCGATCATACTGTAGCAGCGCCGTTTGCAAGCGAGCATCAGCGCTTTCGATATTGGCCTCAATCCGACCGTTCGTAAAAATTGGAACCTCTATACCCACACTCAGTATACTGCCCCAACCCTTCAAATCTGGCACATCACTGTCAAGGTCAATGCGCCCGCCTTGACCTAAAAAACGAATGGAAAAACGTGGTAGTAGATCAGCTTTGGCACTTGCCAGTTTGGCAGAATAGGCATTGACTTTCGCGCCATAGGCACGCAGATCTGGACGACGTTCTAGCAACCCTGGGGCGTTTGGCCACTGGGCGCACTCGGTTGATGATTGAGAATGTCTACAGTAGCGGAAGGCAGCTCAAAACCTTGTGGTATTTGCCCGATGAGTACAGCAATGCTACGTACGTGTGTTGCGTATTCTGCATCGATTGTGCTTTTTTTAGCACGCATGGCATTGAGTTTACTTTGGACATTATTGACTTCATACATGGTGACTTGACCCGCTTGAAAACGCCCTTTCACATATCGCTCAAAGCGAGTCAATATCTCTACATTGCGGGCGGTAATGACTTCGCGCTGCTGGGCGGCACGGGCTTGAAAATAATGATCAGCAATTTGATCTGCCAGTAGCATTTGCGCGCCATATACTTTTTCTTGTACACCCAACGCCGCATAACGGGCAGCATCAGCATCACTTTGTTTTCTGCCAAATATATCTGGCTCCCACGCAGCAGAGAATCCCACATTAGCATGACTGCTGTCTATGTCTTGGTGCGTCTCCAACAGCGCAGTACTAGCACCCAATAGACGACTGAGGTTGTCATTTGCAGACAGATGAGCCGAACCATTTATAATGCCCGCTGAAGCATTGACGCCAACTTGTGGCCCAAGATCAGCATTGGCAAGACGACTTATTGCCAATGCTTCTGCAAAACGGCTTTCAGCGATGCGGATATCGGGGCTGTCTTGCAAGCTTTGCTCTATCAGGCGACTTAATAGCGGATCTTGCCATTGTCGCCACCAGTGGCTAATTTCTGGACTGCCCTTCGCCGCTTTGTCTTCGTCAAATGTTGTCGGAATAGAAATGTCACTCTGGCGAACAACCTGTGTGCTTTGGCAGGCGCTTAAGATCAAGACCAATGCTCCCAAACTCACAATTTTGGATAATGGAAACATGCGCTTCTTCTCCTTATATTCTCTATCATTATTTTTAATTCAGTGCCATGATCGAATATCAAACACGCCCTAGGATCTATCCTAAAATATCGGTATACGTATGACTGACTTTTATTGAGCCAGTCTGTTTTGTACATTATCCTAGCTTTTCAAGCATCGCTTTAAATCGTACTAAAGCAAAAATAAGAAACACGACGCCGATACCTGTCATGACTAATAGCTCAGGCCAAACAATGTCCAAGCCAGCATTACGGAATAAAACATTTTGAGTAAAACTGACAAACTGGGTCGTGGGCCAATACTCGCTTATCATTTGTGCCGCTTCGGGCATATTGCTGCGCGGTGCTATAGAGCCAGATAAGAGTAACGATACGACCAAAACTGGCAACATCAATAAGGCAAACTGCGGCATACTCGGTGCTATGGTTGATAGCATAATGCCTAGAGAAGATATGGAGAACAGATACACGACCACACCACTACCGAACAAAAGCAGCGACCCGTTAATGGGAATGCCAAGCAAATATTGGACCACAAAAATCATCGATAACATGGAGGCACATAAAATCACCAAGCCATTGGCAAGTATTTTTGAAATCACGATTTCTGTTGCATTAACGGGCATGACCAACAGATGCTCGATGGTGCCACGTTCGCGTTCACGGATAACGGCAGCACCAGACAACCCTATTGCCAAGAGTGCAATCATATTGCAGACCTCCCTAACCGGTGTATACCAATAGCTGTCTCCGTTTGGGTTAAATATCATGTTCAATACTGGCTTGACCAATAACGGTGGATCGGCTTGTTGTAAAAAATCACTCACTTCCTGATTGAATATTTGGATAATATAAGCCTGCCCAATACCTGCTTGAGTCATGGTGGTCGCATCAATTAACAGCTGAACTTGCGGTTTTCGTCCAGCCAGCACGTCCCGTTCAAACCCAGGGGGAAACTCCAACACAAAAATAAGCTTGCTCTTGTCCATCAATTCATCGACATCTTCGCGTTTCACATCGACAGGAGGCAGAAAATAAGGTTGTTGTAGGGCATCCCGAATTTGTCTGGTCAGCGCCGTACGGTCTAAATCTATAATACCTACAGGCGCATTACGTACATCCGTATTAATTCCTTCTGCTACAGTATAAATAGTGACAGAGAAAACAAATCCAATCATGAGAAATAGTATCTTGTTTCCAAATAGACTGCGCAATTCTTTAATAGTCAACGTCCAGATATTTTTAAAAGTCTGCATTTATACCTCCTGCTTTTTCAGGAAAATAGAGGCAAGTGTGATAAATGCCAAGGCAAAGGCTGTCAAGACCATGTACTCCGTCAAAAAACTGGACCAACCCAGCCCTTTAGTAAAGCCGCCAATACTGATACGCTGATACCAAGATGCAGGAAACCCGACCCCAATGGCATAAGCGAAGCCGTCCATACTAGATAGCGGGTACAACAACCCAGAGTAGTTAATGGTGGGTATCAGAGTAACGATGGCGGTGACAAACAGGGCAGCAACCTGTGTGCGAACCAAACTAGACACTAAAAGCCCCAGTCCTGTAGACACATAGACCAACAGCAATGCGCCAAAAGACATTGCCCAGAAAGAACCTTTTATGGGCACTTCAAACCAAAATATTGCCATGAGCACAAGTATGAGATAATTGATCAGTCCCAGAGCGACATAAGGCAGCTGTTTTCCAAGCAGATATTGAGGCACACTGGCTGGTGACGTGTAGAGGTTTGATATCGAGCCAATTTCGCGCTCACGCACCACACCCAGTGTGGTCATCATTGCCGGAATCAACATGAGTATCATCATTAGCACACTGGGAATAACCGCATTCACACTTTTGAAGTCTTGGTTATACATAAAGCGTGGAACCACTTCAGCGGCAGGGTCTAGATCGATAGGCAAGCCAGTATCTTTAAGAAGGTCTGTGATATACATCGTCATAACCCCCCCTACATAGCCCTCAATATTGGCCGCATTGAATGGCACTGTCCCATCAATGTAAAAGCTTGCTTCTGGTTGTCTATTGGCCAATAAATCACGTCCATAATCCACTGGAATATCAATGACCAATTGCGTCTCAGAGCTTCTAAGCGCGTATTCAGCGGCCGTTATAGAATGTACGGGTGACGTAGATGTAAAATATTCTGAGCCAGAAAAGTACTCCGTCAACTGTCGACTTTGTGCAGAGTGATCTTGATCCAGTATCGTATACGGTAAATCGTGCACATCAAAAGAGATACTCCAACCGGTCATGACCATCAAAATAATGGGTCCAACGATAGCAAAAAACAGCCTGATTTTATCGCGTAATAGCTCTTTAAATTCGCGAGTAGCAAATGTCCAAACAGTGGTAAACCAATACTTAAGCGTGTCGGTTTTGTTGGTTTGCTTATCAGGTTCAGACGCTATGATCGCTGACTCTGCTGGTGTATTTTCAGTCGAGTCGCTTTGGCTGGTGGGTTCAGTATGATTTTTTTATCTTCAAGCAGATACTCTACAAAGGCTTCTTCGAGATCCTCCGCTTCTTTATTACGTGTCAGCTCTGTCGGTGTACCAACGACCAGCACGCGACCACGATGCATAAAAGAGATACGATCGCATCGACTGGCCTCATTCATAAAATGAGTAGAGATAAATATAGTGATTTTGTCTTCCCGTGAAAGCGTCAATAGCTGTTGCCAAAACATATCACGAGCACCAGGATCCACACCTGAGGTTGGCTCATCAAGAATCAATACTTCGGGATGATGCAGGCAAGCCGCTGCCAGCTGTAATCTTTGGCGGACACCCAGTGACAATGAGGCTGGCGCCGTATCCGCTACGGCAATGAGGTCAAATTTATCTAATGCATCCTTTACAGCCTGCTGTCCACGCTCCCCTTCTATTTGATAAAGGGTTGCATGCAGCTCTAAGTTTTGACGTACGCTCAATTCTTCATAAAGCGAGAAAGACTGCGACATATAGCCGACGCGCATTTTTGTCGCTATGTCATTTGCATCGATAGATTGACCCAGCAATTTGGCTGAGCCTTCTGTTTTATCAATCAATCCAGTAAGCATTTTCATCGTGGTCGATTTGCCACAACCATTAGACCCCAAAAAACCAAAAATCTCACCTTTCTCAATACAAAAGCTAACACTATCAACCGCCGTAAAATCTCCAAAACGTTTGGTTAGGTTTTTTGCCTCAATAGCTGGCGGCGTATCAGGATCAGGGACAAATGGTGTGATAACCAGCGCGCCTGCATTCGTTTGCTTTTCTAGTGGCAATAGCTTGATGTATGCCTCTTCAAGTGACGTGACATTCAGCTCTGTCATGACGGTTTGCGTCCGCTGATTGGCTAAGAGTTTGCCGTCATCCATCGCTAGCAGGTATTCAAAATTTTTGGCTTCATCAATATAGGCTGTCGACACTATGACCGTCATCTCTTCACGTTCAGCTTGTAACGAGGCCACTAATGACCAGAATTGACGGCGTGATAAGGGGTCTACCCCTGTGGTTGGCTCATCAAGAATCAGTAAGTCAGGATTGTGCACCAACGCACAGCATAAGCTAAGTTTTTGCTTCATTCCGCCCGAAAGCTTGCCAGCCGCACGATCAGGAAATGGTGCTAGCCCAGTCGCCTCAAGTAAACGGGCTATTCGTACACGGCGCTCATGCGTATTCAATCCAAACAGTCGCGCATGAAATTCCACATTCTCATATACCGACAGGGTTGGATAAAGATTATGCCCTAAGCCTTGTGGCATAAAGGCGATATGTTTTGACAACGCCTCACGTGCAGATTTTTCTGCCATATCCTTACCGAATACTTGCACGGAGCCATTTTGAATGACCTTGACCCCTGCAATAAGAGACAACAAAGTTGCTTTTCCAACACCATCAGGACCAATTAGCCCAACGGTGGTCCCTTGTAAAATATTTAAGGAAATATTATCAAGAGCAACCGTCTTGCCATATTTATGCGAAACAGTGTTAATTTCAACGGCTGTATGTTGGCTATCCATACGTTATCTCACAGTTTGTATCGTTAATTTATTCATAAAGATAACTCTTCGGTTGTAAAACCATCTGAATAATTTATGACCTCATTTTCCGCTGTCATACTCGAACGTGAGAAACTAGGATTGGCCTTTTTTGGGAAGTTTTATAGCAAGATTGCTCGGCCATGCTACGTCGGTATTGCTACGCACATAACCATTACCTGTCATGCCGCCCTTGAGCAGTCCTTTGTATTCTTTGGCTATCTCAACAGGTAACTTGATACGCACTTTAAACATGAGCTTTTCGCGCTCGTTCTGTGTTTCCACTGACTTGCGCGTAAACTGTGCTTGTGACGCAATAAACGATACTTTTGCTGGCCACACACTATCAAGACCATCAAGCACGACTCTCGCGTCATTACCTACTTGTAAGCCACTCATCTACCCATTAGGTAAAAAAAGATTCATAAACACATCTTCTGTATCTAGAAGGCTGACCATTTTTCTGCCTGCCGCAATCACACTGCCAACCTCGGCAATTCGGTATTCCACGCGGCCAGCTTTAGGACTGCGTATCAACATATCGTCATTCATCGATGCGGCAGATTTTTCTTGAGCTTTGGCCTGATTGACACCAGCATTTGCTTCTGCAACTTGAGCATCGATTTGTTGAACGGCTGCCTGCGCTTCTGCGTACGCCGCCTGCACGACCGCAACATTGTATGCCGCTTGGCGTTTGGCCACTTCTGAGTCTGAAACCAAATCTTCGCGGCGCATCTTGCGGGCATTATTCAACTCCATTTTGGCTACTTTTTGCTGTTCAATCTGTGCATCGATTTGGGCGTTGGCACGCGCCATTGCCTGCTCTCCTTGCTTACGACCCGCCCGTGCCTGTGACACCATCTCATGTGCGCGCTGCTCGGTTGCCTGTGCCGCCATTAACTGACTTTCGCTTTGTGTGGAAGACAGCTTAACAAGCAGCTGATCGACATCAACATCCTCCCCTTCCGCCACCAGCATTTGCTCAACTCTACCTGGATAAAGGCTAGAAATATCAAACCGCTCAAGCTCCAATCTACCGTTTGAGCTTACTATTCCTAGCGGTAGGGTTTGTGCAAGTTGCTGCTGTTGCCAGTAATACCAACCGGCAGCAGCGGCCACAACAAGCAATAGAATCAAAACCCATGCTTTCTTCATAACGGTTCCTATATATTATTTATATGCGGAAATAAAACAGAAAATAACCAACCCATACGTTTTTTAACCGTATTAGGGCATGTCCTCAATTTGAAATTTTAATGATTTTTTAGTATAGGGCGTGTTGGGTGTAGGAAATCAGATCAAGCACACCTCGTGTCGATCACTATGACTGGCAATATTAACGCTTTGTGGGCACAAGAAAATTCACATGCCAAGGCGGGATGGTGAGTGATCTATATAAAATGTTCGATGTTATGGGCGCGACTCATTTTAGGTTGGACTCATTAGTGACCAATGTAAATTAATCCATAATTTTATTGTGGTTATGGTACTACCTCAATAAACCATCAGAAACTGAATCTATTTTGAATAGTTGTATGAGTCATCAAACATAACCCTGCGAGTTTTAACCTACTTGGGATATAGCTTATACAAAAAATCCTGTCGTAAAAAACACCTTTGCCGTGAAATCTCACCGCTGTTTAACTGGTATAGATGCATAAAATTTATAAACAAAGGTGATTCAGCTAACAAACACATGTTAATATTGTGGTTTTTATATAGTAAAGACTGTTTTTATATATTCTTCAAGACCATATCTATTTTGTTGCTTTCATATATTTCTCAATCAGAGAATAAAAGGTCGTCACCATGTCTGAAACAACGCATAATCCATCCGAGAAAAATTTAAACTTCACTGCACTCATTGCGCTGGTCGTAGGCTCTATGATAGGCGGTGGTATCTTTTCATTACCACAAAACATTGCTGAAACAGCAAGCCCTGGCGCCTCATTGATTGGCTGGATAATAACTGGCGTTGGTATGCTCATGCTTGCCTTCGTGTTCCAAAATTTAGCACATCGCAAACCTGAACTTGACAGTGGGGTTTATGCCTACGCGCAGGCAGGTTTTGGTAACTATATGGGCTTCAACTCTGCATGGGGCTACTGGCTCTCTGCTTGGTTGGGTAACGTCAGTTACTATGTTCTGATATTTAGTACGCTGGGTTATTTTTTTAATGTATTTGGAGATGGCAATACCCTAACTGCATTAGTGGGTGCCTCTATATTATTGTGGGCATACAACTTCATGATTACCAAAGGTATTCAGACAGCTACCTCAATCAATACGTTGGTTACTATCGCCAAAGTGATACCGCTGTTCACATTTATTGTCATTATTTTTACGGTCTTTAATATGGATCTTTTTAATAGCGACTTTTGGGGCAGAGAGACGGATCTAGGGTCAGTCCCTGATCAAGTTAAAAACATGATGATGGTGACGGTATGGGTATTTATTGGTATTGAAGGGGCCAGTGTGTATTCTGCACGCGCCAAAAAACGCTCTGATATTGGTAAAGCCACCGTATTGGGGTTCATTTTTACTTTAGTGCTATTAATGCTGGTTAACTTTTTAGCAATGGGTGTTAGGTCACTCCCTGAGCTTGCGGCGATGAAAAACCCTTCGATGGCTTATTTACTGGAGTATGCCGTTGGCCCGTGGGGCGCTACCTTTATCTCAGTAGGTTTGGTCGTCTCGCTTCTCGGTGGTTTATTGGCTTGGACGTTATTTTGTGCCGAAGTTTTATTCGTTGCCGCCAAAGACAAAACCATGCCGACGTTCTTTTATAAAACAAATACCGTTGACGTGCCAGTAAATGCACTATTGGTGTCTTCTGCAGCGACACAGTTATTCTTAGTCATCACCTACTTTAGTAAAAGCACTTATAACAATATTTTTTATCTGTCCACTTCCATGATTTTGATTCCCTATTTCTTTTCTGCCGCTTATGGATTTTTGGTGGCCTATCGTAAAGAGGGTTACAAAACATCTGAGAGCGCAACAAAAGATCTCATTATTGGGGTAACCGCGCTGTTTTATAGCATTTGGCTGTTGTATGCAGCTGGTATTCAGTACTTTTTGCTATCCGCTTTATTGTATCTTCCTGGTGTTGTTCTATATATAAAAGCACGCAAAGAGCACAATCATCAGCTGTTCAATACTGCTGAAAAAGTAGTACTTGCGGTCATTACTGTTAGTGCCATCTATGCAGCCTATGGCCTGTACAGCGGTACGTTAAGCTTATAGCGTCCATACTAAATAAAAACGCCTTACATTTATAATCACCAGAAAAATCAGTTCGTCGTAATTTTCACATCAGTTGCTTTTCTTTAGATTGTTCGTCCTCTCAATAGTGGTGAGATACTTGCACCCAAACCGCATAAGGATACAAAAATGTCTGACAAGTCTTTAGGTGTTCATTCAGAAGTCGGTAAATTACACAAAGTTATGGTGTGTTCTCCAGGTCTTGCCCATCAAAGACTGACACCACAAAACTGTGATGACTTATTGTTTGATGATGTCATGTGGGTTAGCAAGGCCAAAAGTGATCATTATGATATGGTCACAAAAATGCGAGATCGCGATATTGAGGTGGTTGAGATGCATCAACTGCTCGCACAAACCCTTGATAATAATGATGCCATGAAATGGATTATGGATCATAAAATCACTGATAATCATGTCGGTACTTTATTGGCTGGCGAAGTTAGAGATTGGTTGACCAAACTTGAGCACAAGAAACTGTCCTCATTTTTAATTGGCGGCGTCACCACTGAAGAGTTACCGAATGATATTGGGGCATCACTCAAAAAATTATCCGCACTGTCAGGTACGACTGAGTTTGTATTGCCACCGTTACCCAATACTCAGTTCCCTCGCGATTCCTCAAACTGGATATACGGCGGCGTGACGCTTAACCCAATGTACTGGCCCGCTCGCCAGCAAGAAACGCTCCTTATTTCTGCTATTTATAAATTTCATCCAGACTTTAAAGGCGCTGATTTCAAAATTTGGATGGATGACACTGAAGAAGATCTAAGTGGAAGTAGCTTAGAGGGCGGTGATGTCATGCCTATCGGCAACAAAACTGTGCTGATTGGTATGGGTGAGAGAACGTCACAACAAGCGATTACCAGACTGGCCAAGACTTTGTTCATCGATGGTTCAGTTGACCATATCATCGTAGCGGCCTTACCTAAGCAACGTTCTGCGATGCATTTGGACACCGTGTTTACTTTTTGCGATATTGATTTGGTCAACGTGTTTCCGGCAGTGACAGATCATATTGTGACCTTTCATATTCGTCCTGATGAAAGCAAACCACACGGTATAGATGTGCGCGAAGATGACAGACATTTTTTGAAAGTGGTAGAAGAAGCCGCAAGGGTCGATAAATTAAGAGTGGTTGAAACGGGCGGGAATAGCTACGAAGTTGAGCGTGAGCAATGGGATGATGGTAACAACGTCCTTGCCCTTGAGCCAGGGGTTGTCATCTCTTATGACCGCAACACTTATACCAACACGTTACTGCGTAAGCAAGGCATTGAAGTGATTACGGTTCCAAGCTCCGAGCTGGGCCGTGGCCGTGGTGGTGGTCACTGCATGACTTGTCCTATCATTCGCGATCCAACGGATTAGGGCGTATTGAACCTTACCTGCTCATAGAGTAGCCAAATGCAGTGATAATCAATCCAAAATAAACAAACACTAAAAAATTAAGGAATTATCATGAGTTTTAATCTTCACAACCGTGATCTACTGAGTCTTATGCATCATAGTGAACGCGAGCTTACGTATCTTTTGGATCTGGCTCGTGACCTAAAAAGAGCAAAATACTCAGGCACAGAACAGAAGCATCTTTTGGGCAAAAACATTGCGCTGATTTTTGAGAAAACCTCAACCCGCACTCGTTGTGCTTTTGAAGTAGCGGCATATGATCAGGGTGCCAATGTAACTTTTATTGGCCCGAACTCATCACAGATCGGCTACAAAGAGAGCATGAAAGACACTGCCCGTGTGTTGAGCCGTATGTATGATGCCATTGAGTATCGCGGGTTCGGTCAAGAGATTGTCAATGAGTTGGCAGAATATGCAGATATTCCCGTCTTTAATGGCCTAACGAATGAGTTTCATCCCACACAAATGCTAGCAGACGTAATGACCATGCGTGAGCATACCGACAAATCAATCCATCAGATTAAATATGCTTATTTTGGTGACGCACGTAATAACATGGGCCGCTCATTATATTTAATGGGCGCTAAGATGGGTATGGATGTACGCCTTTGTGCTCCTAAAGATTTGTGGCCTGAAGCAGACTTTTTAGCCACCTGTGCAGACTTTGCCAAAGAATCAGGTGCGCGTCTTACTATCACAGAGGATGTAAAAACAGCGGCAAAAGAGGTTGATTTTATTCATACGGATGTATGGGTATCGATGGGTGAGTCTATTGAGAGCTGGGCTGAGCGAATCGATGCGCTAATGGCCTATCAAGTCAATATGGATTTGATAAAAGCCACTGGCAATCCAAAAGTAAAATTTATGCATTGTTTGCCCGCTTTTCATAACTCAGATACTGAGGTTGGTAAAAAAATCACTGAAAAATACCCACAGCTCGCAGATGGTATCGAAGTGACCGAAGAGGTATTTGAATCACCTCACAACATCGCATTTGAGCAAGCCGAAAACCGAATGCATACGATTAAAGCCGTTCTGGTCTCTGCGCTTGGTAATATCTAATTTATAACGTTAGCAGCGTCGGCTACTGATATGAAGTTAACTGAAGATAATGCTTAGGAAAATATCATGAGGTTACTAATTGCCTTAGGTGGTAATGCTTTATTAAAACGTGGAGAGCCGTTATCTGCTCAAAATCAACGCCAAAATATCAAGACGGCCGTTGAGCAGATAAGCAAGGTCACGGAGGGTAACGAGTTAGTCATTGCTCACGGTAATGGCCCTCAAGTCGGTTTGCTTGCTTTGCAAGGCGCGGCTTACACTGAAGTCGATACTTATCCATTAGACGTTTTGGGCGCAGAAACAGAAGGTATGATTGGCTACATCATCGAGCAAGAGCTTGGAAATGTCCTGCCGAGAGACACGTCAATAGCTACCCTACTCACTCAAGTAGAAGTCGACCGTAAAGACCCTGCTTTTAACAATCCAACCAAGCCTATTGGCCCTGTATACTCAAAAGAGGAAGCCGCAAAGCTAAGTGAGCAAAAAGGCTGGGTTATTAAAGAAGATGGTAAATACTTTAGGCGAGTGGTTGCAAGCCCTAAGCCTAAAAAAATATTTGAGCTGAAACCCATACAGTGGCTACTTGAAAAAGGCGTGATTGTTATCTGTGCAGGTGGTGGTGGTATCCCAACAGCATTTAATGAAGAGGGCCGTTTGCAAGGTGTCGAAGCAGTAATCGACAAAGACTTGTGCGCCTCTTTACTCGCCCGTAGCCTTGAGTGTGAGTTATTGGTTATTGCCACTGATGTGGAGTATGTTTATACAGACTTTGGGACTGACAAACAACGAGGAATCTTGCAGGCTCATCCAGACGCATTAAGTAAGCTTGATCTTCCTGCGGGTTCTATGGGACCAAAAGTTGCAGCGGCTTGCGAGTTTGCGCGTGCGACTGGAAACATCGCTATAATCGGCTCACTGACCAATATTGGTCAGACACTTGAGGGAGGTGGCGGTACTCGTGTCTCAACGGAGTACGAAGGCCTCACATATGCCGTTGCATCTCCGAAAAATACAGAATAATTCCTCGATTTAATCGATATTCTCACGATATAAAATATTTTTTGAGTCGTTCCTGAAATAACCGGCTCAGCAGTCTGCTATAAGTGGTTCCATTATAGCAGTCTGTTTTGAGTGGTCTATTAATTGATTAATGACTCTAATTAGATGATTCCGTTGGGGTATACCCTAATCTAAGCATATTAGGAACAATGGCTTAAATGGCTGACCCTGTGGTGGTGGAGTCATTTGATGCTTCCATAAGTATGCGAACAGCGCTTTATCTGATTTTATAGGTATGATCTGGTCTCTTTATCATCATAATTTCTTACAGTGTTAAGTCTCCGACAATCCCAAGGCCGTTCATCATGAGCACTTGAACAAACTATTGTAAGTTCAAAGACCGTTGTGAGGCTGCTGTCATGCTAGCCCATATGTTTATTTAACAATTTTTGATTGGAATTCCATATAGCACTTAATTTAGTTAGATAATTTAAACATTCCTTTAAGATAATAATTACTTTGTTTAACAAAAATATAACAGTTATATAAATTTTAATTAACAATAAGGCAACATATTATGAACTTGAGAAGGTATCTAATATTTGTAGGTCGACACAAACAATGATTTTCAATCATATAAAGGAACGTTAGATTATGCCTTTACACAACAGAAATCGGATAGATCCTATTGGCGAAGACGTTTATGAAGATCCAATGAGTAATACGCTACTCAATAAATTTCAGTTGCCTCAAAAAAGCACCCAGCCAGAAGTTGTTGCTCAATTCATAAAAGACGAGCTACTTCTCGATGGCAATGCCAAGCAAAATCTGGCTACATTTTGTACGACATGGATGGAAGATCAGGTTCATGACATCATGGACTTATGTGTCGATAAAAATATGATTGATAAGGATGAATATCCACAGACTGCTGAAATGGAAGCGCGTTGTGTTCATATCTTAGCGAACCTATGGAATAGTCCACAAGCTCATACGACTCTTGGCTGCTCAACTACGGGCTCATCAGAGGCCTGTATGCTTGGCGGATTAGCCATGAAATGGCGCTGGCGTCAAAAACGTGAATCAGCAGGATTAGATACCTCAAAACCTAATTTGGTCGTTGGGCCGGTACAGATTTGTTGGCATAAATTTGCGCGGTATTTTGATGTTGAACTTCGCCAAATTCCACTTGAAGGTAATGAGGTTGGTACAAATCCCGAAAAAATAAAGGACTATGTTGATGAGAATACCATTGGCGTCGTTCCTACATTAGGCGTTACTTACACCTGTGTGTATGAAGATGTCGCTGCTATGGCAAAAGAGCTAGATGATATTCAAAGCGAAAAAGGATGGGACATACCTATTCATGTAGATGCCGCTTCGGGTGGATTTATAGCGCCTTTTATTCAACCTGACATTGAATGGGATTTTCGTATTGATAGAGTGAAGTCTATCAATGCTAGTGGTCATAAATACGGTTTAGCACCACTAGGTGTAGGTTGGGTGGTTTGGCGCTCAGAAGAAGACTTGCCAGAAGATTTAATATTCTATGTAGATTATCTAGGTGGAAACATGGCAACCTTTGCGCTTAATTTTTCTCGACCAGGTGGTCAAATCGTTGCCCAGTACTATAATTTTTTACGATTAGGTTTTCAGGGGTATAGAGGTGTTCAACAAGCTTGTATGGATACAGCTCAATGGTTAGCAGATGAAATCTCAAAGTTAGGTCCATTTGAAATGTTTTATGATGGACGAGGTGGTTTACCAGCCCTTAGTTATACCTTAAAAGAAGGGGATTGGGGTTTCAATCTCTATGATTTATCTGACAAGGTTCGTCAACATGGTTGGCAAATAGCATCTTATCCACTACCAAATGATCGTCAGGATACGGTTATTCAACGTATCTTAATTCGTCATGGTATCAGTCGAGATATGGCAGCGTTGTTATTACGTGATATTAAAGCCGCTGTTGAATACTATAAAGCGCATCCCGTTTCACATTCTAGCTCTACTCGTACCTTTCATCACACATAGAAGATCATTATGAGTAATCCTACTGTAGTCGGTCAAATATTCGATAAGATAGAGCCTGTTACAGCTTCAGGCTTACATGGATTTTTTCAGCTTCTTGATAATCAGCCCATAGTATTTATCTTGTTATCATTAGCTTTAGGTACTTATATTGGTAATCGTAGCATCAAGAAAATTTCTTTAGGGTCAACAGCGGGTACTTTGCTCGTAGGGGTTGTGCTCTCGATGATTGCACAATCTGTTTATGGTATTACCTATGCCATACCGGGGGTTCTTTCAACCTTTATGCTGCTCCTCTTTATGTATGCTTTAGGGCTTAAGGTTGGACCTCAGTTTTTTTCTGGATTAAAAAAAGGCGGTTTGGCATTCATTAGTATCGGCGTCATTGTTTGGTCATTAAACTGGGTTATCTGTTTTTTTGGGGCAAAGTTTGCAGGTTTAGCACCTGGATACGCAACAGGACTTATCTCTGGCAGCTATACCATAACGGCCATACTAGGAGTGGGGCAAGGCGCTTTATCGAGTGGTGCTTATATACCACCGTCAGGAATAACAGCGGAAGAAGTTGGTGCTAATATGGCCGCTGCCTATGCCGTTAGCTATGTCTTATCCACTGTTGGTATCATCTTACTCATTCGCTATTTACCTAAGATTTTTGGTTACAACTCTGTTGAAGAGGCTAAAGTCGCTGAAGTTGATTATAATGGCGGTGCTACAGACCCTTTACCTGGAGCACCTCAGGCGCTAACGCTGGGTTTTTCACCGTATGATTTACGCGCCTTTTATGTAACTCACAAAAATATTCTTGGCAAAAGCATCTCAGAGTTAGTCAAAGAATATCCGCAAGCGCCTATCTTACGTTTGGTTAGAAACGGTGAAATTGTAGAATTATCAAATGATCCTATCGTTCAACTGAACGATATCGTTACTGTTAGAGCTAATATTCACGATTTGATCTTTGTAGACAATGAGCTCATCGGACCTGAAGCTGATGATCAATTAGCTCGCAATGTCCCTATAGAAGTTGCAGATATTCACATCGGCTCTCATGATATTTCAGGTCAAAACATTCATGACCTCAGCGAGTCTGGAATAGGAGGCGTCACTGTTCAAGCTTTATTTAGAGCAGGTAATGAAATTCCCCTAGGTCTTAAAACACAGATTTATTTCGGAGATGTGATTAGATTAGCAGGTCCGGATGTGGCTTTAAAAATTGCAGGAAAAAGCTTGGGAGGACGAGTAATATTACCAACTATGAAGTCTGAAATAATTTATCTCGCAGCTGCGATGGTTATCGGATATTTAGTAGGTATTATAACTGTCCGAATTGCAGGTATTCCATTTGCATTAGGAACTTCAGCAGGTTGTATTCTGGCTGGGATTGCCGTTAGTTATTTTCGCAGTCGTAACCCTGAGTTTGGTGGTCCAATACATGAAGGCGCCAGAAGCTTCTTGCAAGATTTTGGTTTAAACGTTTTTGTGGCGGTTTTAGCCGCTAATGTTGGGCCTAAAGTTATTACAGCCTTACATGGTGATACTCTATTATGGCTAGCAGTAATCGGAATAGCAGGTGCGTTAATACCACCGCTCGTTGCCTTCGGGATAGGGGTTAAATTCTTTAAACTTAACTCAATTATTGCTGATGGTGCCGCAACTGGCGCTAGAAATAGCACACCTGGACTAAACGCCATTATGGAAGAGTCAAAAAGTTCAATCGCTGCTATACCTTATCCTGTCAGTTATGCGCTTACGACCGTTTTAGCTTTGATTGGTGGTTATATTTCGATGATTTTATCCTAATTTTTTAGGATTGATGGCAGTAGCCAACTACTATTAGTTCAAACAGTTTAGCTTAAGCCTGTCTACCACGTCTAATGTTATGAGTGTAATCAATCCTATATAAATCGGATACGGTGTCAGGCTTACTCAGGTTTGACCTATGCTGTCAATCCCGTAGAAACTAATTTAGGAGATTTTAGTCATACAGCTTAATGATAATGACCTACCTATCGGATTAACAGTCATTAAAGTCGTATCTAACACTAGCAGTTCGATGCCTGTATAGCGCACCGAACACGATTTAAGGTAATAGAATCAAGAGCGAGGATACTACCCAAAAACCGCTGCCTGTCCTCATAACTTTATTTTTGGTTAGTAATGGCGCGTCTTTTAGAAGAGGTTATTTTATACCATTGCTCTATAAGTACTTCTGAAGCAACCGCTGCCTGTTCTTCAAAAGAAGAACCACTCTCTTCCATTGCCCACACTCCTTTAAACGTTTCATTTCTATATTTTTCAGAGCTTCCAAAACAAAGGGCGTTGGTATTCCTTTTTTATTAGCACCATTAATTATCAATGTTTTAAATGCTTGTACGAGATTATCATCGTCTATCCATGATGGATAAACAATTTCATCTGCAGCAGCATATTTCTTCTTCATATTCGAGAGTTTTCTCTCAGATTGAATATCATTTGCAACATCTAATCTTTCTCTTGCACTAATATATACATAGCCGATGGAAATCACCACAATTAGTAAAATTATATATAACAAAGATATTCCCCTAAAACATAATCAAGCTTATTTGGAGTCTTATATTAAAGAATTTTATCCCAAAAAAGTCATCGGCTCGGTTGCTCGAAGATATATTTGCTAACATGGCATTAACTCACAAACAACGCGTATTGTGGTTTTGTTTGGTGATGAACACAAAAGCCTATGGGATATTGCTGAAACAAACCTAAAAGCCATAGTGGGCGATGGCGATTTTTCTGGTACTGCACAAAAAATGTACGGTTTCCGTGCTGGTGCAGGCACAGTCTTATATTTTGAAGATCAAAATGATGTGAAGTTGCTACAAGAACAGTTTGCATTGTATGCAGATAATTTTCCCGTCTGGGCAGAACATACCAATGCCTTGCACCAATACGCCATTTGGACGTCGCTGCATGAAATGGGTGTGGGCGCAAATTTGCAACATTACGCCCCTGTGTTTGAGCAAGATGTGGCCGATGCTTTTAAGATTCCATCAAACTGGAAACTAATTGCCCAAATGCCTTTTGGCGGTATTGTAGCGCCTGCTGGTGATAAAGAATTTAAACCAGTTAGCGAGCGTTTGCGGGTATTGGGTCAGTAATTAAATAAGTAATACCACGCATAAAAACACGGCTACTCCGAGCATATCGAAGTAGCCGTGTTTTTATGCGCTATTGGTGTATTTGTTTATAGAACTCTAAACTTAATTCACCATAGTTTTTTATCAGAAGCGGTTATAGCATCATTTGTGCAATGACAGCCGACCCTAAAAAAGTACCGGTAAAGGTAAGTATGGCCACAACAGCAATCTTAAAGCCAGATTTTTTAAACAAATCTACTTCCATCTGTGAGATAGCAAATCCTGCATAAGCAAGTACTGGTGTCAGTAGTTGCAATACGCCAAGCTTTTCCGTCTCTGCCAAAATGTAGTCATTGAATGGAAACTGTGGCAATGATATTAAAATAGCCACAATTGAGATCCAAGCAATGGCGGGCACATTCACAGGAATAAACCGTTTTAATAAAATACCACTGATGCAACACGCAAACAGAATAAGCATTGCAGGTAGCGCCGCGAGTGGATTGACGCCCTGTCCTACCCAATTGCTTAATAATAGTACACCGCAAATAACGGCTAATAAAGCAAAAGATTGTCCTATAGACAGAATAGACTGCTCTTGCATCACTGCGCCAAAATCTGTTTTGGTTGTGGCTTCAGGACCATCATGCTTTTTAAATTTATTAACAGTTTTATACAAAAACTCGGTGAAAGGCAGCGCGATAAATAAGCTGACGAACAGCCCTGTGGCGTAAGTTAATAGATTAGATGTTGCTGCAAATGCAGTGATCGTTTCTGCTTGAGCAGGCACAGCTTCTGCGAGCGCAGCAGAACATGCCCCCATCATACTGCCGCTACCAATACCGCAAGCCATTGCCAGTGCACGCACATCCATGATGTCCATAGACGCAATGACACCCGCCATTAATGAGAAGTAAATGGCGCCAAATAACGTGCCCATCACATAGACACCCATCACGCCAATGCCTTCGGCACTTTGCAGGCCATATTTGTCAGCAATTAAAGCGACGTTAGGTTCACGAGCGACTGAGTGCGTCGCACCGATGGCTTCTCGACCCATGCCAAACACCAATACAGCAACAGGCAGTGCAATAGCAACAGTAGCAACATTACCCAGCTCTTGCAGTAATAGTGCAGGGCCCGCGGCTATGATTTCATCAAGATTGGGGCCAACACCAACGCCAAATTTTGCGATGAAAGGCATGACACTTAGCAGCACAGCATAGCTGGCAAATTTTGCGCGTTTTTTAGATATGACGGCCTTCATTGAAGGAATAACATTAGGGTTTAACAATATGGCAAAGATAAATGCATAGAGTAAAGGCAGCAGTACCAATGTACCAATACCGATAGGAATCTTAATAATGCCTATCCATTCTGCAAGTAGCGATACGGTTATAACCAGTACATGTAGCTTCCAATCAAGTAGGTGCTTGGTCATTGAACTTGACAGCACACTAGCATTTTTCATATCAATTCCTTTTGTATTTCGTATTACGATAGGTTTGAATAATTTACTTTGTTAAACGTTCTTAGGTAATTCAGAAGCCACTAAAGACGTCCATACCTTAATACCGACTTCAATAGCGTCATCGTTAAAGTCATAGCCTGCATTGTGCAATGGCTTAGAAGGTGTACTGCCATCAACACCCAACCAAAAGTACGCGCCTTTCACCACTTGACTCATGAATGAAAAATCTTCAGAGGCCATTGATGGCTCTACGTCTGTTTTTACTTTGTCAGCGCCCAGTGCCTTGATAGCAGCCTCTTTAATATCAAGATAGGCTTGGCTGTCATTGGTGGTGACTGGATAACGAATGTGATAATCCATCTCGCCGGTGACCCCGTATAAAGGCGGCAAAGCAGCTACCATCTCGGTAAGCATATCCTGCATAGACTGACGCACATCCATGTTAAAGCTGCGTACTGTACCTTTTAAAATGGCGTAATCAGGAATAACATTGGTGGTATCACCGCTGTTCATTTGCGTGACACTGATAACACCGGCCTGCATAGGAGACACTCGGCGCGAGATGATAGATTGAATATTGGTAATGAGCGCGGCACCTGCTGCAATAGGGTCAGCCCCTAAATGTGGCATAGCGGCATGGGTGCCTTTACCGGTCAAAGTAATTTCAAAAGTGTCAAAAGACGCCATCATAGGCCCATCATTAACGGCAATTTCGCCTACTGGTAGTCCTGGCCAATTGTGCAATCCGTAGACGGCATCCATAGGGAATTTGTCAAACAGCCCATCATCAATCATGGCCTTGGCACCGCCCAGTACTTCTTCAGCAGGTTGAAAGATAAAATGAATGGTTCCGCTAAAGTTTTTATGCTGGCTGAGGTGCTTTGCGGTACCGAGCAAGACTGAGGTATGACCATCATGTCCACATGCATGCATACAGTTTTCATGAGTGGACTTATAATCAATATCGTTTTGCTCTTTTATCGGTAGCGCGTCCATGTCAGCACGTAATCCAATAGTCGGGCCTGAGCCGTTTTTAAGGGTGCCCACAACGCCAGTACCACCCAGCCCCTGATGTACTTCAATCCCAAAAGACTGCAATTTATCAGCAATAAACGATGCCGTTTTAAACTCTTTAAAACCAAGCTCAGGTTGGCTGTGAATCTGTTTGCGCCACTGTTTTACTTCATCTAATAATGATTCATGCACGGACATTTATGTTCTCCTTTGATTATATTTAGCCATCAGTAGTCACTCATACTTGTGTGCAGTATGAGTATTTTGATAGTACAAAGCCTCAAATGACGGCTTAATATCTTTATTTTTACCAAACAAATAAGCCACTAAAAGTGGCTTATTTTGTATAACCAGATGCAGATATAAATTTTTGATTTTTAAAGAACCGTATCTTAGCTTATCTGCACGTATTGAGAAACCTAACTATCATAAGTTTTAGCCAGATACTTGGCTGTGATTGTATTATTGTAATGAATAACCAAGAAACAGCCAAAAAACTAAAAACGACATTCTCTGTTGACCACTCGTTTAGAAACCCTTGAAAGCCATACGCTAGCATTCAAGAGTTTCTGTTTTTTATGACAACATTAACATTATTTATCAAACTCTTTAAAATCTGCTTTACGGATTTTGGCATGGATGCCTTTGGTTTTATCCACGACTTGTGACACTTCAAAACCTGTAGCTGCGCTTAAATAGGCATAGGCTGTCGCCTCGTCAATACCATATTCTTGATTTAAAAAGCGAATGGCTTCACGAGTAGATTTTTTCATCGCTTCATCTAAATCTTCATCTAGCCCTGGTGTGATCCAAAACTCCGCATTCTCTGCTAAAGGTTGAACAATTTCTTTACCAGGAATTTTATCTTTGCCTGCCTTTAACAACGTAAATTTAAACGTGGCGCGTGCAGAGGCTTCAAGTGCGGTTAATGCCACTTCTCCATCGCCTTGGGCAAAATGACTGTCGCCTGTGTAGAACAAAGCACCCGCAACTTGTACAGGATAATAAACCGTGGAGCCTGCACCCAATTCATTAATATCAATGTTACCGCCATACATGGCAGGTGGGACAGAATGTACTTGCTCTGAGGTATTGGCCGCGACACCCATTAAGCCCATGAAAGGCTCAAGCGGAAAGCGAATAGACTTGCCAGAATCTGTTTTTAGCACCCCTTCGTACTCACCTTTGGCATTTTTTTCTATAGGGGTAAATACTGACACATTACCATAGCGCTCAGGATGGGCGGCAGAAGCATTGTCTTGCTTTGGCGTTTTTGGGAACTCTCCCGCTAAAGCACCCTTACCATGACGGTTAGAGATGACGCCGTAAGGCACGCGTGGTTCAACCTTGATGACTTCTACTTTTAAAATGTCGCCCGGTTGCGCACCCTTAATTTCAATCGGCCCTGTCACAATATGTGGGCCATCTTTATAAAAATCATGATTTAGATTAGATTGCGTTATTTTTTTTGCTTCCTCTAAAATAAAATCTTCTTTCACCCCTTTTGACTTAAAGTATTTTGCGGCATCACGCCCCTGATCTTCTAGCAAACCTTCGTGTGAGACCGTATCAAAAGTCACAACACTACCAGATGCAACAGACATAACAGGCTTGGCGTCTCTGTTGGGTAAGTATCCCCACGTGATTGTATCTAGGGTCGAAGGGACGTAATAATTGCCCTTGTAATCGCCACTTTTTAGCTGGGTAGGTTTATCTGATATTTGCTTAAGAACATTGAAGTTTTCTGCATGAGAGACCGACATGCCAAGTGCACTGAGAACAAATAGTGAAAGAATTGTGTTTTTAAACATAGAACATACCCTCGATAAATGAAACATAACAACAGTATCGTGCCTCTAGAGTGGGGCAAGTTCTATGCCACTCAAAAACTGGCTTTATCGGGATAATCTGAGTAGAAAAAGCACTGTTTTGATACAACCAATTGCGCTAATTAGGTGCTTTAATATGAAAAAGCAACAATTTTAGTGCACAGGTGTGTTGGTGAGACAGTAACCATATCTAACGGTCTTTCAATATAAAATAACGCATGATGTGGCTAAGGTTATGTCTAAGGATTGGAATTGCTTTGATTGTGAAGAGTTGGTTGTTAAGAGCCGATTATTAAGAGTCGCTGTGCAAAAAATCAAGCAAGGCTGGAACATTCTCTCTAGCACTGCGCCCAGCACCAATTAAAGTGGCTGAACCTGCGCTTGCCCAATCGCCATAACCAAATAGCCATAGCCGAGGCTCTTTTATGGCTTGGCCTTGTTTTACCTGTACTTTTCCATCAGCCTCCATTACACCTAAATCGGCCAGATGGTCGAGCTGTGGTTTAAACCCAGTACACCAGATAACCGCATCGATTTTTTCTTCACGGCCATCACTCCAAATAACACCTTGCTTGGTGAATCGGTTAAACATAGATACCGCTTGTAAAATACCTTTGTCTCGCGCCGCTTTTACTGGTGGCACCATGACAATATCACCAATTCCGCCTACAGGCATGTCACTGTTATTACCAGTAATACGTGCCGTGGCTCTCTCAAACAGCACATACCCATCTACATCATCTGATAGGAAAAGTGGCGGCTCGCGAGTAACCCAGCTGGCATTTGCCACATCAGCCAGCTCAGCATAGATTTGCGCGCCAGAATTACCACCACCGACTACCAGTACTCGCCTGCCTTCGTATGCTTTAGGCCCAGCATAGTAAGCAGAATGGCATTGCTCACCGCGGTAATGTTGTTGACCGTCAAGCGTTGGAATAGTGCTATTGCTCCAGGTACCAGTCGCACTGACCACGGCTCTTGCGCGCCAGCTGAGTTTTCCATCCGTGATGCGTAAGCAATTGTATTTACTGTCACGCTGCACGCTAGTTACTTGGTACGGTCGATATACTGGCAATTGATAGTGTTGCTCGTAATCCGCAAGATAACGGAGCACCTCGTCTCGCAATGGGTATTCAGCATCTTTGGCTTTTGGCATGAGCTTGCCAGGCAATGAGCTCATCATAGCAGGAGAAAATAACCGTAATGACGGCCAAGTATGATGCCAAGCTCCGCCGCTTTGGTGTTGATTATCAAGAATGATAAAGTCGAGTTTGGCTCGCCTTAAATAATAGCCTACTGCCAAACCTGCTTGGCCACCGCCAATTACTACCACATCGAATATTTTAGTTGCCATAA
>Ga0314771_100111_pt1 | contig 24844 bp, 22 predicted proteins | sample MetaGCB42018_FD_204522 | JGI IMG/M metagenome (GOLD analysis project Ga0314771, IMG submission 204522) | Cryopeg brine microbial communities from Beaufort Sea near Barrow, Alaska, United States - CB4 2018 | ecosystem: Environmental > Aquatic > Marine > Coastal | place: USA: Alaska | collected...
CCCACTGCGACTCAGTGACCAGGGACTGCACCTCATCCAGATTGTGCTGGTGCCCTGTGGCAAAGTTATCAAGACCCACAACGGTTTGGTCGAGCTTCAGCAAGTGCTCCAACAGATTAGAGCCAATGAAACCGGCTATACCAGTGATTAACCAGATTTTAGGAGTACCGGCCAGCGTATTTTTTAGTTCTTGATACTTTGTCATAAAATCCTCATGCAGAAAAAATTAAGATAGGCATTTACGAGCCAATTTTCACTAATTCGGTCCAGATGGCGGGCTGATAATAGCGTCTAGGCACATTGCTGTGGGATAGGAATAAAGTTGGTAACTAAAAGTTGCTGTAGGGCACGCATTTTAACCTCAACATCGACGTGACGAAAATAAAGTTGGTAACTTTGGAGTCGGTCCAAGTAGCAGAGCTGGCACTGCATGATAATAAAGTCGGTAACTATTAAAACTTGGCTGGCACGACGAATTCCAGCTTCCAATTTCAGGCTAAGACTCTGGTTACCTAGTTAATATGATTTTCAGCATTCCCCAGCCTGTATCCAGAGTGAATTTGGCAAGCTTCGTTTTCGTCATGGCCAGGGAATTCACATTTACAGGGTAAACACTTGCTTTCTACATCCCTACTAAATGTGGCATAATACTGCCATGCGTATAATATTGCGCGCATTTGACGATTACTGGAGGATCAATCATGAGTACGGCCGTAGCATTAAAGGAGATGTCGCAGCCCTTCTATGAAGAATTGGGGCGCTCTATTGCTTTGGCTCGGGGCACGGAAAGTGGCAGCGAACTTTCTGACCGCGTTGATATATCACGGCGGACGCTGACGAAAATTGAAAAGGGTGATCCTTCGGTAGCATTTGGCAGTTACTGTGCTGTCGCTCAGGCATTAGGTCTTCAGTGGCTGTTTGATTTGGTCATGACCTCGCCTGCGTCCAATCCTTCGGTTCCACAGCACTACCTCACCGGGGCCTCAGCACTATCACTGGCTAAAGAAGGCGAAATGCCGGCGCTCTGGTATTCATCATCATTGTCCAATCCAAGTCGTTGGCAGATAGCCGGTGCAGGCATCAATGGCGCCAGTCATCTTTTCGGGGCTCATGAGCTCTGGGATGCGACAGAAGAAATCAAAAGTCTCGGGGTCAAGGTTGCACGGATCTGGTCAGCGACACATGAGCGTGCGTTGTTCGATCTGATGTATCACTTCTTCGAAGTGCGCCAGAAACCAATGCCTAACATCCAAGTCAGCGATATCGATGATGTGGTGAACATGGGCAAGGTTCAGCAGTGGGTGAAGGACTTTCGCCCGTTCCTGTCTTCTAAGGGGGCAAGCACGATGCTCAAGTGGATAAATCATTAGGGTGGTGGCCATGAAACTGTCTGAGCGCGAAAAAGCCCACGCAAGGATCATGAGGGCGATCTGTGAGGTAATCGGAGCGGGAAATAAGCCTTTGGTGCTGAAGGGTGGCACCGCCTTGATGCTCTGCTACCAGATAGACCGGTTCAGTGAGGGTTTGGACTTCGATCTTTTGCGTGAACTGAAAACGCACCTGAACCTTGAAAGCATTTGTAAGGATGGCCTGAAAAAACTTAACAAGCAGGGAGAAGGAATTGAGCTGAGTAAATTTGCTGATCTCAAAATGACTGATACAACCCATCGTGCTCGCGCCTTATTCAAATTGCCGGGGGAAAAGATGCCGGTAAGTGTGAAGCTGGAGATTTCGGCCAGACGGTTACCTGATCCGAGTGTTGTCCAAGAGCTAAACGGTATCAGGGTTTACAACATTGACGAGATAGCCCGACTCAAGTTACTCGCGGCTCAAGCAAACCCGGAGATGCCGTATCGAACAGCAGCAAGGGATCTGCACGACTTGGCGTTTATTGCCAGTGAGTACGAAGATGATCTGTCGGATGAAACCATTAGCGATCTTGAGGTCTTTTTTGCGGATACTGAAGCGCTTATGATGCGCTACGCAGACGCCTATAAGGTGGATAGTATTCTGAATGGGCGCCTTTATGGTGATCTGGATGTTATCGAGAAGTGGAATGATAACCGCGGGGACGACAGCAATTTGATCTTGTTTCAGCCCTGAGTGATTCTATTGTGAATGGGGTGCTTTATGGTCAAAACCATCGCTCGACCAGCGAATCCTTTGCGCCACGGGAACCATAGTGTCGCCAGAAAAAACAGCGTCGAGGTTGACGTACATAACCACCGGGAAAGAGTTACCAACTCTATAATATTGTTACCGACTTTATTACGATTCCACAATTGCTGTCAGAGTGTATTAAAGTTTGATAAAAATAACCCGCAATTTCACGCATTTTCAACATTCAAAGATGTGAAAGTTTGATACTTTTTCGTCCTAGCCGCACGATACTCTAATCAACCGCTGACAATAAAGTTTGATAAAACTTAGATTCTATTCTTATTCCTCAACACACCGCGCTGTTCATGCTGAATGTACATTGGATAAGTGGACACTATTCTGACGGCGACAGCGCTAAGCTCATGCATTCAGAGCCCACTTTGCTGCAGTAAAGTAACCTCTTGCCCCATCAGCGCCAACCCATGCAACCTTACAACTCAAGACGATTTTGATTTTAAAACATCGAGTCCAATCACATACGTCTTGAAAGCAAACCAAATCGGTCATTACTCCCTGGGCTGAGCCAACAAACCACAGGCTCTTTCAGCTAAGGTTTTGATAACTTGAGAGGGGTAATTGCTTGTATTAAAGCCTAGAGCAACCTGGATTGATGCTCAGAAGACTCCAGCTGATACCCCATCGCCTTGTAGCCTTTCTCTCGTTTTCGGAACATGCGCTCAAGCATGGGTAGGCCAGTATCCAAGTAGTCATAGACAGTGACTTCCTGCTTGCCGTCAACATCCCGATGGATTCTGCCAGCGTACTGCGACAGCGTTCCCTTCCAGGCGATGGGCAGAGCTAAAAATAAAGTGTCCAGTCGAGGCAAGTCAAAACCTTCTCCGATGAATTTTCCGGTTGCAACGACAACCTGTGCTTCATGTAACTGCGCGTCCGTCGCCCGGCGCTCTCTGACACGCATCCCTCCTCGCAACACGACCGACGAGACGGATTCAGCCTCCAGCAGCTTTGCCAGCGTCTCAGCATGCTCTCGTCGTTCAGTCAGCAGAAGGCAGTTTGCCTGGTTTTGCGCACAGCGTACGACATCCTGAACAATGCCCTGATTCCGGGCGTTACTCTCGGCAAGCCAACGGTAAACTGATGCTATGTGAGGCCGCTGACCAGACTGGCAGATGTCAATGGGGGGCATTTCGTGACGCTCTCGAACGATAACGCGTTGGACAAACCGGGAACCATGATCAGCCCGGACTTTATGGCGAACGGGTCCCGCAACCATAAACATGATTTTTTGGTGGCCATCCTGGCGGTCAGGCGTTGCAGTAAGGCCTACGACATATCGGGCGCAGACTTCGTTTAGCAGCATCTCATAACGGGGAGCTGAGATATGGTGACATTCATCGATGATGATCTGGCCATATTCCCGGACTAGGTTTAACACCGTATTGTCGTTCTTATTAATCAGGCTTTGATAGGTTGCAACGTCGATCTGACCGGTAGGTTTCTTCTTGCCACCGCCAATTACCCCCACGGAGGCGCCTTCAAGGAAGGTTTCCAGGCGCTCCTTCCATTGATCAAGCAATTGGCGACTGTGAGTGAGGATCAGTGTGTTGACCTGCCGCTTGGCCACAATGCCAATGGCGGTTACGGTTTTGCCGAAAGCGGTCGGAGCATGAAGTATTCCGGTATCGTGGGCGGCAAGCAACTTTACAGCCGCCTTCTGATCACCACGCAACGTTGCTTTCAGGCTGACAGCCTCCAGAGGCTGTCCTTGGGTCCTGCGATCATCGATGTCTACCGTTATACCTTGTTCCAGCAATAATACTTGAAGCTCATCAAAGCAGCCTCTCGGTACCGAGAGATAACCTTGCTCAATCCGGGCACAGGATATGTAGCGAGGGATTCCGTGAGTTGAGAAACGAAGTGCCTGGGTTTTGAAAAATACCGGATTGGCAAAACTCGCCATGCGCTTAATTCGCGCAGCCAGCTTCCCCGGTAGGTCTGACAACTTGATGTATATGTGATTGGCCAGAGTGAGCGTGATGATCTCAGGGCATCCTGAAATCATATCAGTCCCGACCGTTAACGACTGTTCCCACGGCAACACCACCTCTTCTCTAACTTCAGTTCCAGGCTCATTTCCGACCATCTCTCCAAGCTGGACCGGTGAAAGTGTCTTTTGCCGACTGAGTTGTGCCCACTGATCCGAGTAAGGATTTAGCTCATCATCGACGAAAACAGTACATCCACGACTTCGCGCCTGATGTTGAAGCGGAAGAGCAATCAAATTGCCAAACCCACCATCGGGCATCGTGTCCTGGTTGGGAAATAAACGGTCATAGGACTCAAAGGACAAGCCCGGGTGGCGTTCCATGGCTTGATCCAGCAGCTTGAACCCCAAAGCCCTCGCAGACCAGGCCGGTACGGCGTCCGAAAAGAAGACCCATAGGTGTGCACCAGCACCGGAGCGGGAGACCTCAACAAGATAAGGGATGCCTTCACCACGACAAGCTTGGGCCAACGCACGAACGTCCGCCCTCCAGTCCTCCTTATCAAAATCTACAGCCAGGAGATAACAGGAACTGTTCGGCAACAAAGGATATAACCCAACCACATGCTTGCCGGACAAGTGGTCATACACCGCATTGAAATCCAGAGGCTTGAAATTTTTGTGCGGGCACTCCCCGCACTTGATCCGGGGTTTCTGACAGATGCCCGGTACCCACTCATTCTCACAGGCAACAGCATAACCGGAACGGCCACCATAACCCTGCCAGCGAAACGCATAGACATCGCTCCTGCCACGAAAGAGCTTCTGGAACAGTTCGGCTTTTTGAACGGGTGTTAGCTGCGCTCCTGCGGGACGTTGCGCAATGCGATAAAGCTCATTTCTCCGGGAAAGAAGGGCTGCCTTTTCCTTCTCAAGCTCGGATAACTTCAGTGCAATGGCTGCGAGCTCTTCTTCCATTCGGATACTTGACTCCTAACAAGTGAAACCCACCCATTCAGTAATAGTAGCCCGGCGACCTTAGTTCCGAGGTGTCCAGAATAGCATCGGATACCGCTACCAATGGGTCAATGCAATCTGCTTTTATCCGCGCCCAGCTAATCCAGACCGTAAGCTTCTCGCTTAGCTCGCCATTCCTGACCGCAGACTGTTCTACCGCATCGATATATTGTCGTAACCGTTCGGTTTTCAGCCACTGCGCAGCGTTCGTCTTCAATCTCTCAAGTTGTTCCAGCTCAAGTTTGCCAAACTCCACTTGGCGGTCATGCCGATCTTTTGCATCTTGCCACGCCAAGCGTCTGCATTCCTGTTCCTCAGCCCGGATACGATGCTCTTCAATCAGATCCAATGCGCCAGCAACAACTTGGTGTAGCCTTTGCTCCAACAAGGTTTTCGGTGTATGAATAATAACGTTTGATAAATATTTGGCCCTAACCACCTATAAGGTTCACCCAGAGCTGGCGAGATCCCAGCCTCTGACTCTGTTCTTGGATAGATCAAGAACTCAAAATTCGAGTGGTTTCCCTCCATAAAAGATTAAGAGAGCCAAACAAGTTTTTGCCGGACAAATTGCCGGTCACTTGGCCGGACAGTAAAACAGCAAATATGACCAGATAAAACGGAGCTCCAAAAAACTGGAAATGGTGTCAGTGCCTATTTATAATGGCTCCAAGGCAAATATATTGCCGTCAGCGGGAACTCTGTGCCGCTGCTGGCAACCGGTCAGAATACCGGACAAATACCCGGACAAACTGCCGGTCAGAAACTCAGAATCACTACACGAATTAAGGTATCAGATGACATCCTGGATGAGTGCCGCGCCTTTTGCGCCAAACGAGAAATCCTGTACGGAAGAGGGGCTTCTCGATCTGGCCAGCATCCTGAACAGGAAGGCCGCTCAGGTCGCCGGCCAGCTTGAGCCGGAGACAGCGGATACGTTGCGCCGGCACATGGCTGTCATCAACTCGTACTACAGCAATCTGATTGAAGGCAATCGAACCCTTCCTCACCAGATCCGCGAGGCCCAGCGGGGAAATTTTGAGGACGATCCGGTTGCTCGGGACAAACAGATTGAGTCTCTTTCCCACATCGACGTACAGGCGTGGATAGCTTCTGAGGATCGGAGTCTGGGAGAAGTTATTTCCGTGGACTTCATCAAAGAGCTGCATCGCCGATTCTACAGGGACTTGCCTAGCGATCTTAAAAAGGTCGAGCTGGATGAAACGGGGGAAGTCGCCTGGGTTGAGGGTGGAAAGTTCAGGGATCGAGGGGTAAAGGTTGGTCGGCACATACCGCCTGATGCCGAACACCTGGAACAGCTAATGACGCAGTTCTGCAACGAATATAAAAGCGTCAGACACCAAGGTGATCGACGTCTGATCGCAATCGCAGCTGCACACCACCGATTCCTCTGGATCCACCCATTCCTGGATGGCAATGGCCGAGTTGTTCGTCTTTGGACGGATGCGGCATTCCGGGCGGCTGGACTGGAAAGCGTAGGCGTCTGGTGTTTGAGCCGTGGGCTTGCGATTTACTCCGAGAAGTACAAAAGCAACTTGGCTCAAGCTGACGCCGTCCAGCAGGGCCAAACCGATGGCAGAGGCCCGCTCAGTGAGCTTGGTCTGGCCCGATTCTGTCATTTCGTTCTGGACACCTCCGTTGACCAAGTCAGCTATATTTCAGAACTTCTGAACCTGAAATCGATGAAACGTCGAATCGAAGACTTCGTGGCGAGCAGGGATGACCTGAAACCCGCTTCTATATGGGTTCTGTATCAGGCGTTCATTCAGGGATCGATCTCAAGGTCTGATGCCCTGACATTAACTGGGGAGCGTGATGAGCGGACTGCCCGGCGACTGCTTAAAAAGCTTCGCGATCAAGGCTTGCTGGTCGATGCAGACCCAAAGGATAGTCGCTCGCCACTTCTTTGGTCTGTTCCGGAACATGCTGAGCCAGTCTATTTCCCCAAACTCTCACCCCAGTAGGTGGTTCCATGGAAAAGCCCGACCCCGAGGGGCTCTACCCCATTACTGCGAACATTTCTGCGGAGTATTCCAAGACTTTAATGGCTTAAAAATTGGCGAAAGAGGGGCCGAGAAAGTTCGCTTTTGTTTAGGTATTGCCTGGGATGCGGGGAGCTGAAGAAATAACTCGCGTGAATCCGGTGGCTGCCGGCGCCTGCTTCGGATAATCTTTACCAGACGTTAGCTTCTGGCGCCAATAAACGAATTGATGATAAATCAGCGACTGTTGCTTGCAGAAAGCATTGCCAGACAAGTCGGTCACTTCCCAATCGTTAATCTGCTGCTGCCAGAAGTGCACTTTTTCGGTTGGGTCATACTGAATCCTCGTGGAATGAATGAGGCGTTCAGTGTGTGCAATTACCGAGCTGGGGTGTAGGTGCTGAGTTATGGGCGCTTACTACTCGCCCGACGGAAGCACTTCGGATTCGAACGATTTCACCCTGGCTGCTGAGTTCATGAACTTTGATGAACGGCTCATAGGCTTTGCCCACTCCCTTACCACGAGTCTTGAGTCGCTTTTCGTGGCTTGGGTCAATGCGTTTATTGGTGTCTGTCATGAAAAAGGCCCCCTACTAAGTTAGGAATGGCAGGAGACCTGTTTTTATCAAACTTTAATATAAATTATCAAAATTTATTATGATTTATCAAACTTTAATATACTCTGACAATTGCCCAAACTACGATTTAACGAATCACTCCACCGTAACGCTCTTTGCCAAGTTACGGGGTTTGTCTACGTCGGTGCCTTTTACCAATGCTACGTGGTAAGCCAAAAGCTGGAGGGCGACTACATGCAGTACCGGTGATAAAAGCCCATAGTGTTCTGGTAACCGTAGAACCGAAATTCCGGGTTCCGCTTGAACCTGGCTGTTTGCATCGGCGAACACATACAGTTGGCCGCCGCGGGCCCGTACCTCTTGCATGTTGGCTTTCAGCTTCTCCAGCAGGCTGTCAGCGGGTGCCACCACAATCACCGGCATATCGGCATCCACCAAGGCTAAGGGCCCATGCTTTAACTCACCTGCCGGGTAGGCTTCGGCGTGGATGTAAGAAATTTCTTTCAGCTTCAAAGCGCCCTCAAGCGCTATCGGAAAATGATGCCCCCGGCCCAAAAACAGCGCGTGATGTTTACTGGCAAAGCTCTGCGCCAAGGCTTTGATCTCTGGATCCAGATCCAGCACTTTTTGCACCGCTACCGGCAAATGCCTAAGTTCATTGAGGTAATTCCGTTCAGCCTCAGCCGTCAGCGCGTTCTGAGCCCGGGCCAGCAGCAAAGTGAGTACGAATAGCGCAGACAACTGGGTGGTAAAGGCCTTAGTAGAAGCCACGCCAATTTCCGGCCCGGCCCGGGTAATAAAGCTCAACGCCGTCGCACGTACCAAAGATGACTCAGGCACATTGCAAATGGCCAGCGTATGGCAGTGCCCTTGAGCTTTCGCGTGCTCCAGCGCTGCCATGGTGTCGGCCGTCTCGCCAGACTGAGAAATCACCACCACTAACTGGCTTGGCCGGGCCACAGATATCCGATAGCGATACTCACTTGCCACTTCCACTTTGCACGGCAATCCAGCCACCGCCTCCAGCCAGTAAGCAGCAGTCAAGCCGGAGTAATAAGACGTGCCGCAGGCGAGTATCAGTACCGAATCTACCGCGTTCAAGATAACTCCAGCCTGGTTACCAAATACCTCGGCCTGTATACCCGCATCACCCGCCAGCAGCTCCAAGGTATTAGCAATGGCGCGGGGCTGCTCGAAGATTTCTTTTTGCATGTAATGGTCAAACTGACCCAGCGCAACTTCCGAGGCATCCACCGCAGACCGGGTAATCGCCCTAACTACGGCCCGGCCCTGCCTGTCTACCATCTCGACACCGCCTGGCGTAACGCAGGCAACATCACCGTTTTCCAGATAGATCAAATCCCGGGTGACCGCTACTAGCGCTGAGGCATCTGAGGCCGCGAAATATCCGTTTTCTCCGCGCCCCAGCATCAGCGGTGAACCTTCCCGCGCCAGAATCATTCTGTCTGGCTCTAAAACCCGAATGACAGCCAACGCATAAGCACCTTGCAGGCGGGTAACGGCATGCTGCACCGCCGTAAACACATCGCCGGCGCCCTGGCCAATTTTACCGTCTAGGCAGGCTTGAATCAGGTGCGCAATCGTCTCAGTATCCGTCTCTGAGCTAAACGTATAACCCAGCGATTCAAGCTGCCGCCGCAATGCTTCATGGTTCTCGATAATGCCGTTGTGCACAACCGCAAGTCCGCCCGACACGTGAGGGTGAGCATTACGCTCGGCCGGCACACCGTGAGTAGCCCAACGCGTATGAGCAATGCCAAGCCCGCCAGACACCACAGCCTTGGCCACCTCCGCCTCAAGGCGGGACACGCGCCCCATGGCGCGCACACGAATGAGACTCTCGTTCACCAACGCCAACCCGGCTGAGTCGTAACCGCGGTATTCCAGAGTTTTCAAGCCATCCAGCAAAAACGGCACCACATCCGCTGTGCTCAGCGCACCCACAATTCCACACATAGCGTAGAATCCTTGAAGATTGAAAGAGTTCCTGGCTCAGCCCAGAGAGTGAATAACAACAGGGTTTACACACTTGAATTGAAATCCGCCCCCTTTCAGCATCACCCCCAACCCCGGGGACAGATTTCAAATCTGTCCCCACTTTGCCACTCATCTTCCCTACAACCGCAAATCCGAAGCACCCAACGCCAGCACTCCCTTCAAATCAAACAACACCCCTCCCGGCTGCAGCAGCGCGCGGAAGTCGCCTTCAGACAGACAGGTGTATTGTTTATGAGCCACCGCAATCACCAAAGCGTTATAGGTACCAGGCTGCGGCTGTTCCACCAAACTAAGCCCATACTCGCGTTCAGCTTCGGCGTTGCTGGCCCAGCTGTCGGTCACGTCTATCTGGCAGCCGAATTCACCCAGTTCTTTGATCAGGTCCACCACTTTGGTGTTGCGCAGGTCTGGACAGTTTTCTTTGAAGGTCAGGCCCATGATCAACACGCGGGAGCCGGAGATGGTTTGGCCGTTGCGGATCATAGCTTTGACTAATTCGGCGGCGGAGTAGGCGCCCATGCCGTCGTTGATGCGGCGCCCGGCCAGGATGATTTCTGGGTGATAACCCACAGCCTGGGCTTTGTGGGTCAGGTAGTAGGGGTCTACCCCAATACAGTGCCCACCCACCAGGCCAGGTTTAAACGGCAGGAAGTTCCACTTGGTGCCGGCGGCGGCCAGTACTTCGTGAGTGTCGATGTTCATGCGCCTAAAGATCATCGCCAGTTCGTTCATCAGCGCGATGTTCACATCCCGCTGGGTGTTTTCAATCACTTTGGCGGCTTCCGCCACGCGAATAGAGCTGGCTTTGAAAGTACCTGCGGTGATCACATCGGCATACAGCTGGTCGACAAGCTCGGCAATCTCTGGCGTGGAACCTGCGGTGACTTTCCTGATGGTGGTTACCCGGTGTTCTTTATCACCTGGGTTGATGCGCTCCGGGCTGTAACCGGCAAAGAAATCCTTGTTAAATACTAAGCCAGAGACCCGCTCCAGCACCGGCACGCACACTTCTTCTGTCGCACCGGGGTAAACCGTGGATTCGTAAATCACGATATCGCCAGCTTTTAACACCTGGCCCACGGTTTCACTGGCTTTGATCAGCGGTGTTAAATCCGGGGCTTTGAACTCGTCAATGGGCGTTGGCACGGTGATGATGAACACCGAGCACTCACGCAGGTCTTCCAGTTCAGTGGTGAAAGACAACAACGACACCTCCGCCAGCTCTTCGCTGGAGACTTCCTGGGTAACATCCACACCGTCGCGCAGCTGTTGTACGCGGGTGGTGTTGATATCAAAACCGATCACCCGGCGCTTCATTCCAAACGCAGCGGCCAACGGCAGACCGACGTAACCCAGGCCAATTACAGCTATGGTTTGCGACATCACACTTCTCCAATTGTTAAAGAACAGGTTCGCCAGCGGCGTCCAGGCAAGACAAATACGCCCGTATCACAATGGCTTCATCAAACTCAGCTTCCATAAACGCCCGCGCCAATATTCCGGCGGCGGCCAATTGCCCGCGGGGGCGCGTTACAGCATCCAGCATTTGTTGGGCTAAGGAATTGGCGCTGCGCACCTCACACAGCCAGCCGGTTTCATCGGCGCGTATGGCGTGGCGGCAACCGGGCACGTCCGACACTATCGCGGGGCGGCCCATGGCGGCGGCTTCCAATACCGTGCGCGGCATGCCCTCGCGATAAGACGGCAACACCAACACGTGGGCCTGGCGAATAAACGGCTGTATGTCGTCGGTTTCACCGGCGTATTCCAGCTGGCCAGCGTTGACCCAGGCGGTCACTTCGTCGGCGGTAATGGCAGTGCGGTTGGAAATACCCAGCGGGCCCACCAACAGGCAACGAACATCCGGATGAGCCTTGCGTACCTGCGCGGCGGCACCGGCGTATTCACGCACGCCCTTATCACCCAGTAAGCGGGCCACCATCACAAAGGTCAGCGGGCCATCCGGCAAGGGTGAAAACGCAAAGCGGGTCAAATCCATACCAGAGCCCGGCAACACGGTGGTTGGCGTGGCCTTTAACAACCCATGGGCGTGAAACAGGCGGTGATCTTCCTGATTTTGAAAAAACACCCGCCGGGCGCCGCGATTGGCAAAGCCGTAAAGCGCCCGCACCCGGCGAAACAGCCAGCTGTCGTGAAGATATGCCGTACCCAGGCCCGATACATTGTTGGCGTAGGGAATCCCAAGCGCCCGGCACACCAGGCCAGAATAAATATTGGCCTTAACCGTGAAGTTGAAAACAAAGGCCGGCTGCAGGCGCCGAAGCGACAACCCCAAACCAAACAGACTTTTCGCCTCGCCCAGCAGGCGCGTGCCCTTGCCATCCAGATCCAGATGGCGGTGACACACCCCCAGTTCCGACTCCAGGCGTGCCGAAAAAGGATCCGTAGGCGACAAGGCCACCACCACATAACCGGCAGCTTTCAGGGCCGCAATCGTGCCCCGGCGAAAGTTATAGAGGTACCAGGAGGTGTTGGAGACAAGCACCACTGGGCCTCCGGTGGAAACCGGAAGTGCATTGAGGGACGTCATAAGAGAAGATTCAGAAAATTCAGAGGAAGGCCGGGAAACGGCCAGGGAATAATAGGGTTACTCGACAAACCAAACCAGCTGGTACGGCAACCAGAAATACGCGTGAGTCGCAAAATTCAACCAGACAAACTGCACCAGTGCGTAGTAAGCCACCACACCCAGCACAATCATGGAACGCCAGAACAGGTCGGTACTGATCAGATGCAAACGAGCAAATACAAACAACTGAATCGGGATCAGGTACAGCGCCACCCGATCCGTAGCGGTAGAAGACAACAGCACTAAAGGAATACAAATGATGGACAGCACAGACATCCACCACCAGAGCCTGCTGGCCGCCGGGTTCAAGCCAAGCCGATCGCGAAGCAGAACAAACAACAAGGCCGGTACTGCATTCATCATCACCCGGATAAAACCACCAGAGGATTGATAGTCCGCTTCCACATAGTTGGTCCAGAGTGCATCCGCAGAATCAAACAGAAACAGATAGCCCCCCAGCAAGGTCATCAGCCCCACCCAGAAGCCGATCCAAAGCCGGTTTCCGCCAGACGCCAGTGCAGCTACTGGAATCATCAACACGGCTGATTTGTGAAAGGCTGCTGCAATCAACACCCAGACAACAAACCCCCGTAACTTGCCGTCCCCCAGTGCCACCAACCCCAACAACACAAACCCCAACGCCGTAGCTTGCCGGGTATAACCCATGGCAACCACCATAATCAGGTAAGGAACAGCCACCAACAAAACCAACCAAGGCAGTGGCTGACGAAGCGCAAAACGAATCACCCCTGCCATTACCACCAACCCACAAAGGCCATTCACCCAGTAAATCGAACCGCCCAGGCTGCCAACCAGCCAGTTGACCAGGTAATAGCCCGGATCACCCTGCTCAAAAACCTCAAAAAAAGTCAGAGCCGCGCCGCGGTCAAGATACTTGAGGTAAGAACCCCAATCCCCGCCAACCTGGAACCGAAGCCCAATTGCCAGAGTAAACACAGCTCCAATAAGCCAAAAAACGTATCGTTGGGAGCGGGCATTAAGCACCCCGGGAGAAAAGACACCAACGGCAGGAATCAAAAACAATAACCAGTACAGAAGCATTCAGGTTCCATTCTCAATAAATAAAATACACATCAACGAACGGATGGTTGCCAACGCCGTTGCCAGGCCAGCAACTGCAGAACGGCCCAAAGCTGCTGGGCATAATGACCACGGCCCTTCAAATGCAGGTGCCACAGCTTTCGAATGGCTGCTGCGTTTAGCATGGGAAGCGCAGACAAACTGACAGAGGAAAGCAGGTCTTCCGCCCACTCCCTCAATGGCCCACGTAACCAATCATCCAACGGAATCGCAAAACCCATCTTGGGCCGCTCAATCAACTCCCGGGGCACATGTCGATAAAGTATCTGGCGCAAAGCCCACTTGCCTTCGCCGTTTCGAACGCGCATGTCCAGTGGTAACTGCCAGGCTGCTGCGAATACAGCTGGGTCAAGGAAGGGCGCCCTAACCTCAAGGCTACTGGCCATACTGGCTCGATCTACCTTAACCAGCACGTCATCTACCATGAAGTTGAGGGTATCCATCAACATCATCCATTCCACCTGATCAAACCCCACCAAGGCAGGGTATAAATCCTCAACGGGATTTCCAGATCGGTAGTCCGGCCTTAATAGTTGCTCGGGGTGGCGATTCATAGACGCCAGGCCACCATAAAGAGCCCGGTCTGTGCTGCAAGCAAGCACATCTGCCAATTTGTAGAGCTTTTCGCCAAAGGTGCGAACCTGGTATCTGGAGGGCAGAACCTTGCTGCCCATCGCCATCACGCCATCGTATCCAGACGAGGGCACAAGTTTCAGCATACGCGCCAGCGCCTGCCGTATGGGCAGCGGCATACGGCTTAACTTGCCCCACACCTTTGGCACCCAAATATGGCGATTATAACCACCGAACAGCTCATCGCCTGCATCGCCGCTTAAAGCAACCGTCACATGCTGCCTAGTAAGCGCGGATATCAGGCAAGTGGGCAATTGGGATGAATCAGCAAATGGCTCATCGTATAACTCAGGCAACTTAGGAACGAGTTCCAAAGCCATTTGGGAAGTCGCGCGGAGCGTCGAGTGATCTGTACCAAGATGCGCCGCCACAGCGGCTGCATGCGCAGACTCATCGTAACGGGGGTCGTCAAACCCAACCGAAAAGGTACGAACCTTTTGGCGACTCTGGCTTTGCATCAGCGCCACAATTAACGAGCTGTCTACACCACCAGAAAGAAAGGCCCCAAGTGGTACATCTGCCGCCATTTGCTGGCCAACCGAAGCAACCAACGCCGGCTCAACATTGTTCAAGGCAATTTCAGGGCTATTATTTCGGCCTTCCAGTGCAGTGCGTGCCGCCTCAACTGCAGACCACCACTGAACCACCTTAGGCAGCACACCGTTACGGGCATCCAGGAGAGAAACTTTTATTAAACAGCCCGGTGGTAGCTTCAACACATCTTTGAAAATGCTTTGCTGACCACCCACACAACCAAAGCGGAGATAGTTCTCTAACACATTGGGGCCAATCTCGCCCTGCCACCCTGGTGCCCGCTGCAATGCTTTAAGCTCCGACCCAAATACCAGGGCGCCTGCTACCAAACCATAAAAAAGAGGCTTCTCCCCAAACCTATCCCGAGCCAATGTAAGCGTTTGTTCTTTGCGATCCCACAGGGCAATGGCAAACATACCGGTTGCCATTTCAAGGGTTTTCTGTACGCCCCATACCGTGAACGCACAAAGCAACGTTTCTGTATCTGAGTGCCCTTTCCACCCTGTTAATGCATCACCAGAAGATTCCAGTTTCTTGCGCAGCGCGTTGTGATTGTATATTTCACCGTTAAACACAACGACAAAGCGCCCACAATTGGATTGCATAGGCTGATGGCCTGCAGGCGACAAATCCACAATCGAAAGGCGCCGATGCCCCAACCCCAAGCCCACCGAAGGCTCTTCCCAAACGCCTGAACTATCAGGACCACGATAAAAAATCGCATCTGCCATCTGTTGCACGGCAGGCTTAAGAGCGATGTCTGATGGAACTCCTCTGAAAATACCGGTAATGCCGCACATAATTCAGGAGTTACCTCGCTGCGCGACACTTCGGAGAATCTCAGCTAATACCGGTGCCTGCACCTGCAGTGAGTACGTCTGCTCGACCGCTAGCCGCCCAGCTTCACCGAACTCCGACTGTAGATGCCTGGAACTCAGAATTTTTATCAAAGCCTCAGCCCATTCACTTACCGATTCAGCCATACCGGAAACAAAACCTGCTTCTGATTCTTCAGTCCACTGCTCAATATCTAACGGGATGCCTGGCAATTCCTCCTGCACGTTTTCTGTAGCTCTGATCATTAACAAACAAACTCCCGTTTCATCGCAAGCCCTTCTCAGAGCATCCCGAATATCCACAACATAACGCTCGGTAGAGGGCGAACTCCGTGTTACCCCGAATTACACATTGGCCGCTGAACCCTCAATTACCTCTTTCGCAGCAGCAAGAAACTCATCCTGATAGAGCGGTTTCGCCTGCCAATACTCAGCCGCTGCGTAGGACATACACCTATATCGTTCCGTGTCCGACAATAAGCCAAGCACAGTATTGACAGCAGTGACGTCGTCTTGAACGCATACTGCGTTTTTTCCATCAACACAGTACCGCGCAATCTCGCCAACCGGCGTTACAACAGGAACAAGGCCAATCTGCATTGCCTCAACCACTGACAAGGCCATGCCTTCATCGATGCTTGTTTGCAAGTAAAAGGATGCGCGCTTCGCGATGGTGTGGATCTCCGCCTGTGATCGTGCGCCGGCGAAGCTAACATTTTCCGCGATTCCCAGCTGCCTGGCCCGTGCTTTTAAATCATTCTCGACACCACAGTCTGGACCGATGATTTTGAAATGGGCATCTGGGGCAAGGGCCAAAATCTCTGAAAAGATCGTTAGTGCGCGCTCCAGTCCCTTTTGCTGGCTGAGGCGCCCCCAAAAAATGAACTCAGGGGTGGGCTCTGATATTTCAGGTAGGGGGCATCGATTAAGTAAGAACGAAATTACCCGGCCCTTATGCTGCCGGTTAGGCGGGACGCGCTGTTCTAATGTCGCAGCTGAATCTGCCCAGATACTATCGGCAAGGCGCATGGCGATCTGGTTCGCGATGCGGTCGAGCCAATGCACGTCCTGGGCTAAGTGTAAGAAAAGGACAGCCTTTTGTTTAGGCCGCGCTATCTTAAGCAAGATCATCACTAGTGCGCTGCGCCACAGGGAGGCGACCAACAGATCTGGTGGCTTGCGAAAGAGCCGCCAAAAGGCATGCAGGTATGGGCGCGGGTCGTAGAGGGACTGATCGGGGCCTTGATAGTTCGCAGGCCCACACGCGGCCCCTGAGCGATTGACCAGATATTGGCGTTCAAAGCGCAGCCCGCCATTAGCCTCGTTATGATCTCCGGCGTGTATGGACTTCGCCGCCACCTCGACCCCTCCAATTGCGTCATAGGGGATCAGCTGTACGATGCGTTTCATATGCCCAACAACCGGAAATGCTCCGCCAGAACGGCGTCCTCCTGAAAGGGTTTGATCGCTTCGGCCAGAACTTCGGCCGGCACGGGATTGCGCAGCGCGCTCTCGATTCCGGCGGCAAGTGCGGCTATATCGTTCATGGGAACGAGATAACCGTATCGACTGCTTTCGAGGATCTCTCGAGGACCTGTTGGGCAATCGGTCGCGACAGGGGTGCAGCCTGCCAGCATGGCCTCGATCATAACGTTTGGCATGCCCTCGAGCAGCGATGACAGCACGAAAACGTTAGCGTGTGCAAAATATTTGAGCGGATTTTTGACATGCCCCTCTAGTTTGATGCTTTCACTCATGCCCAGCCGATCAATGAGCGATTGCAGCTCCGCGCGCTGTGCGCCCTCGCCAAAGATCGACAGCCGGACGGGCTGCTTTTTGGATACAATGTGAACGGCGGAAATCAGATCGGAAAAGCCCTTCCATGGCCCCAATTGCCCTGCTGCGACGAGGACGGGAACAGTTGGATCGTTGAACCACGGGTGATCTACAGGCTCCGCAATCCGGGCATGGGCTGCAGGAGTATCCACGATATTGTATACGCAGACATGCGGAGCATTACGAAACAAGGTGCGGTACTGTTCGACCATCCCCTTTGAAACGCATGTTAGTACGTCCGCACGCCAGATTACCGCGCGCATAACCTGTTTAAGAAACCAGCGTTTGGTAAAAGGACGATTACTATAAGTGTCAAAAGGAGTCACTCGTGAAGATGCACTGATCTTCACCTTAGATCGTGCCAGAATAGCGCTGATTAGGACTATCGCATTCAGATGATCCTCAGCCGTAAAAAAAACATCTGGATTTCTTCGTCGAAGATATTTTATAAGTATTGGTAGCAGATCGCGAGCCTGCGGCGTATCAAGCAAAATCGTGTTAACGCCCTCAACTTTCGGCATGGTGTATTCTTCAGACACAAAGCCTACAACCAAATCTACGTCATAACCTCGTTCAGCTAGCGCCTTTGCTAATCGTATTTGAGCTAGGGGGACGCCGGAAATCGCGTAACGCGCCATCATGACGCAGATTCGTTTAACTTCATTCATAATAAGTGTTGTATATCCCTATAACAGACTATCGGGCTCGACTTTTTTCTAATGAAATTTTTAATTTTATGTAACTTTGTTTATTTAAAAGAGTGTTACCTAACGTTCTTACTTTTAATCCGCAGAAAATACTGACGCGCCCATTCAGCAATTAAGTAGCACCGGGGAAACCGGAGAAATACCGCGTCAACGCGCCTCAAATACGGAATAAGTTCTGATTTATTATTGATATTTCGTATCTGCAATAAGATATCAGCAAGATGGATACTCTTGAGCCGCAATTCCAAAGTACAGAACACGATAGACCTAGCCAATTGTACACGCAACAAGTCAGTTGCAGGGTTTTCCCGCATACGCGATAGGCTCTTGAAAAAATTTACCAATGTTGCGACATGCTCTGGTCGATGGTTGCTTGTGGTACCAGCAGGGTTGGAACGATATGCGATCAACGGTAAATCCAATAATACGATACTGCATAATTCTAAAAAAAGGTAAGGCAGAGTAATCAAATCCTCATAAAAAACACGCTCACTGGGGAAGGGATGATCAAGAAGCAATTTCTTGCGATATGCGCGCGTACAAGGAAACCATTTACCCGTTCCGAATATATCGTAGCGGACCTCATCAAGCGTATAACGCCCTGCGGGACTTTGGTGACTTAGAATAATCTCACCTTTTGTCTCGTCACTACCTTCGAATAGGACCAGATGGAACTGAACAATCTGCGGCTCACTCGTCCTGATTGCCGTGAGAACAGTATCGAAGTACCCCGGCAGCAGAATATCGTCACTATCGAGAAAGCCAATATATTGCCCGCGGGCAGCACGGACGCCTATATTACGTGCTTCGCCTGGCCCGGAATTGCCAATCTGTATCAGTAAAACTTTTCCTTGTTGAAGCTCTTTAGCAAAGCACTCCTTTACGATACTAACACTCTCATCGCTGGAGCCGTCATCGACTAAGATCAATTCGCAATCAGACGTCATCTGATCTCGAACAGAAACAAGGCAGTCTTTAAAAAAGACCGCAGCATTAAAGAACGGCACGACAAGGGAAAGCACTGGATTTTTCATAGGGTCAGCGCACCATATCGCGCAGAAAACTGCGCAACCCGTTAAATTCGGCGTAATCGCGGCGCACTAACATTGCCAGCGCCTGGAGCCTCCGGGCCAAAGCGCCCGATTGGGCCAGATTCTGGCGGGCGCTGAGCGCCCGATGTTCGCGTTCCAACCGAACTAGCGCAGCGGTCACCGACTCTTGATCTTGGCGGTCAAGGCGGGCGGCTACTACTTCGGACAGGCGCGCCCGCAGGCCCATGTTCAATGCGATACGCTCGCCGTAATCTGTAGCAGGCCGAGTACGCATCTGCGCCTTCAACACATCCAATGGTTTGATCTTCTTGCTGCTATTTACGACCCACTCAGAGGTGTTCGAGTCGTGGCGACGAATGATTTGAAGGCAGTCATTCGTAACGATTCTGCGGCCCTCAAATAAACTACACAGTTTGTGGAGCCAAATGTCGTGCCCAATTACGTCATCTGGAATCGGTAAAGCAATCAACAGGAATTCGCGGCGCACCATACTCAGTGCACCTGTGATCGTATAGTCCGAGGACCCATAACCTGAGCGAATCTGCCCCATCTTCGTTAAACCTGTCGGGTAACCAGTTTGATTCGTGAGCTGCCCATCATGTACTAGGACCCAGCATTTAGACTCTTCGACAGCTAAAGCGAGAGCACGTTCGATTTTGTTGTAAAACCAAGCATCGTCTTGGTCGGACACAAAAACTATATCACCAGAACAGAGCGACAAGGCCTTGGCAAAATTCTGTGTATATCCGAGATTATGATCATTACGGATGACACGCACCGAAAACGGAGCAGTCTTCACGAATTCAGTAATAATGGAAAGGGTATCGTCAGTCGATCCATCATCACAAATGACCACCTCGTCGGGGCGCCGTGTTTGTTTAACATAGCTATCAAGCTGTTCTTGAAGATGAAGCGCACCATTATAGGTCGTTAGGGCGATGGACACTGTTACAAGTTTCACTGTTTTAGATAGCTCTCAGATTAGTATGGGTATTTTTAGTGTATTAATTCAGAAATTTACTCCAGCGAACGTATGATTAGCGCTAGATTTTGTGCTGGCTCAATTTTTAGTTTAAAAATAATTTGGCCTAATTTTAGATGTTATTAATATCTTCATTATTATTTTTGACAAATAAAAATAAGACATCTTCCTACAGTCAAAGATCCTCTTAAATTACCTTTGGTCTTTGAAATAGTAATGAACCGCTTTCTTTTCTAATTTCCCAGAAGGGATCAACCTGCCTATCCGATCTATCAGCGTATCTTGGGCATTGTATTTTTATGCGTATTCTCGGTTTCGAAGAAGGTCAGTCGCTCGACGGAAGAAGTGAAATCTATGGCAATAGAATCATTATCATTAATATTAGAAATTTACTGAGAAATCCCCTAATATTATCAACACCTTCATAATTTTATAAGCATCTTTATCTTCTTGGCCCACCCCAACAACACATAAGCAGGATAAAATAAATTTTTTCCTTGGAAAACCCTTGCCTCTAAGAAGAAGTACCAATTTGCCAGCATTTTCCCTCTATGGGGCTGAACAATAAAGCCAGGATTGTTGCTGGACATCGTTCCAGGCATCAACTTATAGTCGACCGACTTTTTCCAAAGGCAATAATTTACACTCAGCTGATCTCTATGGCTATGCGATTTAACATTACTCCACCAGAGATCCATAACGCTTTGTAGTGATATGTCACTATGCTTTCTCAGCATAACCCCGGTTTCAACTAACCCATTTTTTTCAGGATAACCATCTTCTAAATACAAGTTAACCTGACGTTCAATTATATCGCCGCTCTCTTTCAAGCTTCGCCGACATGCCTTAGCCTCTTCATAGACACAACTGCGCACCCGGTGTTTCACCAAAATAATAGTATCTTTTTCAGCTATACAATTTAAAATATAATTAAGAAATTCAGCTGAAAAAACAACACTACCATCGACCCAAATAGAATAGTCATAATTACTTAAGTATTTATGAGGATTTATTTTAACATCTCTACACTTTAAGACTGCAGATTTTTCTGCCGAAGGGTTCTTTATAATTTGCCATCCATTTTTATATTTTTTACTTATCGTATTTGAAAAACACACGTAGTGAAAGTCATTAAAACCATAAGGCGTTGGACTCAAAAAGTCATATTCGTTTTCTATAGCAGTATAAACTAAAACTTTTCTCATATGCATATTCTCATAAGCTGCTAAGACTTTTCTGATTCTCGAATTTTTGTTACAGCTTACTTCGTCCGCCAAGAAAATCTCGAAGGATGGATCGCACTCCGTTAGCACTACGGTAGCCACCTCCAGCCGCAAAACCCACAATAGCAAAAACTCGTTGACAGAATCGCTTTTGACGAAAATTAATACGAGTTTCTATAATGTCAAATGGCTGATCATTCTCTCGCAACATTTCAGAAAGACCGGGATGAAACTCAAGGGGTGCATTCATTAAAGCGTGCCGAATACCTTGGCTGAGCAATTTCCGCTGCTCTAATTCAAATAACTCCACTTTATCATCAGTGCGAGACAGAAGATTTCTCTTAGCATGGAAAAATGCATGCCATCGTGTAACCTTGGTAGTTCGGTTTGCAATAAATTGAGACTCATTCGAATCATGTCGGCGATAATATTGAAGCGGCTCGTCGCAAATAAATTTTTTATTTAATTGATCAGAAAATCCAACAATCCAGTTATCGTGAGCTTTGAAGCCTGGCAAGATAGGCATACAAATATTCAATAACTCTCGCCGAACCGCACAACAACATCCCATAACAAACGCATTATCTGAAAACCCTGCCGAGCGTATCTGTCCAAGTTTAGTTAGACCGACACTCTCTAAATTCTTATCAGTGAGAACCGCATCATTCATCAACACTAGTGCACCGGGGTTCTGCTCAGCTAAGCAAACCATGTGTTCGATTTTTTCTGGGAACCACAGATCATCTTGATCACTCAAAAAAACCAAGTCACCTGTGGTTTTCATTAAAGCAGCGTTAAAATTTCCGCAGTATCCCAGGTTCCGTTCATTACGATAAAACTTGACCGTAAAGGGCGCGGTTTTGGCGAATTCGCGAACGATGGTTTCGGTCTCGTCGGTGGAGCAGTCGTCTGTGATGATTAGTTCATCCGGTTGCCGGGTCTGGTCTAGGAAGCTTTCGAGTTGCTCTTGTATGTATTGGGCACCGTTGTAGGTGGCCATGGCTATGGAGATTTTCATTGTTTTTTTTCAGCCGTCTTTTAGATATCCGATTAACCCACAAAATAGCGTTCAACAATAGTTACAAACCTATCAACAGAATCGACGCCTCGACTTTCTGCTTCGGCAAGATGATCAAGAAGTTTACTTCTCGTCTCAACAGCCCAGAAAACATCTTCCCATCCATAGGCAATCCCAAAGCGAATTTCGATTTCGGGCCGCCACCCCTCTTTAGATAGCCCTTTCTGTGGAACCACTATTGGAATACACCCACACATTGCCGCATACCGACAATACATTGTGTAAAGGTCATAGCAAATGAAATACTTACACTCATTAAAAATCTTCGCCAGCTCTACATGAGCAAAGCCATCCACGTTTTGGGCACCGGCCTCATGATAATTTAGAGTTCTATCACGGCCTTTTCGAACCATATAACATTGACCTGAACGATCACCTTCATTAGATTTTTGGTAAACATCTGACTTTAATTCTGTAACATTCAGACGGCGATATTTATGGGGGTTCAACGCCCAGTCATTGAAGGCCTCATGATAGTAAAAGAACAAATCGCTATCACCGAACTCTGTCACGCCACTTATCACGCCTGGTTTATTTAATAGCCATCTAACAACACAAACTGCCCCCAATGGGTTGCCTGAAGTGATTTCCGGGTAGATAACAATTGCACTTTTAATGTCTCGGTTTCTTGCAACGTCTAATTGGTATGGCGAACTGAAATTCCTATGCTTCACTAAGTTACCCACCAAGAACTTCTTCCATCTAGCAAGTTTTACCCAGCCGCGCCAAGCTTTCAATTCAAATATCGAAGGTTTTGGTTGTGGCCATATTAACGCAACATGCCCTGCTTCCCGAAGCATGCTGGCCAACTTATGAAGGACAATAATACCTCCACTATTATCTCGATACACTGGCGTCCAAATAATAAACTTCAAAATATATTTTTCCCAATTCGAATATTTTAAGCGTGCCTATACGATGGTGGCTTTTCGAGCTTTAACTTTCTTAAGCAGCAAACCTATACCTTCAACGCGAATCAACAGAGATACCGCGATATAGGTTGCCAATCCAACAAGGCCACCGCCAACAATCCATAGAGGTAAACTGCGCTCACCCTGCTCAACGAAACACCAAGACGCAAATCCTGAAACTAACGCGGCAAAGATTGGTTTTATAACATCCTTAACCTGATCAATTAAAGAATATCCAACTAACCGAGCAGAAAAGTAGGTATTAGGAATAAGCGCAAGAAACGACCCAATAACTTGGCTAACGACAATCCCAAACACCCCGTAAGGGAAGCGCTGATCAAATCGTGATTCCCTGCCGGAGTGAGCTCCACTCAAATTTCAGCACGATTGCTGGCCGATTCGAGAGCCAGAATCATTAAATGTCCTGTTTTCAGGTTATAAAAGCCCTTTTACGGCCAAAATTCCGCCTTTCAGGCAGATATCAGGCGCTTTGAGACGGATTTATCCTGCGAGCGAGTATCAGGTTGCCCAGAGCGAACAACGTAAACAGCTGCGCAGTGTTCTTTAACAGCCCCCGGTAGCGCACCTTCCGATGCCGAAACAGGTTCTTGACCACGTGGAAGGGATGCTCCACCTTGGCCCGAATCTGGGCTTTGGCTCGCTCGAACCGGGTCACCAGGTTTTTGCGCGGGCCCTCTGTCATTTTCTTGAGCTTGCCGCGTTTCTCCGCCACGTGCCAGGTAACGTTCTTATCCTTAAGCTCGTCACGCTTTGCCACACCGGTGTAACCCGCGTCAGCAAACACATCGCTTTCTTCACCATGCAACAGGCGCTCGGTCTCGGTGATATCCGCTACATTGGCAGCCGTGCCCGTTAGACTGTGGACCAGTCCAGAGTCCGTATCCGTGCCAATATGCGCCTTCAGTCGGGTAAGGACAGTGTGTTACCACACCCTCCTCCCCTAAGAACCGTACGTGAGAGTCACCCCTCATACGGCTCAAGCCTTTCAACAGCCTAAATATGACCGGGCCTCACTACGGAAAATAGGTCGATGGCGGCGCTCCAGGTAAGCGGTCCACAACGGATCATAGGGATTCACTGCACTGCGTATTTTAATGTGTCGTACGATCCGAACTGTCGCCGCCGAGAACAGCCGCAACCGTTGGCTTATGCCATTAATTCGATCATCAGACGCAAACACCCAGTGCCTTGCTCCTTCGACGTGGAAATATTTTTGCTTTACCCATTTAGCACCTTTCATGGCGTGCCGACGCACAGCCCATCGCCACAGAATTCGCCAAATCTGAGGGTCTATCCATGCAAAGCGAGCCTTCGACACAATGTGGCGGTGATACATTGCCCAACCTCGGATCACCGGGTTGAGATTCAGAATCAGATTCGCCTGTGTCGCTGCTTTGTTTCCATTCACGATTTCTCGGACCTTATCCACAAGCGCCTTCACGCTTTTACGGGCAGGGGTAATAAGCAGTTTGCCCGAATACTTTCGGATATTTTGGCCCAAAAAATCGAAACCTTGTGCGATATGCGTGATCCGAGTTTTCTCGTCCGAGAGCTCTAAGCCCCGCGCCCTCAAGAACACCACGATTGCCGGGCGAACTTGGTGTTGCAAGACCTCTTT
>Ga0314771_100112_pt1 | contig 24563 bp, 26 predicted proteins | sample MetaGCB42018_FD_204522 | JGI IMG/M metagenome (GOLD analysis project Ga0314771, IMG submission 204522) | Cryopeg brine microbial communities from Beaufort Sea near Barrow, Alaska, United States - CB4 2018 | ecosystem: Environmental > Aquatic > Marine > Coastal | place: USA: Alaska | collected...
CATCCAGGGCGTGGGTTTTCGGGATGCCTAATTTGCTTCGGTTGAACTTGGTTTGGCCGCCTGTCCCAACTTCGACCGGGAGTCCTGTATCTTTTAATGCCCGATACAGCGCCCATCGGGTCGCATTTACCGCTGAAGCGTCTCTAAGAGGCTTTTTGGCCTGCTTCAATACGAGCGCCAGCCTGGGTTGATGATGCTTCAGGCGCTTCGAGGTGGCAAAGAAATCGGCCAGTGATTGACGGCCTTTCTCCTGGTTGCAGGGTTGGCAAGCCATTGTTAAATTGCTGATCCGGTTGGATCCGCCGTTGGCTTTCGGATCGATGTGCTCGATTTGCAGGGGCGTGTCTTTTTCGCCGCAGTAGGCACACTCGCGACCCCACTTTTCCAAGAGATATTCACGGACTTCGTAACCTAGCAGTGTGCCTTGTTGGTATTCGACACCGCTGATTTCCGGATTGGCCATTTTCTGCATGTCAAACCGCACCAGCTCCTGACCCAGTAGACCCAATTATTGATAAACAGATGATCTTTTTCCTTTGACCCCCATCGCTTGTCGAACTCAATAACGCTTTGTCTGAGTGGCAAGCTCGTATGGAGGTACTCTTGCACGAAGTGGTCGATGTCATTGGCTGACAGCATCATGGCGGCCAGATCTCGATACTCATCGTCAGCAAAAACGTGCTGAATTTCCGCTAACTCGATGCCTTCGCTCTCTTCGAAGAGGGTGGCACTGCTGAGAATGTCTTTGCTTCGGGTTCGGTTGGTGATTCTGACGTAGCCATCCGGACTCAGAAATGAAGTCTTGTGGCTTTGTGAAATCAGCATCATGCCGTAGGCATGGAGACCGGCCGCCAGGCCGCGATAGAAATGAAACGGGACATTTATGTCTGGTTTATGGCCTGACACCGAATACAAACAAAAAGGCGCCAGAAGATCATTGCCCCGACGTTTGGCGGCTCCCGTGAAATGGTTCCAGCTTGCAAACCCGCAGTAATGTGCTGTGACCTCCTGAATAAGATGGCGGGGTATAGTTTTATTAACCAAAGGCGTCAGCAGTCTTGAGAATGCAGTGGCCAGGTTGGAACAATTGGTCTCCAGCATGCTATGGCCACTTATTATGAGGTCAGGATCACTGGAATCGGGCGAACCATAAACATCGGCATTGCAATGGATGCCATCAACTTTTGGGAAGCCGAGAATCTTGCGAAAGTTCTTGGTGAAAACATCACCGGATGCGCTGTCCTGAAGGCCTCGAAGGGCAGAAGTGGCCCTGCTCTCATCTTCCTTCTTTATTGCTGTGAACGGAATACGGCGAATACGGGCTATCTCACCAAGATCACCCTGAATGACCAGGTCCCCTAAGAGAGTCCAGAAAACACGATTCGGCCTTATCCGATCAGCGTTCATAAGAGCAAGAATGTAGCCGAATGCTTCAGGCAGACTGGCTGCTGCGAGAATGTACTCCTCAAGCTCAATCGGGGTTTCGTCAGTGAGAAATATGACATGCCAATCGGGACTTTCGCTGTTTGACTCTAAGGCAAGAATCCACCGTTCCCACCGGCAATTGAACAGGTTCATCAGGCCCCGGAAGAGTCGAGTATGACAGATTCGGTGCGTAGCAGATCCAAATGGACCGTCCGTAGTATTGACGTAATTTGGCAGGAATTCGTAGCCTCGCTGGGTAAGTTCCTCAAGCAAAGCAAAGGTGGAAATTTCTAAAGGGTCGGGTTTGTTGTCAAAAGGTAAAATCATGGCTTCTTTCCCTCGGCGGCTATGCGGGATCGGTCGTGTGCATTAGCCAGGCCCAAAGCCGGTTTAAGGAAAGTGTTGTGTTAGAAAAAAGACCCTGTTCGCCATCTCACTTGGAGCGCACACAGCAGGTATCGGGTAACCTCAATTGAAGTATGGACGCTGAGTGAAATTTGTCAAGATCACTCAGCTGCCAGTTAGCCCATGCCTCCCAAAGCTTCGTTACATCGTTAATGACTTCGGCCAGAGTAGATTTTCAGAGAGCGGGTAAAATTCCCCCTGCCTCGACTTCGGGATGGCCCGCAGCTCACTCTTGAGAGAAGATCGCCAGCTGTGTAAGCCACCTTGCAGAGTGCTTGTGCGCTCGTGCAAGAGGCCCTGGTTGATAAGGTCATCGAGCAGCGAAGTCATGAATTGTTCACTGGTCGGGCAGATAGAAGGCTCAAGACCGCAGTGATCAATGAACTCAAGACCCCTGAATCTGGATAGGGTATCGATGACCAAATCTTGCCGGGGAGCAAGGAACTTTGCTTTCTTTCCTGTGGTAAAGCGAGTCAGAATATGTCTTGCCAAATCTACCCGGTAGTGGTTCAAGCGCAGCCGTTTCTCGTCGTCGTTGATGCGCTCCGGCATTTGATAGATGTCCACACCTCGAAGTGTAAAGAAATCGGTGTAGCCAGGCAAAGCGTCGAGAAGAGCATTAAGACGTTCGATCGATACGATGCCTGAAAAATGATCGGGGTGAGCGTAAATATACTCGTCCTTCGCTTCGTTGGCCCAGTAGTGTCTTACCTTTGTTCCCAAGCCAACATGACCTGCCAACTCAATGGACAGTTTCTCAAAAGCCTCCTTTGACGCTTTGGTCTGGAAGCCTGGAGATTGATTGATGCGGTAGGAAGGCGTGTGAAGTCGAACATAAAACCGAACGAATTGATGGCCAGGAGTAAACGCCTCCGGCAGGGTAACCATCGCAGTCCTGAAAGCTTCGTGCGCCGGAAGCAGGCCTTTTACAAGGTTGGAAAAGGGTGCAGCGGTGTGATCGGTGACAGCAGCTTGCTGGCTCATAATAGTCTCCAGGACTTGCGCATTGAGAATTCCAGACAGCACGGTCACAAAAAATGTTTCATTGTTTGTTTGTCGCCGCATGCCATTAAATGAATTATAGGCCTATACGACATATTTGTCAAGATAAAATGCAGGGTATGGAAAGGCATGGGAACGCAGGAAAGGAGCAGCTGGATACTTGAATAATACGCCGTCGGCGATATTATTCCCCGCCACGAATGACGGGGATTGTTACGAAATAGTCTTCAGGCCTTCTTTTTGGCGGTCTGTTGAAACCAAAGCTGATAATAACGGCGCGCTTCGTCATCACTCTGTTCTAATCCACCAAGGCCTTTTTTGTGGGCCTCGCAAATGATTAGATTGGCATAAGGATGGTCATTGACAATACCCTGTGCCAGCGCGACGGCTCGATCGTACTTGCCATCTGCCCAGTAGTTCTCTGACAGGCAAAGTGCTGCAAGAACAGCGCTATTGCCACCAAAAGATAGTGCCTTAAGCCAGTAGTCGTAAACGTCGGCTAAATCCTTATTGCCTTTAATCCGTTTACGGAACAAGGTCGCCATACCCAGTTGGTACCATGTTCTGCCCAGGTCAATTTGATCGGTGTTCTTTTGGCTAATAAGTTTTTTGTAATAGACAATGGCTTTCTTGTAGGACGGTGAGACGATCGTCTCCCCGTAATTACCAGGTTCTCGGCGACCCTCGAAATACATGTCGGCGGCTTCCTGAATGGCTGGCAGGAAATCAGCCTCCGCTGCGGTGACAACCAGCTTCACTGAATCGTCGATCGCTTCCTCTTTCGCCGCTTTTTTGGTCTTGTGAGCCGTGAGGTCACCACCGTATTTTCCGTTAAAAACCAAGTCCGAGAATGCCAGAGCAGCCTCGTGGTTGCCGGACAATGCAAGAGCTTTAAGATCCGCGCCTTTCTTTTCTTTGTGCAGGTCATCAACAGACGACATGATCATTACTCCTGGGTAGTGGAATAGCTGGCGGATAAGGACCGCCAGCCAAGGGTTAATGCAAGGGTTCCTTACTCGTCCTCATCCGACTCGATGTACGCGTCGGTATTCTCGCCGCCCATCAGTGAAATAAGGTCGGAAGATAGGTCCCGGACAACGCCCAGGAACACAGAAAACATGGCGTCGTAATAACCGGCCGGATCATCGATGTCTCCGGCATCCGCCTGATCCATCAGGTTTTCACCGAATCGGATCTTTTTCAGCTGCATCTCATCGTTCGCGGAGAAAGAAACGTTTTCGTCCCACACAAAGTCCATGGTGGTGACTTGAAGCGATGCATCAATGTGCTTGCGAATTTCGTCAGAGTGAACGTCTACGCCGCTACAGGTGATCTTGGTGCCGGAGCCCGAGGGGTCGGTCAGTACCAAATTGCTTCCTGGTGCCAGCTTGTGATCGAAATCCTTCTTCAGATCAACCAGCGAGGTCATTGCGTACGCAGGGTTCATCTTCATGCTCAGAGGCGCAATGGGGAGCGAGCCAATCGCAGATCGCAGGGTAGAGGCCAGATTTTCCGCCTTCTTCGCGGAGCCCTCACCTACGATCAGAGACTTGCTGACGGTATCAATGTAGGCCAAGGATACGCTCGACTTGGTAAAAGCCCGGGGAAGCATTTCAAGAATGACTTGTTCTTTGATCTCGGCACGCTCTTTTGAACGAACCCGGCGGTCCTGTTCCCGCTCAAGTTCCTCAGCGCGTTCGGCAACCATCTCTTTGACCACGGCGCCGGGGATGATTTTCTCTTCGGTGCGAAGGGCAATTTGGAAACAGCCATCCACGACACGAACAAATTCGTTGTCTGCCATAAGTTCAGGCACGACCCAGCCTGAGCGCCGCATTTCCTGTGGGCCAAGTGGTTTCGCCGCGTTTTCTTGAAGTTTTTTAGCCAGTGTATGCTCGTCGAATTCGATGTCTTTGGTAAAACGGAAAATAATAACGTTATTCATGTTCATAAGAAGCCTCACTGGTATTGTGTTGTCCAAAGCGGACTAGAAAATAAGTTGCGTCAATTGATGCCAGCGCCGACAAAAAGCCAGAAAAGGCAAAAACATAAGAGATAAAACCAAAGCTGGATAGGCCCGCCGTCAAATACGATACAAGCCAAAATAGCAATGAGAAATACGTCATCCAGAAGGCTCTGGTCGTGTAATAAGACTTTTTACTGTGGTGCATTTTGTGTTTCCGAAAAAAGGTTGGTATCACCCAGCGCTTTCTGATATTTAATCCAAGCCACTTGAACGACCCGATACATGTGTGCTCGATACTGAATCATCAAATAAATGTCCTTGCCCTCAATCAGACCAACATCCTGAAGGAAATCAGCCAGCGTCAGAATATCATCGCGACTCAAAGTGGAGACTGTCTTCCCCTTCAGGCCGTGAGCGATGGCAAGCCCTAAGACCTTGTCTGTTTTATCTGCGCCAATCATGAAGAAAGAAAGCCTCAATGCAGCTAACGTAAAGTGTGGTAATCATATACTAGGTAATGAAATAAATCAAATATTATTCGACGCAATCAGGCCCGTTCTCCAGGTGTGGCTGAGCTTCACCTTCAAGGCTGGGTCAAAACGCTGAAGTGCTCTCTCGATTTTTGCCCAGTATCGGGTCATGGCCTCATCTTGGCCCGAAGACGGCGAGATTAGAGTTGCCGTAGGTCCTGTGTTGTACATCGCCAGTGCACAGCTCAAATCTTCCTTGCAACGGTCATAATAGCGACTAAGAACCCTGGCACCGCACAAAACATTGGCTCGGGGGTCTTCTGTGATGTTGCCTTCGCAATGGTCAGTCCAGAAACGGGGGACTACCTGAGTAGGGCCAACCGCACCGTGGTGCGACTTTGCAAGGTAGCGAAAATCACTCTCGGTAGAAATAAGCGCCGCTAGAAGCGATACCGGAACATGTTCACGCAAGGAAGCCTCGGAAATCCATTCCCCAAACTGTGTGGCTCGGTGGTCATCAATGAGGAACGACCGCTTAAGGCGGATTGAAAGCCTCTGTGCCGGCGTAAGGCTTGAAAGGTAAGCTGGGTTGGATTCAATGCTCGAAGACGGCTGTAGGCTCATCTGAGTCGCTATGAGATCGGTGGCAGACTCGTAGGCGGATTGAGTCATGTCAAAAGTTGAGGTTAGAGAAAGGCCAAAATAAACCGCTGAGGACAGTACACAGGAAGTCATCAGATTGAGAATATGGGATTTCATAATATCTCGCCTTTTGAATGTGAATTTATTATATACTAAAAAATAAATAAGTCAAATAAGTCACATTGCATTTAGGTATTGAAAAAACCATAAAAAACCCCCGTGGCGCAGGGCCCGAGGGTTATAGAAAACGAAATTGATATTGATTATAAATTATTGATTTATAGGTATTTTTCTAGCCGCAAGCACTCGCCGCGCAGGCCAGGCAAGTGTTGCAACCATCCATTAAAATAACTGCCTTTTCGTTGCATTTTTTGCACAAAGTGGCGTTTTTAGGATAATTTGAGGGCTCTTCATTATCATTTTCTGCCTGGTTTTCTCCTTCAAACTGCGCACGCTTTTCGGCCAGAATTGTTTTTTGAATGTCGCTTAAGACTTCGCCCTGGATCAGGCCAATGGACGTCAGGTGATGCTCAATGATGGTGCCGATATGAGCAACGAGTGAAGGCATGAACTTGCCCCCTTTCATGAAATAGCCTCCGTTGGGGTCTCGAACCGACTTCATTTCATCAGTAATGAACGTCAGGTCACCACCCTTTCGGAACAGCGCTGAGATCATCAGGGTTTGGGACACAATCCACTGGAAGTGATCCATTTCACGGCAATTAATAAAAATTTCAAAAGGACGGCGCTCTTCGTGCTCTGTGCCTTGGTTCATCACGATGTCGGAGATGGTTATGTACAGGGCGTGGTCAGAGACCGGCGGCTTTATTTTGTAAGTCTTGCCGATCAGCTCATCAGGTCGACTTATTTTTTCATTAAAGACGAGGGGCTTTTTCTGATCGGAGACATGGGTGTCCTTTACCTCGCTCGGCTTGTTCTTGAGCACGGATTGGGTAATGATTTTTTTGTCGATTTTGACAATTGCAGTCATGGTGTATCGCCTTCGATAAATTTGATTTTGGTCGACCGACTATCGATCGACCAATATTCCATAGTTAAAATTAATACTTACCGTAAGTGCCCTCTTTTAGGGCATCGAACAAGTTTGCCGCGGAGTGCATCTCACCGTCGTACTCGATTTGCTGGTTTCCCTTGGCGACGACTTTCTCGCCGTCTTCAAGGACGAATTCGTAGGTTGTGTTCTCCAGGTCGGACTCCTTGACCAGAACGCCTTGGAAAGCCTCGGCGTTAAAGCGGAACGTGGTGCAACCCTTCAGACCCTTTTCGGCCGCATAGAGGTAAATGTCCTTAAAGTCTTCGAAAGGATAGTCTGTTGGCACATTCGCTGTTTTTGAGATGGAGGAATCAATCCATTTCTGGGCCGCGGCCTGAATGTCCACATGCTGCTTCGGTGATACGTCATCAGCGACACTGAAGTACTCAGGCAATGCCTTGGCCGGATCGTCACTGAAAGGCATCGCATCCGGGTTGACCATGGCACGATAAGCCAGCAGCTCGAAAGAAAACACATCGACTTTTTCTTTGGTCTTGCGTCCCTCGCGAATGATGTTACGAGCATAGTGGTGGGAGAAGCTTGGCTCAATTCCGTTGGAGGCATTGTTCCCAATCGAAAGGCTGATCGTACCCGTCGGAGCGATGGAGCTGTGATGAGTGAACCGTGCTCCAACTTCGGCAAGTTCTTCAACCAGAGCCTGATCCACCGAGGCAATTTTCTGCATGTAGCGGCTGTACTTGGCGTGAAGGATACGGCCTGGAACCATGTCGCCCACTTTATACCCATCAATGGCCATTTCAGGGCGCTTGGATAACATGGCCGGCGTAACCTTGAATTCCTGCTTCATGATCGGGGCCGGACCTTTCTCTTTGGCCAGTTCCAGGGCAACACGCCAGCCCGTCATAGCCAGTTCTTTGCTTACCCTCTCGGAGAACGCAACGGATTCTTCTGGCCCGTATTTCAAGCCCAGCATAGACAGTGTGGAACCCAGTCCCAGAATGCCCATGCCGTGACGACGCTTGGTCATGATTTCATGACGCTGAGCTTCGAGTGGCAGATTGTTAATTTCAACAACGTTATCCAGCATGCGAGTAAAGATGGCAACGACCTTGTTATAGGCATCGTAGTCAAAGTACGCATCCGGGGTGAATGGTTTGACCACAAACTTGGTCAAGTTGATAGAGCCCAGTAGGCAGCTGCCATAAGGGGGCAGAGGTTGTTCTCCACACGGGTTTGTTGCACGAATATTCTCGCAAAACCAGTTATTGTTCAGGAGATTGACGTTATCTATAAGGATAAATCCTGGTTCAGCGTAGTCGTAGGTGCTCTCCATGATCGTGTCCCAGATGACTTGGGCTGGCAACCGCTGGTAAATACGACAAGCGATTTCGTCCTTATCATTGGCAATGTAGCCTTCGGACACCGGGAACTCGCGATACAGGAATTTAGCCGTATCGGTCAGATCCAGGCTGTCGGAAGCCACTTCTTTGGCCGAAACAGGGAAGGATAGAACCCACTCACCGCCGTTACGAACAGCATCGATAAAGGATTCTGTGATCAGCAAGGAGCAGTTGAACTGACGCAGGCGGCCATCTTCACGCTTGGCTCGAATAAAATCCAATACGTCGGGGTGGTTAATGTCGAACGTGGCCATCTGGGCGCCACGACGACCACCTGCCGAGCTGACGGTGAAACACATACGGTCAAAAATATCCATAAAAGACATGGGACCGGAAGTGTTAGCTCCAGGACCTGCCACAAATGCGCCTTTCGGACGTAAAGTGGAAAATTCATAGCCAATACCACAACCCGCTTTAAGGGTCAGGCCCGCCTGGTGATTCTTGAACAGAATGTCGTCCATTGAATCGTTAACTATGCCAGATACGGTGCAATTAATGGTGGAAGTCGCTGGCTTGTGGGCTTCTGCGCCGGCGTTTGAGGTTATACGTCCGGCCGGGATTGCGCCGTTGGCGAGCGCAAACTTGAACTCTTTATAGCTCAGCTTTTGTCTTTCCTTGGTCTTCTCAACTTTAGAAAGCGCCCTGGCTACACGATCAAACGTGCTGTCGATGGAGGTGTCAACAGCCTCTCCGTTTTTTGCACGAAGCTGATATTTGGTCTGCCAGATGTCAAAGGACGCCGGCTGGAGCTCTATGTCGAGAACAGAATTCGACGGGTTGGTCATAACGAAAAGCCTCAATTTAATGTCTTGCGTGTTTCAAAGTAGAGGCGAAAGCACTGGATGGCGTGCTTGCGCCTTAATTCATGACGAAGGATTATTATACCAAAGGCAAATTGAAGTCGTCGATAAGAAGTTGCCAGTACATGATTTCATAACCTAAATTATACTGGAAAGAGCCCAATAAGTCAACTGAAATGTAGAAAAATCAGAGGGTAAACAAGAAGGAAGGAGCAAGTACTCCCTGGGATATTCCCTACAAAGTAGGGGCCATTCAAACAAAAAAAACAATAAATTGACACAATTTTCGTGTCTTATAGATAATTATGGTTATAGTCTGATACTATTAAATCTTTATTGGAATTCAAAATGGATAACTCAGAATTCGATCATGCTGAAAGAATTCCTGTGTGTCACACGATCAATTAGGAAGGTGAATTTGTGGAACTAACGGCTGTTGGTGAGATGCTGTATTGGTTGGCATCAAAACTCCAGATTCATCCAGACCAAATCATCATGATGACGGTCGTCGGATTTATGGCATTGTCCTTGGTGATGATCTTTGCGGGGCAATACCATCCGCTTAAGCCTGAGCACAAAAAGAATATCAAGGAATCAAAGTCCATTCACAGAGCTTTGATGAGAATACCGGACAATAAAAAGAGGATTGATATACTCAGGGCGACTCACCCCAATGTGTTCGAGGAACTTATTCTGACGGCCATGAAGTCTCCATTCCGTAAAATACGAAGAAATCACCGCTACACCGGGGATGGCGGAATTGACGGACAGGTTCGTATCCATGGACAGTGGCATTATGTGCAGGCAAAGCGATATAAAAACCACATCAGCGCTGAGCATGTGAGGGAGTTTATTGAGATCTGCAAGAAAGAAGGCAAGCCTGGTCTCTTTGTCCACACAGGAATAACGGGTGAAAAGTCCAAAGAGCTCATCTCTGGCACCAGCATCTGCCATATGATCAGTGGCCAGGCTTTATGTTCCATGCTTGCTGGAGAGGTTAGCGTAGAAAGCCTAATAAACAATTCTCTAGCAAGCGGTTCTTAAGATCAGGATATTAGGCTACTGCTTCGCTGCTCTTGCAGTAGAAGTCCAGGTGTTCCAATGCCTTCAATAGCCCTTTAGTGTCACTGTTGTAGTTTGACAGTATTTCGTACTGGCCAAGATAGTCCTCGAAAATAAGGATCTGGTCGTCGATCCCAAGCAAGCCAAATCCGCTAGCCATGGTCACAATTGCGCCACACCGAAGTAAGTCTCCAAGACCAATATCTTGTATCCAGTTCTTGTTAACGCTGGAGACCTGAAGAGCTTTCTCTGAGGACTCAATGGTGGCCCCTGATGACAGCAATTCCAATACGGTGGTTTTGTTATCCATGTCTTTTCTCCGACTCTATGTGAAGGACAGCCACTGTCCCTTTGGCCTAATCATAGAGAGCATATCTCGATATTGTAAACCCTAATTTATATTATTTTTTGACTGTCACTAAAAAGTAATGCCTTGAGACTCTTTTGCGTGCTTCTGGTGCTTGTTTTTTGCTCTGTCCCGGGCTTTTTCTTGTTTCTGATCCAGGAACTTATCAAGCGTCATCACCTTACTGATTTGCGCCAGGGATTCATCGTAATCCGATTCGGCGTTTTCACAGGCATTCACTTCGTCAGTGCCGGAGACCATAGCAATTTGGCGCTTGTCTTCAAAGTCGTAAAACTCGACCATGTAATCTTTCATCTCAGGTGTCTGGTCTTGTTCTTTCATGATTATTGATTCTCCTGTTTGATCTTAAGGTCCACAAGGCTTGAGAATTCATCGATGAGAGAATTCAGATTTTCGGCTTCCTGTAGCGCATTTTTAGCCAAGATATCCCACGCTTCTTTTGAATTTGGATCCTGGGGCGTTTCGACCTCATCGAATGGCATAATGGTCTTCCTGTTGTTTGTGTTTATTCTTGGCTTGTGACTTCAGTTCATCCTTGGCCATCTGAATGTCATGGCGCCAGAGAAATTGCCTTCGATTTATCTGAGTGCTTACCGATGACTTTATCCCCTGGCTTGCCAGTACGACTTCAACCTTGGATACTGCCCGCTCAAGTTGAGGCAGCTTGGACAGGTACATCTGGCTTATTGATCGGGAAGATTTTTCAAGTGGAATGCCAACCTTATGGGCCCAACCCAATCCTCCTCGGCCGCATTTGTCACAACGCTCAAGTGCCGCCGAAATCTTTTTCATTTGTGCGCGGATCTGGAGCGCCATTGGCTTGGAGCTTAATGGCTCAGGTGATTTCATTATTTCTACGGCTTTTTTTATCTCATCTCCGAGATTAACGATGGATTTCTGAATGTCCGAGAATGCTTTACGGTAATTTTCCTGGCGCTTATTTTTCAGGTAATTTTCTATTCTTGGGGAAAAACTGGGCTGATTGAAAAGGGCATCTTTCAGAGAACTGACGTTTAGCGCCCCCTTTTCATACCAAGAGAAGGCTTTAGCGATCGCTTTTGGGCTATCTGTACCGTGTCGATTAAAAAAGACACGAACGCCATCAATGATGGCTGGGTCAATTTTCCCGCCGGATTCTTTGTAGTAAGGCTCGCCCGCCTTAAAGGTTGCGTGATTACAGAGGATCCGGATGTCCTCGTCCTCAAGAGTGTCTATATTGATTGGCATAACAGCATTAAAGGCACGCCTGTTTTCCCGAACAAATCGGTAAAAGTCATTTTTGTAAGTCATATAACGACCACCTGTATCTCATTTAATTATATTATATAACAGAAGCTCGTGTTTCATCGATTGGTTAGTTAGTAATATGGTATGCTATTGGTGAGAAATAAACACTTGTCACCTTCTCCCACCAATCAGAACCTGATTGGAAGGAGCTTGGCTCAAAAGGCCTGGCTTAAGTCTGCGGAGGCAGACTTGTAGGGTGACCAGCCTTGGTCCGCAGCACAGGATGTGCGGGACTGCGTTACGAGAGAATGATATAGGCACCCTCAAGTGCTAGCCAGCTTAATGCTCTGCGGATGGGTATTAAACAGCCTAGCTTGGGAGTTTGGCCGTGTACCCATCGAAAACCTCTCGATAACATTGGCGAGGAAAACGTAACGGGCGAAAGCTCAGAGGTCGGTAACGACCAAATTTTAAGGTAAGAACAAATATAACAGTTCTACAAAAAGGTGACGGTTATGCTTACAGTCAGTAAACCAGTAAATGACAGCGATTCATCTCCCACCAAATCTGGTGAATTGGAAGGAGTACCCTCGCCATGGTGATGGATTCACTGAGCCCCCTGAGTAATCTTAATTCGAAGCAGACCCTAGCGGTGCTGGTGACGCCGAATGGCTATTTCGTTTTTCCAAAGTGGGAGACGTATGGCATTATTAGCGGGCTTGGTGCTCTGACTGACGAGGATGTCGAGAAAGCCTGTGAGCAGGGAATAGTGATGGCCGACGGCCGTCATTTGAACGATGATCAGATGAGCCGATTGTCTTACCTGAACACTTCAACTCCGGTTCCAAACAGCGCCGCAGGGCCAGGTGGAACGAGAAATCTGATGCACGTAGATGCCTGGCTGTCGGTGTGTACGTCGTGCGGGCTTGACGTTCACAACGCCAAGCCGCCAGCGCTTGATGCTGCGATGTTTACGAAAGAATACGCAACACGATTGATGAAGGAAGGCCTTTTGGAGTCAAATGAGGCCCAGTGGTCTGTCCCAGCTTCAGACAGTTTCCAGAGAACCCTTGAGCTAAAAGGGACAATTTGCAATATTCCGGCCGACACCATCAATGGCTTATCTGTTGAGCCTATGAAAACAAAGTTTGAGAATATTGTCATCGGTGAATCGATTATTGCTAACTTGAAAGGGGAGGGCGATCGGGCCGCGGTTTCTAAGTCCAAAGAGAAATCCAGGGAATGGATCGATTATTGCGACATTCAAATCAAGAAAGTTCCGGCTCTGAACAAAAAAATCCCCGTCTATGAAATGAAGCGGTGTGCACGTCTCATTGCAAAGGAATTGGATTCGATCAACCAAAATATTGGCGGACCATCGATCTGATCGGACAGCTCAGCTGCCAATAGCGCTAAGAATTAGCGCCATCATCGTTCAATGCCGGTAGCTCCGAAGCCGGTGTATATCCTTTCCTGGTAGGCCGTGGGTCAATCTTTCCCATATAATTTCCGGCCTGATTGGTTTTTGCTCCAGTGTCAGGACCCCGATTGGGTGAACTTTTCAATATCTGGAGCGTAGCGGTCAATAATGAATCAGATAGCCGGTGCGAACTGACGTCCGTCAGCTTCCGATTGTGTTTTACACTCAACGCAGAAAATGGAGGCAGGATCAAAATCCAGGCGCCTGATCGGAATATCACACCCACAATCCTGGCAGCAACCATAATCGTCAAGGTCGATAAGCCTCAGAGCTTTACTGATGTGCTTGACGCGGTTACTGATTCTTCGTGATTCAGCCATCACATTATTGCGCTCTTCAACTTTACTGGCAACATCGCTTGGGTCTGGGTCATTCTCCCGGGTTTCGGTAAGAGATTTCTGAAGTTCACGCAGTCGAGTTTGGGACGATTGAAATTCTGCAACCAACAGGTCCTTCATTTCATTGATTTTATGTTCAGTAATTTGAGCCACGGTTATTCCTTGTTTTATGATGTAGATTAATTTCATCTAGTAAAATATAATCGTTAATGCATGGATACGAAAAAAACGACCCGCAAGGGTCGTTCAGCTCAATTGCTGAAATTTAAATCAGGTTTTTAAGCTTTGGTGATGCTTTGAATCTAATACGCTTGCCCGGACCCGCTACAAAGGTTTCGCCAGTCCTCGGATTCCGTGCTTTACGCGCTTTTCGTTCCATGACATCGAATGTTCCAAAGCCGCTCAAGTGAACGGTCTCGCCCTTCTTAAGGGACGTCTGTATCTCGAAGATCAGATCATTAACGAGCTGCTTGGCCGACGCTCTCGACAAACCATGACGCTCAACGCAAATATCAACTATGTCTTTTTTCAGCATTTTTATAAACCTTTGGCGAGAAAACCAGTGAGTCTTTAGCTCAGTGGATGAATCGTTGCTTGAATAGTGAGTGTTTTTGCGATAGTTAAAGATAAATTATCTCGGAACACACAAACCGATTGATTCCCATCGACAATGTTGTAAACGCTTTTTCCACTTAACACACCGAGTCGTTGAACTCTTTTAATGCTAAGCGACAGAGCAGCAAACTTTGGAGGCATTCGCTGGTGTCATAACGTAAACAACGCAGTGCTCGAAGCACTTAGTCTAATCACCTATTCAGTCCGAAGACCTATCTCGTAAGTCACCTTACAAGCCCCTTAGTCTTTAGCTGAGGGGTAGTTGACGTCCTAATGTATAACATTAAATAAATCCAAATCCTTAAAATATATTTTACCTAAAACGCCAACATACAACATCTATTTAATACTTAAATATGATATTTGGTATAATTTTCAACACTTTCATGCGTTTATCTTCCAGTTAAAATATACTGTCAAGGATATTTAGTCTGATAAGATTGATGTTTTAGTAACTGTTACTCCGTCATACCACTGTAAAGCTTTCGCCGCAGCCACATTCTGCGGTGGCGTTGGGGTTGCGAAACTCAAAGGTGGAGTTCACGCCTTCGGTAACAAAATCAATTTCAATACCGTTCACCAGTGGCATGTGCTCGTCTTTTACAAACAGGTCCACGCCGTCGACATGAAATATCCGGTCATCGCTGCCAGACTCTTCCACCCACTGGGTTTCGTATTTAAAGCCGGAACATCCGCTCTTTTTGATGGCAAGGCGAATGCCAAGGGCTTCGGGCTTTTTATCCAATTGCTTGCGCACGTGTTTAACGGCGCTGGCGGTCATGGTGACCGCAATCGTTGGGGTGAGCACTTGGGCTGTCATAATGTCACCTCCATCAGGTAAACAGGCGTTGTATTTTTTGCAGAGCAGCGAACAGCTGTTCTACTTCTTCCAAGGTATATCGGCATTATCCAAGGAAAATTTCAGCCCTGAAATTGATCTGGATTTGCCCAATAACTACGACATTGATCCAGGACGTCGGCGGCGTTTTTGTCGACTGTTCTCCAGACAATGCCACGATCAAAATAGCGTTCTCCTGACTTTACTGGGATGCTTACTTGTACAAGCGTTGTGTTGAGTCTTATTTGGACATCGGTAACGGCACGCTTTGTGATGTATTGGATTCCCTCGTTGATTTTGCGCTCCCCGTCATCTCTGACGAATTTTGCAGAATCCTCCCATCCAGTGCCCACGTAATCCGGGCTCTCGGATTCATATATTCGATTATTGAGATCCCTTGCCTGGATTGAGCTTTCTCTTATTTTCGCCGCCTGCATTAAAACAGGGCCCGTTTTAGAGCGAACCTGGCCTTTAAACACAGGTATGGACTCAATTTCGCCCGCTAGCTGTCCGAGTGTTGGTACGAAGTAGCTATAGCGATTTGGGGACCCTAAGAGATCGCTCGTTGCTCGGTCTGAACCTGCACCGCACTGACCAAGCCGCTGTTCAGCATAAAGCCCATAAAGATTTTCAGTGGAAGCGCTTGAGCCGTATTCATTCCGTGGTCCAGAGTTGGGTTGAACCCTGCTTGGTACCTTGAATAATTGCCCGTCAGAAAGCGCCAGGGACTGCACTTCACTTAATCCGCCAGCAGGCACGAAGCTGTCGCTCATGACATTTCCCTGAGCGTTTATCATGTCCGTGGAAAGATTTAATTTGAGGGTCTTGTCCTGGTCTTGATTAACTTTTTTCTCCAGCTTCCTTACGATGCTGTCAGCGCCTGGCTTCGACACAGATATTTCATCGGCCTGACTCATTTTAAACCCAGCGCCTTCATTCACGGCACCGTTCCTAGCCTCGACTTTTTTGACGAGTTCATCAACCATGCTTAAAGAAGCAGCCTGAGATGTCATCACTGTGGTCGCAAAAATAACGCCAACGAGGTGCTTTATTTTCATAATTTTTCTCCTTGTCTTATTATCCCATAATACGATCAATCTAATGGCTGTCTGGTTGCATCGGAATCCCCATCGCCTTCATATAGCGAGAGTTGTGGCCCTCCCTTTGGGCCCTCGCAATAACCTTGGCAAGAAAATCATCCAGATCCCAGGATTGATTGGCCTCATAAAGATTTTTAAGTCTTCCGGACAGGTCAAGATTCGCGTTTAGGCAGGTGGTCCTCGCACTGTTCTGGGCTTCTTGAACCGTGAGGAACATCGGCATATCATGCTGCTTGCAAATGAGAGCGATCCTCTCAACGAGAGGGTGTATGTCCTGCTCATACACTGAATCATTTATCTCTTCCATAATACCATAGCTCTTTTTAAACTTTTAATTACTTGACATTATGGTCCATGCAGACAAAAAACGGAAGCCCGCATAATTTATTGATTATGGTATGATGAGACAAAGAGGGTTGAGCATGAACAAAAGCAGCGTGAGCACGGTTATTCAGGGCATCCGATCACTTCATGAATCGATGAAGATGGAAGATGCCTACTACTACATGGACGCAACTGACAATTTTATCGGCGAAATTATTCGATTTAGCAGCAATATAGGTGTCGGCTCGGTCAGTTTTTACGATCTTTTCTCCCAAAAAGAATACACCGAGCTATCAAAGGCCTCAGAGATAAACGACATTCATCATCGAACGGCCGCTTTTGTCGGGATTTGCTCAATGGAAGACCCAAAAGCCCTCTCCATACTTCCTGAGAGTCATGCTGAAACGGGTCGTCACGACACTCTCGTCAATCACATCAGGAAAAATATTGATACCGAAAGCCTATCGTCAGCAGAGGCTTTTGAGCTTGATGATCGACTTGATGAACTGGCCTCTTACAAAGGCAATATGCCATCAATGGTCATTAAGCTCTGGCAAGCCCGTAACGCTATGGGTGAAAGGCTTGGGATGGGTGAAGAGGTCGATAAAGGCCTGATGAAAAAGATCGATGACGCATGGAGAGGATTTGTGAGCAAAAAGCCAGTGGTTAGAAATCCGAAAGCATCACCTGTTGCTTTTGAGTCATCTCTCGGCATGAGGCACTAGAAAAGATAGGTTCTTCACATTCTATAAGTAAAAATAAGCGAGACTATCGCCTCGCACCGTATCTTCCCCACACCTACTTGGCTGTGGGTGTCCTGCGGATTATTCGATGGCCCTGAAGATGCCCAAGGTTATTTTTTTCAAACCGCGATTTTAGGCTTCTTAGTCTCCATTTTAGCCCTATTAAGGTCATGGCCCTGGATGGAAAAATCGGCATACTGAAGAGAGAGTAAATCCTGGATACTATGAAGGGGCTTTTTGATAAAAAGCCAAGGCTTGTCATCTGAGAATTCCCGCGTCAAAAGCTCCCTGGCATACTGTATTTGATCGCCATCATGGGCTCCGCCCGTACCATAAAGATGGCCATCTGTGAGCATACAGGTAAGCTCGCCTGGCTCCATATCAAGCATACATGCAAAAGCTAATAAATAGCTTGCGTACTGGGTGCAATTAAATGGCGTGCCGAATAGCAAATCGGCGCTGCGGGAATCCACCCTTAGATTCAGAGTGTCTCGGTCCTTTCCAGGAACAACCAGGAACTGGTGACTGTGCCAGCAAGGATGAAGAGCCATCTCATCCTGCTGTGAAGGATTCAATATAGTGACGGTATGGCGAGATCCGTATCGATCTGTTCGAAGGCTTTTGTCAATATTCAATATCTGATCGACGCCACCGCTTGGATTGTTTTTAAAATCATACTCGCCGTTGTAGGCGCGGAACTGAAATCCGTACCCCTTACCCAGGTGCCCCTCTGGAAGGTCATACAGCTTTCGGGAGTCCAAGAACTCGCGACTGGTGTGTGCATCCCAAATATGGATGCCTCGATCTCGAAGATGGGGTCCGATATGACAAACGCCATTGATAAAAGCCCAAAACTCTTCGAAGGCAAATCGAAGGGGTGTTGATCGTGCCGAAAAAAGTGGAAATCCAGTCCTTAAGTCGAAAGTCAAAATGGGTGCGAATATTTTCCTGCGACCAAGACCGGTACGATCAGGGGTATCAATGCCGTAATCCAGGACATCTCTAAGGAGTTCCATGTAACCAGCTTCTTCACGGTAAATCTTTGTCACGGTAAATCCCAAATAAGTGATGTGTTTAAGTTCGACTCCGCTAAAGACCAAATCCAGAATTACTCTGCTCGGAAATGGTGGCTCGCCGTTTTTTTGTAAGAATGTCCTTAAGATTATTCGGAGACTGGTCTAAAATTTCAGCCCTCATAGCCTTGTTAACCACAGAGAGACAGTTTGAAAGAACATCAATACGGCTTGGCTTTACAGCGGGTTGCGCCTGGAACTTCGACTGATACCTCTGGAGGGCTTCGTGGCCAGCATCATGGCCTTCGCCAGAGGCAATAGCAGCGAGGTTAATAATGTCTTTTCCCTCAATGGCAAGCAAAAGAGGTTTTTCCATTATGCCATTGAGAACCAAGGACAGTGTGCTTTGTGCCATTTTTTTAATAGCAGATTTTTGAATTGCTTCAACACTATTTCTATCTTGATTTTTTTCAATATTGCTCATAATTTCACGCTACCTGATTTTGATTACTGTTCTCCTGAAGCAGCTTAACCATTCGGACATAGTCCTCAATCGTCTCCCTGACACTGTCTAGGAGATCTTTTGATGGCATAGGCTCAGACTCTGGCATCTCTATCAGCGAATTAACAAGACTGACGAGTACAAGTCCCTGAGCCTTGGCGTCCAGCATGAGGTCTCTTGGCTTGACGTTAAGTCCTTCCAGGGAGGCCAAAGCTACCAGTAGCTGTTCAGAAGTTCTTTCCAGCATTGTATCAAAGTCTCATGTTTCTCAGTGCGCGATGGCAGCGGGTAAGTGTTGATTTATTCAAATTTAATCATACCAAGAGAATAAAGATCTTGCAAAACAAAACATCGATTTCGTTGACTTTTCACGTTATAAAATATATAATAACGTCCTACTAATTAGACAAATCCAAGGATACATTCAATGAAAAATGTTGCAACAGAATCTAAGACTGTGTCGTCAAACCCAGATAGCCTGGGACTTATGAGCTTAAATGCAGCCAAAGACACCGCGGATCAGCTTCGTTTTCAGATTACGTCTTGGAACAATCAGTATCATGGTAGCGACAACCCTATCGTTGAAGATGCCTTGTATGACGCCTCTTTTGCCGAGTTGCGTCGAATCGAGCGAGACTATCCAGAGCTTGTCGTAAAAGACTCACCGACCCAGACCGTCGGATCGCCGGTACTGAAAGGTTTTAAAAAGCACACCCACAAGCGCCCCATGCTGTCTCTTGATAATGCCTTTACGGACGAAGAAATGCTGAACTTCTTCCGCAGGGTTGGTGGCTACTGTGTTGCCGAGTCAAAGCTGGACGGCCTTGCTGTATCACTGACATACAAAAATGGCCTTCTTGAGATTGCCAGCACCCGGGGCGATGGCCAGGTTGGCGAGAACATTACCGCCAACGCCCGGATGGTGAATGGGATTCCCTCCATTATCGAAAAATATCGAAACACACCGTTACTGCCAGCCGAATTGGAAGTCCGGGGTGAGATTTTTATGACCTATGAAAGTTTTGAAAGCTATAACGCCAAAGCTCGCGAGAATGGAGAGCGTGAATTTGCAAACCCTCGGAACGCGGCGGCGGGAACAATGCGACAGCTGGACTCCGGCAAAGTCTTCGATCGAAATCTGAGCTTTATCGCCTATGGTCTTGGCAACGCTGAGGATTTTAAAGGATTGAAGTCCCATTGGAGTGCGCTAGAGACGCTGGATGGATTCGGATTCAAAATGAATCCGGCCTCTGCTCTTATCCGAAGTGAGGAAGAACTACTTCAGTATTATGCAGAAATCGTGGATAAGAGAGGAAGTCTGCCGATGATGATCGATGGCGTCGTGTTGAAGGCAAACGACTTCGATACGCAGAAGGCAATGGGCTTTGTATCCCGCGCTCCTCGATGGGCCGTTGCTCGTAAGTTCGAGGCCGAAAGCAAAGAGACCATTTTGGAAGCTGTGGACTTCCAGGTAGGTCGCACCGGGGCAATTACTCCCGTTGCTCGGCTGGTCCCTGTGAGTGTAGGCGGCGTTACCGTGTCCAACGCAACTCTTCACAATATGGATGAGGTTATGCGTCTAGGTATCCAAATTGGCGACGTAATCGCAATCGAACGCGCTGGCGACGTCGTGCCACGCTGCTCACATAAGGTTCACGACGGCGCGACCCGTCAGGTTATTACGATGCCTGTGGAATGTCCGTCCTGTGGCTCTGAAACAAAACGTGAAATCAAAGACGCCAAGACCGGCGAACTGGAAGCGGCGTATCGCTGCACGGGTGGGTCGGTCTGCCCAGCCCAAACTACCGAGGCGATCAAGCACTTCATCGGTCGTGATTACATGAACATCGACGGTGTCGGTGAGAAGCTGGTGGACGTTCTGTACGAAGCAGGACACCTCAATAGCCTGAGTGACCTCTACAGGATCAACCAGCAAACGATCGAGAGTCTCCCGCGCCAGGGTAAGCGCAGCGCCGAAAAAGCCATTGAGGCGATCGAGAAATCCAAGGTAACGAAGCTGGAGAAATTCCTGGCTGCATTGGGCATCCGCGAGGTAGGTCGTTCAGCGAGCAAGAGTCTGGTAAAGCACTTCGGCTCACTCGAAGCGATTATGAGCGCCAGTGCGGATGAAATGGCCAATATTCCCGATATGGGGCCAATCATGGCGCGTCATGCCCGGACCTTCTTCACCAACCCAAACAACATTCAGGAGATTGAAAGCCTGATTGAACTGGGCGTTCACTGGCCTGATGCGGAATCTTCAGGTTCCTCCGACGATTCACTGACAGGCCAGACCTGGGTGATGACAGGAACCCTGACACGCCTGAACCGAAACGAAGCCAAGGCTCACCTTGAAGCCAAAGGGGCTAAGGTGTCTGGCAGCATCTCCAAGAACACCACCGTGCTTGTCGCCGGAGATGGCGCAGGGTCAAAACTTGCTAAGGCGGAGTCGCTGGGTGTGAAGGTGATTTCGGAGGATGATTTGATGGCAGTGCTGGCGGGTTAGGGGCAATTATTCGGTGCGGCTATCTGAGATTCGATAGCCGCACCCGGAGTTTGTTAATTTATTCTTATTGCTATTAAATACATTTTATATTGAAAAATAACTAATAAATTGTATAATTGCGTATTTAAATCATTAGGAGAATTATCTTGGAGCATGTACTGCTTTCGACTTTTATTTTAGTCATCTCTGCGTTGGCTGGTTTCATGCCAGCTAACTTTAAACAGTGGACCTGTGGCCTTTTAATAGCCACTCCTTTGAGCTTATTGCTAAGCTACATCATTCTTCCTGTCATGGCTTTTGATAATTCAGGACTGCTGCTGGGGATTGTTGCAACGTATATCCTGGGTTCGCTCGTCGGATGGATTGCCTCGGATTTTGATGTAAGCAGGAACCCCCATTCGCTCGCTATCTTCGCGGGCATTGCCAGCCTTCTTGTTGTGGTGTCTGTTTTTTCCATACTGGCATCGACATCGATGGTCCGATCTGACGATCTGGCCGCGGTTCTTGACGTGCAGGAAGCGACCGAAATTTTCGATCCATCCTCAATGCTTATGGATACCGAGCAAGCACGGTTTGTGGATAGCGATCTGGCCATTCGAGCCACCAACGAAAGATTGGGCGTAAAAATCGGACTTGGTGTGATGACGGGCATCCACGAATCCATAATTCAGAACGTACAAGGAAGGTTAACCTGGGTGTCGCCTCTGGCGCACAGCAGCGTTTTTAAGTATTTGGCGAATAAAACCACGCCAGGTTACATCACCGTGAGCGCGTCAAACTTCTCGGATACCAGTGAGACCCTGGACATGCCGATCTCTTTCGGCACCAATGGTTTTTACTTCAATGGTGATGTTCATCGCCACTTGTACTTCAATGGGTACCACGGGACCTATCTTGACGATTACACGATGGAACTGGATGAAAGTGGCAAGCCTTATTGGGTTGTCAGTAAGTTTGAACGGACGGTCGGCGCATCTGGTAAAAAGATCACGGGTGTCGTTATTGTGGATGCTCAAACAGGCGACATTCAGGATATTGATGTCAGCGAGCTCGCTGAAAAAGCCCCCTGGGTGGATCGAGTTCAACCGGAAGACATTATCTTTTCCCAAATTGAGGACTGGGGAACGCTGTCCCTTGGCTTCCTTAATCGCTACTTCTTTGGTCGTGAAATGATCAATCCGACAGAAGGGATGTCACTGGTGTATACGAAGGACGGTCGCTCCATGTGGTATACCGGACTTCAAAGTGGTTCCGGACAAGACGGCACCGTTGGCTTTATGATGGTTGATACTAAAACGGGTAATGCGACTTTCTACCGTCGCTCAGGCATCACTGAGGAAGTGGCCAAGCGGGCCATCGAAGGAAAGGTTCAGGAGTTTGGCTATGTCGCGTCCAATCCTATTCCTTACAACGTGAATGGGATCAGCACGTTCGTGGCCGTTCTGAAGGATGCCAAGGGCAATCCCCAGATGGTTGGCCTGGTCGCTTACAATGACCGCTCCGTTCTGGCGGTAGGTCCGAATCTGGAAGCAGCCATGCGCCGCTATCAGATGGCTCAGAGTCAGTCTGGATCAGCCGTTTCCCTGGGCGATACCAGAGACAGAATGCATATCGTTGGTTATCTTGACCGGGTGGGCTTTCAACAGGTTCTAGACAGCAGTGCGTCCTTGCACTTCACCATCAAGGACGATCCAGAGTTGCGGGTTTTTACAGTATCCGGAAGCGACAGTGCTCGTTACATCCTGAGTCGGCCTGGTGACAAGGTGGGAATTAGTTATATCAATACCGGCTCCAACCCTATCCTTGTTCGAGAGTTTGATAACGAAAGTCTTTAATTAAAAAATTAGTCCTGTTATTTTGATGGTCACTAATACGTTCTGCTTAAGATTCGTATTGGTGGCCTGAAAAATACCAGCTACATCATTGTTTCGTTTGTGCTTATCTTATTAAATTATGCAGATTTTAGCGGGGTCTAGCGGGGCGTCACCAGACGGCCCTTTTAGAATAATTTTTCCGCTCGAAATTTCTCCGCAAATCAGCGAACTTTTCGCCATTTTCCAAGAATAATCCCGGTCATCAATACGCATTCTAAAATCTCTGTAGTTAAGGCTCGTTTTATTTATTATTAATTGACATACAATGCAATCTCCAGTATAGTAGGCGTTAAATCTGGCAGAGAGTGGGGCGTACTTGGGACGTTCCGCCAGCCAGTCAGTTCGTCAAGCTGACCGCCTATGCACAGAGTCTTCTCTGGACGGTGAATTGGTAAAAGTTGTGTGAATATTGCATGTCTTTTTCTAACTTAATCCTGCTGCCAAAGTGCAGTTGTGTTAACGCATAGGCCACATTCGCTGCACAAAATTGGAGTTTTGATTATGCCTAAAACCGACCTGAACGAAATTAAAGCTGTTATTCCTGCCGTTAAAAAAATGATTCGCCACACACTGAAGCTGGATGCCGGCAATCAGAACGCACTCGACATCATCGCGGTCAGCCGTGGCTATTCCGGCTACCACATGGTCAAAGCCATCTCAAACCTGCCATATTACGAGTTGCGGGCGAACATGGGCACCCGTGAAAAACCGTTTAACATCACCCTGGAAGTCGGACACTGGCTGGAAAAAGGCGATGCAGAAATTGAGTCCAAGAACGTACTGATAGGCTGCCAGCAGTTCCAAACTTGGTTTTTGTATTGTGAAGGCGAGAATACTCACATCAAATTTGAAACCACTCCAGAGCCAGAGAAGGGCTTTGTGTACCAGATCGAAGTGACCGGGCATACCCTGGCCGATATTGAAGATGGCCTGGATGAAATAGCGCGCCGTGTTGATAATGTTGAAGGCTTTGACCGCAATGAGACAGGCAGTTTTAGCTTCCGCCGCGTCGGAGAAGAATACGACGAATCTATAGAGCTATTGGAAGACATTGAGATTGAGTTTCACGACGACTTTGTTTTAATGGATGACCAGGGCAATATTTTAAAAGGATCTGATAGCGAAGATGTTATTGATGAGATTCTGGATCAGGGTGAGACGCCAGGTCATCCTTGGTCAAACAAAGTACTGATTAGATAGCGGTGAAGGAGCTGATTTGACTGCTCCCCGCCCTGAAGACGCGGGAATTCCAAATTATGCCACAGAGTCCAGCGGCAACGGTTCGTGAGAACCTGGTGTCGAAACACCTGCTACCGGACAAAGGGTCGTATTTGGCAACGTGCCGCCAGTCAGACGGGCTACTCCGGGTCGAGAAGAAAGCTTCACGGGTCGGAGATACTTCACCTTTCCAGTCGGCAAGATCTCATTCGATGTGATCGTGCCGTCGTT
>Ga0314771_100113_pt1 | contig 24552 bp, 35 predicted proteins | sample MetaGCB42018_FD_204522 | JGI IMG/M metagenome (GOLD analysis project Ga0314771, IMG submission 204522) | Cryopeg brine microbial communities from Beaufort Sea near Barrow, Alaska, United States - CB4 2018 | ecosystem: Environmental > Aquatic > Marine > Coastal | place: USA: Alaska | collected...
CTCCACTTTCATTTGCTGTTGATTATGTTAAAAATACTTCTGCGGATATGGTCTGGAACTTTAACTTTAGATAGGTCTTTAATGACGTTTCCTTTCATATCCACATTGATAATCCTACAGTCATCTTGTTTCTTGCCCATATCTAAACCTCCGTTTCGGTTTTAGAATTAAGCTTCTTGATTTCATACGCTAATTCCATTGAAGGTACCCACAATCCTGCTAATTCCATTGCTTCTTCAAATCTCAATTTTGGTATTTCTTCATAACTAGCAACTTCAAAATAGTTTTTTATTTCTCTCCAATGTTCTGAAATAGCTACTCGATAAAGCAATTTATAAGCATTAGATTTTTTTCCACCAATTGCAGCCATCACATTCTTTTTAACTAATTGTGATAACTTAGATTTTTGCAAACGACTCAGGTCAATTTCTTTCTTAAGTCCTTCTACGTCATTAAAAACCATATTTAAACGTTTTTTTATTTCTTTCTGAGCTTGTAACGTTTCAATCATGATGTCTTCTGGTTCAACAGGCAGTTTAGAATTCTGAATGTGCTGCTCCATTTGGTTAAACGCTTGAATATATTCCAATTTGAATTGCAACGCTTTTTTGCCAGTGAATCCCATGACAAGTAAAGAAAAACCATCACGATTCATATAAATAACTCGATACGCTTGTTTATTTTGTGGATGAATATAAGTGTCTTCCCAGAATAGGTCTGTCCAACTTTGGACACCCTCTTTAAGGACATCCAAATCTCTTAGAATGTGTTGGTGATTCTTTCCAAAGTTTTCTGCGACATTTAAAGAACTAGTTACCGCCTGTTCATCTTTATTAATTACTAGGTTTGTCATTTGTTATCCTCCATTTCATTCTTTTCTAAAATAACGCTAAAAGCGGTACTGTTGCCAAAAAAAATATAATCTTGCGGTATGTTATAGATTTCTTCAATCTTTAAAATTGTTTCATATTCTAATTTACTGCTATCTTTTTCATAAATCCTTAACTTGTCACGTCCCATACCTAATTCATTTGCCGCTTTTTCTTGTGTCCAGCCTTTTCTTACTCTCAGGCTCTCTAATGTGAACTTTAAAAAGTAAGGCACTTTTTCTTTTGATACCATCGTTTTATCTCACCTCTTTTTCTCTATCTGATAAACTTATTATATACCGCAAAAAGCGTTAATGCAAGTGTTTTTTTGCTAAAAGCGATTATACGACATCATATTGCTTGTTTTTTTTTGCTTATTGCGGTATCATTAATTTATAAATATTTTTTATCTACTATATAAGGAGTGGTTAAAAATGCCAGAAGATATAAAAATAATTTTTTCTAACAACTTAAACAAATTGATGAATCAGCGCAAAGAAACTGTTACAGATGTTTCGGAAAAAACAGGAATTGCTTATTCTACCGTTAACGATTGGAAGAACGGGAAGAAAATGGCTCGGGGAGGAAGCTTACAAAAACTAGCTGATTATTTCGAAGTAAATATATCCGATTTGACGTCTAACGCTCAATTTAATAGCAAACTAAATAACATGCTGCCTGCAGGAAACACTGTAAGAATTCCAATCATCGGAGAAATAGCATGTGGGGATCCCATTATTGCTGATGAAAATATTAGCGGGTATCGTGAAGAACTTGTTGACTTATTGCCACACGGAAATTTATTCTATTTAAAAACTAAAGGAAATAGCATGACTCCTACTATCCCTTTAAATAGTTATGTAATGATAAGAGAACAACCTGAAGTTGAAGAAAATGAAATAGCTGCTGTATTGGTAAATGGAGATACAGAAGCCACCTTAAAAAGAATCAAACATCAAGGCAATATGATTATGTTAGTTGCTGATAACTCTGATTATCCACCATACATAATTACTGAAGATAACCCTGCCAGAATTTTAGGAAAAGCAGTGAAAGTTAGTTTTGATTTATAGGCACATAAATGCCTATCGTTTTCATTGCGGTAGGTTATAATAAGATCACATATTAAATTTAATATGAATAACTATTTGGAGGATGTATAAAATGTTATTAGGGATATTAGGCATATTATTATTTTTAGTAAGTGTTGTTTGGTTGGTAGTTTCGCTTATCAGTAGAAAAGGAGCGAAAAAACCTTTAATATCTATTGTTACAGGTCTTGTCTTTTTCATTATTGGCATAGCTACGAGTACGGATGCTGAAGAAAATACAGAAAGTGATACAACAATATCTGAACAAGTTACTACAAGTGAAAATGATATTGTGGTTGAGGAATCAGCAAAAGAAGAAAATAACGAAATTGATACCGAATCGAAAGAGAAAGAAACGGCTGCCACAGAAAAAGAACTAACTGCAAAAGAGTGGGTTAAATCTCAAAAAAATAAAAATATAGATTTAGTTATTAAAGAATACAATCTATTAAAAAGTGAAGATATTAAAAATGAAGTCAACGAACAAGCTAAAGATAAAGAAACGACTATGTTTGGTAAAGATATAGAAATAACTGGTACTGCAATTGAATTTTTAGAGGGTTCTAATGGTTTTGATAAGAGTTCTTTTATTGTTGAAACAAACGATGGAAACAAAGTGCGAATATCTGCGAAGACGCCAAACGAAGCATTAGATGTTGGAGAAAAAGTTGAAATTAAAGGTTCTCTGGCTAGTTCATTAGATAATAGTGATGAATATTATGTCAGAGAAGCTTCGGTCTATATAAAATAAAAAAAAAACACTCCAAGCCGTCCAAAGTTGGGAGTGTTCGATCTGATATTACAAATATCCACGCTGTCGTGTGGTGCTATTTGTTATATCCTATTCTATCACAAAATAGGAGGAAAAAATATGATAACAGCCATTTATGTACGTGTAAGCACGGAAGAACAAGCAAAAGAAGGATACTCAATTGGAGAACAAACAGAACGAATGAAAGCTTATTGCGACGCAAAAGGTTGGAAAAACATAAAGGTATATACTGATCCTGGTTTGAGTGGTTCAAACATGAACCGCCCTGCTCTTCAAAAAATGCTTACGGACATTGACCGCAAAGAAGTCGATCGGGTTGTCGTGTACAAATTAGATAGATTATCACGTTCTCAAAAGAATACCTTGTTTTTAATCGAGGATGTCTTCATAAAAAACGGCGTAGATTTTGTGGATATTACAGAAAACTTAGATTCATCTACTCCTATTGGTCGTATGATGATTGGTGTAATGTCCGCATTCTCACAACTAGAAAGAGAATGGATAAAAGAACGTATGGCTATGGGTCATGAAGCTAGGGCTAAGGCCGGGCTTTATCATGGTGGCGGTCCAGCACCTATTGGTTATGATTATGAAGATGGCTTGTTAGTGTTAGACCCTTATGAAGCTATGCAAATTAAATACCTTTATGAAGAATACGCAAAAGACACTTCACTTAGAGAGCTAAAAAGATTAATGAATGAAAAATATAAGACAAAGTATGGAGCATGGACTAGTGATAGCTCTATTAGAAGAAGTTTATCTCAGAAATTATACATTGGTAAAATTGATTTTAAAAATGATACTTATGACGGTTTGCATGAGCCTATTGTTTCTAAAGAATTATTTGATAAAGTCCAATCAAAACTATTGGAACGTTCATGGGGAAAAAGGCATGCCGGAAAATCTAGACCATTCACTGCTAAAAGTTTACTAACAGGCTTACTGTATTGTGGCCATTGTGGTGCAAGATACTTTGGTCGTAGTCAGTTATATGTTTATAAAGATAAAAGAGAACCAAGACATTACTATACTTGTTACTCACGTTGCGGATACCCTGCGCATATGGTTAAGGATCCTACTTGTAAAAATAAAAACTACCCGGTAAAAAAACTAGATACAAAAATTTTGAATGAGATAAAAATTCTTTCTCTAGATTTAGATTCACTTGATACCATGGTCACACGTCAAAATGAAACTTCTCAAAAATCCATTTTACAATCTCAATTGAATAAATTAGATAAACAGATATCAAAACTATTGGACCTTTTACAAAATGATAAAATGCCGTTTGAAGCTGTTTCAAAACGTTTAGAAACTCTTAACACTGATAGAAAAATAATTTTAAATGACATTGATAACCTTAAAGTAGAACCAAAATTAGCGGTACCTGAAGCTAAAAGAATAATAACGTCTATTGGCGAATCATTTGATGATCTTGATTTAATTAAAAAGCGTAAACTTATCCATGATTTAATAAACAAAATTACAATAACTGATGATGATATCACTATTCAATGGGCTTTTATTTAATTATTTTTCCTATGTGTTATTTATAAGCTACCTCATTAGCCTAAAATAAACACCTACGAAAAAACGCAAAAAAAGAACCTACCTATTATATAGGTGGTTCTAAGCTTTAGCGAGTAGGACGATAAATAAATTATACCATAAATAAATCATTTGAATTAAACTGCGTATATTATAAGCATCACATTTAAAAGGAGAATATTAAATGAAATTATTTGTAGAATATTTACCAGCAGATACAAGTATAAGTTGTTTTAGACATGACGGCTTAAAAATAGAGGCATTTAGATCCGTTATAAAAACACCTTATGTAGTTGTTAGCTACGAAAAAGATTCAAATACCTACCCTTGCAATACTATTACTGATGCACGACATCTTACTGATTGTTTAATCAATGAATATTTGAATAAAGTAAAATCTGTTGAACAATTCTTCGACGGAATATAAGTATATCTTGTGCTCTCACTTTTGTGAGAGTTTTTTACGGTATATTCGCTTTACAAAATTGACAGTCAACCAAGCTTATATGGTCAATTGTGGGATTATAAAGGAAGACGACTGCCGCATAAGAAAGTTATGTATTAAAAAACCCTCATAATAGCTAGAGATTTTTCATCATTTTATTTTTTTAATTATCAATACCTATAAGATGTATCTCTGAAACGCTTTCTTCTAATCCTTTTGATGGATCAATTGTCACTCTTCTTTGACAAGTAAAAGATTTAATGACCAGGTACATATTTTTCCACTGATCTTCCCTGTGAAGATTTTGAGAAGTAGTAAATCTATACATACCTTGAGGTACATCATTCTCATTTTCAAATATTTCAATTTGTCCTGAAAATGAGCTATAGCTAGAATTAACTATTTTCCCTTGTAGGTTTATAACAGTTTCTTCAAGGTATTGCCTTTTTTTAAATAATTTAGCATCTTCCGTAGTAAATACCATATCATTACTATTTTCACTTTCACCAAAGCTAATTTTTTCAACGTTTTCACCATCTACTTTTTTTGCGAGATTAGAAAATATAGGAGATAATTTGGGAGATAATTCTGATATAACAGGGTTTATAGTTAAGTCTACATTACCAGTTCCGTTATTAACAATTAGGATACTATCAGTAGAATTATCAATTTGTACATTCACTGTTTTCCCCTCCTTTTTTGCTCCTAATACCGTTTTTAAATATGTATATGATGTTTTTACCATCTTCCAGATAAAATCTGAATTTTCAGCAACTAGAGGAGCCATTGGAATAACAATTGCTTTCATTTGAATTGCTAAATCAGCAATAAAAGAACCTTCTCTAACATCGACTAATCTTAAAGATAGATTTTCTTTATCTTCATCTGAAAGCCTTGATTTATTCTCGAAATGCAAATATGTTTTATCGATTAAACTTTCAAAATCTTTTAGCGAGTCTAAAATATATCGCAGATTGTAGCCTTCATTTTTTTCCAGTTCATTACCAGAAATATGTAAAACAATCAGTGTATTTTCTTGTTCATTATCCATAGGTACCCTCCAAGTAATTATATAAGCTATACCAAGTTAAACAAAAAAAGGCCAATAATACAATAGTATATCGACCTAATCAGCTTATATAATCTTTAAGGACTATAAATATATTATACACAAAGAACATACGTTTGTATATAAATTTGATTTAAAAATAACCCTACCTCAATTAAGAGATAGGGTTTTGTTGTGTTTAATATTTAATTTTTTGACCCACGTAGATTTTATTAGCGTTTTTAATGCCATTTTTATCTTGCAGTTGTTTAGTCGTTACACCTAGTTTTTGAGCGATAACGGAAAGAACATCACCGGATTTCACAATATAAGTTCCTTCACTTGATTTAGCTGCACCGCTTAATTTGATCAATTGACCTATGCTGATTTTATTAGCATCTTTGATACTATTCAAATCTTGCAATGCCTTAGTAGTCGTTCCATTTTTAGCAGCAATAGTGCTTAAATTGTCTCCACTTTTAACAGTATATGTTTTACTTGAAGATTTAGCAGCTACTACTTTTTCAACCGGAGCTTTTAACACTAATTTTTGACCAAAGTTGATTACGTTCTTGTTTTTAATACCGTTCCATTTTACCAAATTATCAACGCTCACACCACTTCTACTAGATATAGTAGATAATGTATCGCCAGATTCTACTGTGTAGCTAGAACCTATAATTTTAGTGATAGGAGTAGCTACTGCAACTGGTTTAGTAGAAAGAGATACTGGAACATTCAATACTTGTTTATCAAACTGAACTAAGTTATTTGCTTCAATGATTGAAATAATTTTTGATTGATAATTTGGATCAGTAGCGTACCCAGCTTCATGAATAGCTTTAATCTGATCTTTATAATTTGTTAATCCCAAAGCTTTTTTATAACGACTATTTACGTTTAGGAAAGCACCGTAATCTTTAATAGATGTTTCCCAACTTGGATAAGCTCTAAAGTTAGCAGTAATGTTGTACGTGATACCACCATACACTTCCCATGTCGCCATGCTAGCAGCGTTGCCACCATACGAACCTTTAATACCAAACAAGTTATTGTATTTAGTTGTTAAACCACTTGTACCCCATGCAGATTCCAAAGCAGCTTGTGCAATGGCCACAGATGGTAATACTTTGTAAATGGGCCACAATTGAGTAGCCCCTCCTTTTACTTTGTTAATGAAGTTTTCTGTTTGAATACTCATGATTAAATTCCTCCTTTAGTTTGGTTATAAGAATTAAAAGCTCCTACACTTGCCCAACCTGTTAAAAATCCTGTTAGCAATGATTCAGCAAGTGGCAAGTTAAATACCAAAGCAATTGCACCGAATAAAACCATACCTACCACAAGAGCAAATACAATAACCCAAATACCAGATAGTTTACTATTTTGCTTTACCACTTCTGTAATTCCAGAAACGACTACGCTTCCTCCAATTGCTGACAAAATTAATGTTGTTAAAATACTTTCCATTAATATCTCCTACTTTCTTATTTCTAAAATGCTTATTCGTTTATCGTGGTCATTCAACTCTTCGTCATGTAGTCCAACCTTTAAGTTTAGTTGCTCCCTATCTTTAGCACTATCAGCTAAGTTGTGGTTAAGCAACTCAATTGATCGTGTCAATGGCTCAACTGATTGCTTGAGTGATTCTGTATTATCTCGTTGTATCTTTTCAGCCATTCTTTTATCTGGTTCAGATACTAACTTTTTGTATATCCAAATTAATGCTCCTCCTATAATGGTAAAACTTGTAATTATTGAGGTCATTTGTGTTGCTAGTCCACTCCACTCCATACCGTTCCACCTTTCTTTAAATAAATTAATTCAATATAAAAAGACCGGTCCATATTTGGACTGATCTTCCTTTTCATAAATTTTCAGTTACCGCGCATTATGGTTCTACACCGCTACTTTATCTACTACTATCGTTTCTTCTTTGGTTGGTGTTTCTTCCGTTTCTTCTTCGGGTACTGTTACTTCTGCCAAATTCATTCACTCCTGTCTAGTTTGTTTATTTCCAACGACCTATTGCCATCAATCGAACTCTAACAGAATCAGAACTAATAAATGCGTTACTCCCAGTAGCGTAAATACGAGCGAGTACAATGCCGTCAGAAGCATTGCTACCAACATTTAATACAGCACTATTCAACTTATCTGCCAATTGAGCGGCATCTTTTGAACCTGTAACGTTCGCTGAATATTCTTCTACGAAAGCAGTCGGTAGCTGCCAATTAACCGATAACCGTAATGATGAATCATAGGTTGAAGTTAGAGCATTGCTGTAAGCAATTACGGTACCATCGCCATATTTGATAAATCTTCCGTTTGCATTACTTCCGCTTTCTACTACACCTACCTCTTTGAAATTAGCGTTTATTACTTCCGCTGCATTGCTCATACCTTTTGTGATTTCAGTTAATGCCATTTATATCACCCCTAATTTAATTTGCATTGATTTGATACCTTCTGTTAAATTAATGTTTTTTGCGGATACAGCTTCAACAACTGGATTAGTCATGGCGTAATCAATTGGTACTTTAATTTGAACTTGATTTCTGCTCAAATGCTTCACTTTGATTGGTATCGTTTCTGGTGCTGTACCGTCGAAACTAATACCCGCTGGTTGCATGTCCAACCCAACTGTACCTAAGCCATATTCCCAATAAAGAGCCATTACGTTTGGATAATCGCCTAAGTTGTGCGTAATCGTTAAAACATTCTCAGTTGCAGTTAGTTTATTTAATTGATTCTGCAGATTACCTGCTTGATTAGTATCTAATTGAGTTTGTAAGTTCGTTAACCAGTTTTGGAATGTTGTTTGTTGATCTGTTAGTAATTGCGCCAAATCAGATTCATTTGTATTCGCTGCGGTTTTAAACGATTCAAAAGCCTGTTGAAGCAAGCTGTGATATTGCTGTTCGACCCCATCGACGTCTAATTCCCCATTCATGATTGAATACCCACAAACTGCTGTGTCTGACCGCGTATCTTTAATATGTGAGTTAAAAATCGCAGTTGCATTTCGTGGAACTTCGATTCTAGCAAGCTGCATTTCCCAATAATTTTCATCTCGTCTAAGCGAACTCGTACCTTGTTTATAAACCAATTTAATCGTCCGCTCTAACATATTTAGCTGGACTGCTATCACGTCTACACGATCAGCGGTAGAACTGCCTGGAGTGACGTTTAATTCGATTGATTCTGTTAATAGATACTGTCTCCCTTGGATTAAAATAGCTCCAGGTAATACACGCACCTTCATCGCTGCATTGGTAAGTTGCTCTACTTTTAATTTGTCGCCCACAAGTGCAACTACGCCGTTTGCAAAAATCGTATTGTAAAATAATGCGAAATCTGTATCTGAATACATTCGGTCACCGTCAACACTTGTAAAAGGAAAAACATATTCTGCCATTTAAACACCTACTTTCTTTTAATGAGATCTATTAGGGTAGGACTTCTTTTGCCAAAAGTTGGCACAATTTGAAGTCCGTTTTCATAGATTTCTTGTATTTCTGTTATTTGAGCGTTGTAAGCCAAATTGAATGTTGGTGAAGAACGTCTGACCGTATCACCTAAATCGTAATCAACTTTGTATTCATATAATTGATTTCTAACGTCAATGTCTCCATCAAGAATCAAAATCGCTTGTTGATCCGTTAGTTTCAATTTACCTCGTTCAATCAACGCTTGTTCGTACTCAGCGGCTGTCATTTGTGTTTCATCTTCTTTTTCCGTTTGCAAATCACGTGCATCTACATACAGCTCCTTGCGATTCAAACCAGTTTCACTACCTATGGTTACCAATGTTCTAGCAGTTCCTTCACCTTCACCAGCAACTAGTGCCACATTGCGTTCATCGAAGTCAGAGGCTTCATACGATTCATTTAAGACGTTTTCTGCATCTGTTGTGAACTCCACACTGTCTGATAGGTCTCTACCTTTAACAAAAGTTACTTTAGAATGCGGCACAAACGGATCCACATACTCTTCTTTAAATCCAAATTCATACGTTTCTGCCAAATCTTCGATTGATTCTCGAATCATGCCATAAGAATTTTGATACAAAATACTCGTACCAGTCAAATCTACATCCTCAGCAATACTGATCTGTTTGATTTTTCTATTAGTATCAGCTGGATTTACGACATGTTTTGAAAGCAAATCTCTTGCGATATATTCGGGACGTGCTTGTTTGCTGTAGTTCTCCCAAATGATACGTTGGTTTAATAAACCAAAGAATGACACGCCTTTAACCACTAACACACCTGTTTGCAAGTCTTCCACGCCAGAAAAATTGATATAATAAAAAACGCTATCTATTCGAATAGCGTTTCCTATTTTAAGATTGGTTAAATTATCCATTGAAAGACCTATTTTTAATTCAAAATCATTTGACGTGAAGAATCTGCGATTAACCACTAGGCTAATAAAACTATCAATTACTGCTGTTTGTTCGTAATCACTCGCGTTTATTTTTTTGAATACTTCTAATTCCATTAAAAAAACACCTACTTTCTTTTAATATAATTGTCTGTCATAATCACTTTATAAGGAGGTGATTAAATGGAAAAGTGGCAAGAAATATATGTTAATAAAGCTTCGATAAAAGATATCTCTATTCAGGGTTTACTTAAGGTCCAGCCGGATTCAGCTTATATATTTTATACAGATTCTTATTGGGTAAAAGGAAAACCTGTATTAGCTGAAGATGGAGAATTTACACCAGAAGGGTATCTATTTTTAAAAGATGCTCAAATTTTCTCTTTATTAAAAGATTCAACCCTTCCTGCCGGGAATAGCGCTCATATGCGATTGGCTGTTGATAAAATTACAGCTTTTCGGATAATTGACGCAAAATACCTTTAGTTTCCTCATGTATAAATTCTATATTTTTCGGTTTTGGACTATTGATTAGTTGTTCTATATTAACCGGTCTCTCACTGTTATTTGCGATAACTTTGAGAGACTGGTTTATTTCTTCTAATATTCTTAAAGTTTCCTTTTCCACTCTTACACCCCCAATAACTTCGGATCAAATTTAATGTAGCTAGTCGTAAATTTAACACCGCTGTCTGCTTGCAATTGCAAGTAGTTGATTCCTCTATCAATTTGTAAAAACTTTGATTCTACCTTGCGTTTGGTCATGATGTTATACCAACCGTCGCCATCATCTTGTTCTACTTTCTTCTTGCCACGGACCGTTGATATTCTTAATTTCGTACCAGTCATAAACGTACCTTTCAAAGCGAAATAGTCTTGTGTGATCACATTGTACAAACGCGGATTCACTAAAGGTCCATTCACATTAATCGTAAATACAGCGCCGACTGATACATGACCATTGTTTTGTATTTCGATCACATCACCGGCGATTAATTGCGCAAACTCAAAAGTATTCGTAATGTTTAGAGGGAAACTGAATAACGGTTCGATTCGTGCCATTGGTATTTCTGCATCTATTTCTGATTTGTCCGTCCAGTAGGGATCAAGTGCTTTTAAAAGGAGTTTAAATTTTTGAGTAATGTTAGATTTATCCATATCGAAATCAGGACCATGTTCTATTTCTACATCAATAGAAAACATTTTTCCGTCTTCTTCGTATAAAAGGGTTCCTGATATTTTAGGATTAAGAACAACAGCTATCTCGCGTCTGTATTCAGCTAAATCAACACTGCTGTTAGCTAGTATTTCTCCTTCTACTTCTAAATCTCTTATCACTAATTTTTTATCAGACACTACAGCGCCATCCAACCCATAAAGCTGTGTGCTTTTAATTTCGTTTTGTACTGGACCGAAACCCGCAATTTTAGTTAAGAAAAAAGGCGGTTTAGCACTTAAACTGATACTACCGCCTTCAATATTAGTATATTTAATTAATTTCATTATTGACCTCTTTTCTAAAGACCATACGCTAATCTTTGCAAAGATAATTTCATTTGTCTTGAAGCTTCTCTTTCTGTCAGTGGCTCAGGAGTGGTGATGTAATTCGTGATGTTTATTTCTTTTTTACTTTCTTTGTCATCAACCATCTCGTCACTGATACCTCGACCAATACCGCCTAAAGTGTCTCTATTTAAAGGGATAATTGCTTCCGGGTCTTTACCTTCGCCAACACCTTGTAAACCTCTAGATGTGTCGAATATAGTCGCTTTATCAAAGATACCTCCAGCTGCGTTCCAGTTTACAGATAGCTTAGGAACCCCTTCAGTTATCCATTTCAAAGGATTCTTAGATCCGCTAACACTAAAAGTCGGCATACTAATTTTAGGTAACTTCCAACTAAAGTTAAAGAAACCTTTCATTTTATCTATAGCTGTACTAACCGCATTTTTGGCTTTGTTGATTGGTGTCATTATGCCATCATATACCTCAGTGAATTTAGATTTGACAGATGAAACAACCCCAGAAGCCTTTTCTGTAACACCACTTTTCAAAGCTTGGAATTTCTCGACTGCTGCTGTTTTCATTTCACTGAATTTTGCAACCGTATTCGATTTCATTTCAGCTATTTTACTGACAACTGCCGATTTCATTTCGTTGAATTTATTTACTGCACTATCTTTCAAACGCACAACAGTAGCAACTGCTGACGTTTTCAATTCGTTAAATTTATTAGTGACAGCAGTTTTCATATTTTGAATAGATTCACTAGCCTTGTCTTTCAATTCGTTGAATTTTTCAGATACTTTAGATGCTAATTCTTTTGCTTTTTCTTTTATAACATCCCAGTTTTGCCACATTAATACACCAATTGCTATGACTGCTGCGATTGCTGCCGCAACCAATACCAAAGGCCAGTTGATAGATAACATCGCTACACCAACTGCTGTGTATGCTAAACTTGCAAACCCTGCTACTGTTGCTCCAATCCCCAATGCAGCATTAAACAACGTGATAGCTCCTGTAGTAATGGCGAAAACTGCTGCTGCCCCACCTATTCCAGCAATCAATGGTAACCACTTATCAATAAACGCTTGTATATCATCTTTCATTTTAACGAAATCTATTTCTAACATTGCATCTTTTAATTCCGTTAATGCTGCTTTTAGATCATCTAAAAATGTGCTATTACTCATTGTGTCTTTCATAGATTGAAACGCATCAACGACTGGTTGCATAACCTCTTTTAACGTTCCCCAAGCGGTAGAATCGGCAACTTCTGCCTTTAAACTACCAAACCATCCTTGAAACGCTACTACTTTTTCACCAGCTGTACTTAACCAATCAGACACTCCCATCAATCCAGCAACGACTGGTTCCAAAATTGGGCCACCAACAACAGCAAGGAAATCTTGCCATGCTTGTTTTAAGTTACCTACTTGGTTTTCATAACCTTCTGATTCTCTAGCTGCTTGACCAGTTGCTCCGGCTTGTTCTTGCATGTTTTTAGCATATTCTAAACGTGTTGCTTGTTTCGTTGCTTCATCTAGCTTTTGCCAATCAGCTGTTGATCCAACTAATCCTTGTGAGATTGCGTATTGAGCCATTTGTGTTTCATTAGCAAATATACCGATGGCTTCTCCGGCTTCGTAATTACCTTTTAAGAAAGATGTTAGTGATGAATTAGCTGTTTCATAAGATACATCATAGAAGGCTGCTGCATCTGCTGCTGCAGTTACCGATGTTTCAGCTTTTGCCATCGCTTCTTCTGTTGTCATACCTAAACCTTTGAACATAGACACAGTAGCTGCAAATGGTTGTTTTAGTCTATTGGGTAACATACCAAAAGACTTACCTAGTTCTTCAACTTTAGTTTGTGCTTCTGTTCCTAAGCTACCAAACACTTGGTCAAATTGTGATTGGATAGCTTTAGCTGTTGCAGCTGCTTCAACGGCCATTTTACCGAATCCAATTACCTTAGTTACAGCAAACGCTGCTCCAATGGCTACCGCTGCTTTTTTAAAGAATCCGGCTATCTTACTTCCAGCACCTTTAGCCTTACCTGTTGTTTCATCAATACCTTTGTTCGCTTCTTCATTGTTTAATCCAATTGTTCCAAACAGTTTGAATATCTCACCCATTAGTTTTCACCGCCTTTATTAATCGGCTTAATAAACTGCATTGAACTTTCTATAATTTTCTTTTCTTCTTCTTTTGATAACGTTTCTTTCTTTTTCTTACGTGAATTTTTAAAGTATTTCTTTTTAAAATCAGCGAATGTATTCTGTTGGTCCTTGTGTAACCACGTGTCCCAAAGTTCATCCTCTTTGTTTTTATCGAACATACTTAAAACAAAATCCGCTAAACCTTCAAGCGAATAAGTCGCCATCAAGCTTAACGGATTGCTATATCTTTTGAACAACGCATCTTTTAGTTCAAATTCGCCATTTTCTCTTATAGTAACGATGCGATAGATGAGAAAAAATCTGATAGTTCCGGTTTCTTAAAGAAGCCGATGATTAAGCCGGTATATTGCTTTAAACCTAACTCTTGGATTTCTTTAATAGATGCGCCAGTTAGATCAGATAATAATGCGTTGATGTCTGTTTTTAATTTATTCGCATTCATCAATACTTTTTGCATCAAACTAGCCATTGCATCCATACCACGTTTTTCTGCTTCTAATTCTTGTTTAGCTAACTCTGCTTTAGTTGGTTCTTTCTTCTTTTTATCCGTTGGAACTACTTTGCCAGCTTCTGCATTACCTTCAAACATTTTAATGAATTCTTCTTTAATATCTAATTTACCTACAATTGAAAGAAGAGTGAATAAATCATCACCCTTCAACTCTCTCATTTCTAATGTCATTGCCTAACCTCCATATAATAACAGCCGGCTATAACCGGCTCATTCGTTTTAAACTGCTGTTACTGTTGGGAATAAGATTCTCCACGGAAATTCATCAGCATCTAATTGGTCTACTGTTGCATGCGCTTCGTAAACTTGTTCGATAACTGTTTCGTTGTTGTCCTCTGTTGCCATTTCTAAGCCGCTTGTGCATAGTGCGTTGTCCAGGATAGCAATAACTGGTTCGTTTGTTCCGCTCAACGTTCCAACTACTGCGATGTTATTAAGGTAATCGCCTTCGTCTAAGTAACGTTTAGTTGTGATCACTTTGTAGCCTGTTGGTGCATCTGTGCCACTTGCTTCAGCAATTGCTCCGTTCAATGATTGACGGATTGTTTCAGCCGTGATCTCTTTCATGTTAGCCGTAACAGTAGCTGTTGCTGATTCTAATACTTTGTTGCCTTTAACTTTCATGTGGCTTGTACCATCTACTTCAATATCACGATAAGATTGTTCAACGGTCAATGTAACCCCACCAGATGTTGCTCCGTGAAGCGTTCCTGTAAACCCTGTTACGTCCTCATAAGCAATAGATGTGTAAACTGTTGCTGCATTGATCACATAGTTCTTAGCTGTTGTTTCTGAATAACCTGTTTTCTTCAAAGCCATTATTGTTTCCTCCAGTCAGTTTTACAATAGAATTGCAAACTTCTTCTTTTTATTTTGTCGTCACCTGTTGAAACTTTGTTTGAACGCAAAAAATTAAACCGAATGAATAAATCATCGGTCAACTTCGTATTGTCTTTAAAATGGTCTTTTAACGATTGTTCCAACGTGAACACGTTAATGTAAGATGTGTTGTTGTCGAATACGTCTACATCAATGTAAAAGCCGTCTACGTTGCGTTCTAAGCCTTCTGTATCGAAATCAAACGTCAAGTAAGGATAAACTACTGTTGTTTTACGATTTTTTTCATGAAAGCTTTCAGCCGTTATTGTTTTAAATTGCGCTGTTAATTCTTTTAGAAATTCAATCATCTGCTATTTCCCCTTAAATGATATTTTAAAGCTGTTACCTAGAATGGATTGTATTTGCTGTTTGTTTTTTCTGAATGCTGGACGTAAAAAAGGCTGTGGATCTTGACCCCAAGTGAAGAACCATTCACCAGATGAATCTTGATAGTTCCATCCACCTTTTCTACCGGCCCCATTTTCAGCAAATTCACCAGTACCATATTCAACATACATTGCATAAGTCATTGGTGACCCAACAGTTCCAACTATATTCCCATTTTTCTTACTAACTTTATGATTTATTTTGTCACGCAATTCACCACTATCACCAACCGGTGCTAATGCCTTCGCTTGACCTTCAACATATAAAGTTGCTGCTTCCATTGCTTTTTGCGATGCTAAATCCATTGCTTTCTTGACAATGCCGGAATTATCTTCAAATTGAAATCCGCCTTTAGCCACTAATATCACCTTCATATTTACAATAGACTTCATTATGATGGCCTAATCCAACCGGATCATCAGAATACGTTATGCCGTATATTCTTCCGTTTGAATCGATTACTCTCATGTCGTCCGTGATACCTTTTGTAAATGCTGGAATAATTAAGACGTGCGTTGATTGCTCAATAAAGGCGTTTTGAACGGTGTTTAAGTTTGTTCCAGTAACTAAGTCGATGAAACCTTTAACTGTCTCAAAATCTACCCATATTTCAATTAACCCACCTATTTCATCATCGACTTGTGCACTTTCTTGAATGTAAAACTTATTCATTAACCCCACCTCATTTTCTCGTATTTACCCAAGAATGAAAGTAACGATGATGGATAACCTTCTGTATTGTCGCTTGCATTCACATCGTAATAAGTTTCAGACATCCTAGCTACAGTTCTGGACTTAATACCTGTTTTTCCAACCATATCTAAATCATACTTAATCAACTTTTTGACACCTTGCTTAATGTCCGCTGGATAATCTACCAACGTCGCCATTGCTTTGGTGCTATTTGCTGAAATAAACGGTTCGCCATTAACAGTAATTGTATCGTCATTCAATGTTCCAACTACATATAAACCGTCGTTATAAGCTGTGTAATTCACTTCTAACGTATCTCCAACTCTTAACCCTTCAACCTCTCCAAACACATTGATGATATTCGGTGCTGTAATGGTTATATCTTCAAAACGTACACGTTTATTTTGAAAGTTATTATTCGTTAATGCTCTAACACTTTGTTCAAACGCATCTAAATCATCTTGACTAATATCCGAATTAATCTTTTGTGCATCAAATAATGAAATAATCATCGTTTCACCTCAATTCAAAAGAAAAAAGGAGGAATGTTATTCCCCCTTCGCTTCTGCTTTCTTAGCTGGTGCTTTTTCTTTATCTTTTTTAACAATAATTTCTTTGAATCCTTGTGCTAAATACTTGTTAATCTTTTTTTCGTTGTCTGCTTTTTTAACAACGTTGTCTAATTTAAAAACTCGCATCAATGGTCACCCTTTCTTATGCACTTGGTTTAGTATTAGCGTAGATTGATGTTAATTTGCTTGCTGGAACCCAAAGATCATGGTATTTACGGTAATCAACTTTCCATGCATCTGCTTTTTGGTTTTGGTCTGGTGTGAATGTACGAACTTTATCAGTTTTAGAAATTGCAATTGGTGCATCTTTAGTAGAAATAATCCAATTAAGGTCTAATGCTCCAGCAGCTGCAGCAAATCCACCTGCTTCTTGTCCTGATGTTACGCCATCTTTGAATTCAAATGCTGTCTTAAGAAGTTTTGAAGGTGCTTTAACGATTGCGTTGTCATTCAATGCTTGAACTTCAACAGACAATCCACCTTTTGCCAATACAGCTTTGTTAATTAATTCTTTTCCAGCTTTAGATAATAGGTTAGCTAATACTGGACTCATAGTAATAATCACATCTTTAGCACCAATAACATCTTCCATTTTTGCTAAATCATCTAAGATTTCAGCTAAAACATTAGATTCTGTAATAGCGATAGAACGTGTTTGACCTGCTCCAATAGCCAATGTTGCTAGTTTTGAATAACGGTATGCATCAATTTCCGGAATCACTTGCACACGTTGGAATTCACCCATTACTGTACCAGCGGTTACGATAAAGTTTGTTTCGTCTACATCCATTGCATCAATTGAGAAAGTACGTCCGCGATCTTGTGTAAGACTATAAGTTTTCCATTCAAGAGTTACATCTCCACCAACAAAACCGTTTGTACGATCATAGTCAGCAAGTCCATCCATTAAGATGTTTGGTAGTTTAACTTCGTTACCACCGTTGTATTTGATTAAGTTTGCATTTGCTTCCATCCACCCTGTTGTTGATTCCTGTACCACTTGTTTATCTAATGAAGGTTGAAAAATCTTTGAATACTCTAATACGTTTGGCATTTAATTTCCTCTTTTCTGTTTGTTTTATTCTGATTTGATTCCTAATGCTGCTTCAAATGCTGCTGTAGCATCTGCTTCTGGATTAGGTGTTGTACCAGTATCTAGTTTGTTATCAATTGCTTTATATCCTGGAGCTGCTGGATCAGTTATTGGTTTAGTATCTACAGCAAAAAAGTTTGGATTTGATTCTTTCAACTCTTTTACTTTGTTATCTAAACCAACAATTTTACCGTCTTTATCCACTTCAACATCGCCTAGCTTATGAAGCATATAGTCGATGTCTGTTGCACCTTCTTTAGTCAATGCTTCTTTCAACGAATAGCTTTTGCGTTCAGTAGCACGTTCTGTTTCAAGTGATTCAACTTTAGTTTGGTAATCATTAATCTGTGTTTGCAATCCTTCAACGTCTTTGTTTGACTTCTTCAAGCCTGTTACAAGTTCGTTAGCGTTTGTTAAGTCGCTTTCTAGTTGTTCTTTCTGCTCTTTCAGTTTGGTATAACGTGAATCAAGGTTTTCTTCATTTGCAAGGTACATTTTGTTAGCCGGCATACCTTCAACTGTTTTATTTGCTTGTTCTTCTGTTAATCCAACTGAAATCAAATACTCTTTAAATGTCATTTTTTCTCCCTTCGCCACTACGCGTTTTACATGGTTGCATCATGTGTGGTCTGCATATAACGTCATGCAATAACGAAATGTAAATGAGCAGAACCCACCAACAGCACTCATTCGTGATAAGTCCAAACCACTTATCGTTCCAAGATAAAAAGCCACCCATTGATGAGTGACTTTATTCTACGATTTCATATGTCTGTTCAAATATATCTGGTTTACATGGATAGAATTCACCTTTCACACCTTTAATGATGTAATCACCAATACTCGCTCTCATAGAACCTTCTAAAGTCATGATTTCAATACGCTCTCCAGGAGTACAAGAACCGATTCTCTCGTTGTTCATAAATAAAACACATTCTTTAGTGTTATCTTTAGTAAATCTAATCGCTTCAACTACTACTGGTTTCTTTCTATATTTCATAAGCCACCACTTTCTATCTAACCTTATATATCTTTAATATCAATCTGTTGATCCACTTCACTAAAAATCTTTTCATCAAAAACCACCTCTAAGGTTGTTAGAAATGTCGTTTGAAATACTGTTTTGAATTACATCAGACAAAGAATTATTATCTATCTTAATACCATCAATTTGACCTTTTTCTGATTTCTTTCTGTTTAACTCATGTAATTCTTTCTTGATACCTTGCAACTCATTGATTGCTGCTTTCTCAAATGGTGTCATTGCCATGTCTATTTACCTCTTTTCTTTTTAGGGATCCATTCTATTTCGTTATCAGTAATGTCTAATACGCCTAACTTCTCGTATTCTTTATCAGTCATCTTAGATAATAGTTTTCCAAAGTCTTTCGTTTTGTGTTTCTTGCTTAGATCACTGACATATTCAGTGTATTTCTGTTTACCTATTTCATTTTGAACCTTTTTGCCAACATACCAATCACTATATTTCTTATATTCAATTACTTCTTTAGTGATATTGTCTTTACGCAATTCTGGCGTTAGACCATTAACGACTGAAATAGTTGTACACCTACAATTAATATCAAGTGATGCACGTCCAAATAGTCTTGGTGCATCTGCTGTATAGCTATCAAACTTAAACTTTCCATCAACTGCTACCGTTTGGCCATCCAATTCTTGATGCGAATGTCTGGTTTTCTTATCTAACGTTGACATCCACATCTTTTTCATCTTAACGCCTTTATTTACCGCTTCTTTATAAGCTTTCTGTTTAGATGTCGATTGAACACGTCCGCCTTCTGTTCTAGCGATCCTTAATGACTGCTTATAGTTAGCTTCTGTTAGTTCTCCAATCTCTTTAGCAACATTACCGTACCCCTTACCTTTAACCGCTCCGTTTAGCAATGCAGTAGTTACTCTTTCAGCTAAATCATCACGTTGACCGTATAATCGCTTAGAGAACGTTTTTCCGGCCACCTTCTTCTCAATCAAACTTTCAATATAATTTTCATTCAATACTGGAAAGTTTAATTGTAAGTTTTCAGCACCTTCTAACGCATACCATGCACCGTAATAGCCGGCATTTGCTTCACTAGAAACGTATTGGTTAATAACAGGGTTCGTCTTATCGCTCAACTCAAACAATATTTCATCAATCCTATTAGCTGTATTGATTTGCTGTTCAACTTCTAAACGTTTTGAGAAAGACAATTCATCGTAAGTATCAATGTATTGCTTAATCTCAATCTTTAACTCTTTTAACGCATCTTTGTAATAGGTGAACAACTTTTTATCCATACTCTTATAAGATACGTCAGCAATCTTGTCTAACTCTTTATTCCACTTGTCCAACTGCTCCATTAATTGCACCTACCCCAACCGGTGGATCTGTTTCTTCTTGTAAACCGGATGTGTATTCTTGTTCTTCTATCATTAACTGGACTTCTTCCCAATCTAATTCGTATTGTTCGCAAATTAACTTAAGAACACTTTCATCGTCTAATCTTGGTGAAACTAACAAAACAGATTCAACAATAAGTTTCTTTGTTTCAGCTTCTGTCTTAGCACTTGTTACGATGTCAGTTTGATTAACCATTGTTTCCCTAGTGATGTTTACTTTGATGTCAACAGCTTTATATGCTTTGTTAAAACGTCTATTTATGTCACTAACAATCATTTCATTAATCCAAGAAATCATTGCTCTCAACCTAACCTCTGCTTTATTGGCTTTCATGTCCAACAACGCATAACGTGATTTAATTACTACGTTAGTAATGTTTCCATCACCCATTTGTGTGCTGTCAAATCCCATCCCAAACTTATAGATAGCTTCTTTATCAATATCTAACTTAGCTTGTCTAGCTGCAACTGGTATTTCAACAGTCTTAACATCAACGCCGCCGTTATCACCAACACCAACCGTTTTCTTAGATTTGATGTTTTGGCGTAACTTGCTTAGATCATCACCACGAAACCCTTTAACAACATAAATAGCTTCTGCAAAGTCTTGTAAGTTGTTCGATAAGAAACACGCCATCAAATCATAATCATCAATCAACGGTTTAATTGGTTCTAAGTCCGTTGATTCATTTTTATTGTTACTCAAACGATAGAACGGTAAAGATCCATACGAACGTTCTAACATCTGTCCATCATCTGTTTGCGCAACAACATGCGATCTTGGATTCAATTCACGCTTATCATCTAACATAAACTTCTTGTTATCGTCTTTAACGTAGAAAGTAACCTTTTCATCGTCCCACATTTCAGCGTGTGTTACAGTAACGTTTTTTCCGTTCCTAGTAACATCTTTATCGTAGTAACGAACAACGCCTTTACGATCTTGATTTTCATTGTAAACATCGAACGTTTGAATACTATCAGACACTTGGAAACACAACTTATCTTGACTGTTTGTTCTAGCATAGGCAAATTCATGACCTTTTATTGCTGCACCTTCTAAAGCTTCTTGTAAGAACAGTTGCATATCATCATCATAGTATTCTTTTAAACTCTCTTTAAAGCTTTCATCTTCTACTTCTAGCTCTACTGGATTTGATAGTAGATATTGAACCTTTTGATCCACTTGTTCTGTAAAGAACGCATGTGGTATTTTGACGTTTGATGCATTGGTATCTTCACGAATAGAATCGTTATCATCAACGTAAAAGATGCGGTTATCTAAAATATCGTGCTTGTAATCATAATATCGTTTTCCAATTCGTGCTTTGTCCTTTGTTGTTGATGCTCTATCATCCGTAACAGCTTTATTTAATGCACCAGCCACTACTTGTGGGTTATCGCTCAACAAGTATTTGTTATCCACTCTCTCACCTCTCTTAGTACAACCAATTGCCACTATCTGCCACGTTGCTGTAAATAGCATATCTAACAGCATCTTGTACATCATCATGTTGTTTGATTGGCTCGCCTGTTTTACTGTTCCATACATATTGATATACTTCATCTAAGAAACGCTTTGTTCGATTCCTAACGATATAAAACTTGTTTTGCTTATAACCTTTAGCAACCATTTCAATTCCACTTAGAACTGCTTTGTTTGCGTTGTAAGCATAGAAGCCTTCATCAACAAATCGATTAACATGTTCTGGCCTTGCTGAATCACAATAGAATGGAATCTTACTTCCAAACTCTGCAATCACTTCTTTTGCTATGCTAACCCAATAATCAATATCTTTATGTTGCGTCGCATACTCACGAACCAAATACTTGATGCCATCATCTGTTTCACCAATTACTACTATGGATCCCCAGTGTTCATAACCCCAGTCGACACCAGCATAATATTTAGTGATTGTTTTCCAAGGCACATCATCTTCATCGATAACATGTATCTTTTCGTCAAAGTCTGAATAGATGGCTCCTTCACCAATGGTCCATAAACCAAAAATACCCCTATCTGTAAACATACCAGATGGAGTAGTTTCAATAAGGTTTCTAATATACCGTTCGCTTAAAAACGTATTATCCTTCAATGTAAAATGGAAGCTCAATACGTTTTCTGATGGATTGTCTATATAGTCTTTCTTTAACCAATGTTCCGGATGGTCTGGGTTAGTATCACAAATAACTCTTGCTCCTGCACCGGAACACCGTTTGATTATCTCATCAAATACTTGTTTATTAGCAAGTGATGCTTCATTGATGTAAGCACCGTATGCCGTCATACCACGAATGCTTTTTAATCCAGCTATCGTTCCAGTAGCTGTTTGAATGACTTTCACACCAAATAATTTGAAGTTATTATACTTATCAAACTTAAATTCAATGCCGTATTTATTCGTTATCTCCTGCAACACGTTCGTTTCAAGCGTTCCAGATGAAACACCGCCTAAGATGTACATTGGCTCGTCTACGCCTTCTTTTGCAGCGAGTTCTTTAACACGGATCAACTCGTTTAGAAATAAATCATTATCTAATTGAGTTTTACCAGCACGAACCGCTCCATGATTGATAAGGATGAACCAATCTTCTTGACGGGTTCGTTTATATATTTGCGCTTGTTTATCTGTATATAAGTCATTAAGAGCCATCTATTTCAGCTCCTAACTTGTTGAAATAGTCTTTCAGCTTATCTTCCGTTGTTTCATCGGTAGACGTTTCTTTTAATAGTACATCCAATTGAGCTTGCATAAGTTGCAACCTCAGAACGTTCTCGCCACCTATTAGCTTATTCAATTCAATCAAGGCTTTCTGTTTATCATATAACTTAACAGTCGTGCCGAATTGATTCGTTTTGACCTCTTGAATAACACGGCCATCTACTTCTTTAGATCCTCTTAACATGACCTTATGCTTCTTAAACTCAACGTGATCGCTTATATCAACAAAAGCCATCTTAATCCATTCGTTTATGATGTCATTATCATTAATTAACCAGTCATTCGACCTCGCTGACTTGATGCGCTTGATTTCAGCCCTTATACCATTATTAACCATAAGAGTATACGCATTCTTATTCGCTACCTCATAACTACATTCATATGCCATTTGATAACTCTTAGTTGCGTTGTGATTTTGTGTGAAGTATAAGCAAAACAACTTTCGCTGTTCAGATAAACTACTGACGTCATCTAGTTCATCAATTGCTTTTTGCGTTGCAACGTTCTTATGTTGCATTGCACTTTTTGTTGCAACGTTTTTAGTTGTGTTGCGTTGCACCCAATTCTCACGGCTTTTCCTACTTCTTAAGGTAGCTGGCTTAATGCCATGTTTTTCAGCAAGATCTTTAATCGTTATATCTGTTTCTTCAAACTCTACTCGTATTGCTTCCCAATTCATGACATTTCCACCACCACCTCTAATTAATTTTATGTACAAAAAAAGACCTCGTTTGAGGTCTCACTTATTAATTATTTACCTCTAAATTGACTTTTTAAATCTTGGACAGGTTTGCTTTCTAATTCTTTCTTTTTTAGTTCATTGCTAATTTTTAACTCATTAGCAATTTTCTCTAAATTTTCGTTCATTTTTACCAACTGCTTTAGCTGACCTTCGTGCATGTACGGTTCCATATTACACACCTCCTTTTGAGCAAGTATACCAAATTTCAGCACGTATGCTCAAAAGAATACAAAAAAAGCACCCACAATTAAGCGAATGCCTTTTATCGATAAGCTACGTATACAGATTGTTTCCGCAAACTGTATGCTGTTGATTTACTACAATACTATTTTAAGCCTTATTTACTACTAAAAACGCCTCAAATACGCTACTTTAGATTGGCATTCCTAATTTGTTAGCTATTTGTTCGAAAACTACATTGCGAATCTTTCTGCAATAACTTTCGGAAAAGCTTGTTTCTAATGCAACTCCTGCCCATGTATACTTTCTAGGACTATCAATGTAATAACATTGAATGACCATTCTAGCATTAAGTTCTAAGCTATCTAAAACTTCATCCACTACATCTTTTGTGCGATTTAAGTTACTTATCAACATGTCATCCATAATCGTGACAGCAAGTCTTTCAGTGGGGTTTGAGATAGTGCCTGCAGATGAACCGCCTATGTTGTCGTCTGGAATGCTAACTGGGTAAGTAATTTCTTCAA
>Ga0314771_100115_pt1 | contig 24319 bp, 19 predicted proteins | sample MetaGCB42018_FD_204522 | JGI IMG/M metagenome (GOLD analysis project Ga0314771, IMG submission 204522) | Cryopeg brine microbial communities from Beaufort Sea near Barrow, Alaska, United States - CB4 2018 | ecosystem: Environmental > Aquatic > Marine > Coastal | place: USA: Alaska | collected...
TTCAATAATGTTTAGCCTAACCAACATTATTACCTAACACGCCGGTGTGATGGAATTGGTAGACATGACGGATTCAAAATCCGTTGCCTTTAAAAGCGTGTCGGTTCAAGTCCGACCACCGGTACCAATACCTAGTTCTATACTATCTTATAGAGCATTCAAAGCCCCTGATATCAGGGGCTTTGTTGTATCTGATGTCTTATACTGTCCTACTGTATCTATCCCAATCCATGCATCTGATGTACACTGTCATGTACACCGGTTTTTAAATGTACATTGGGGTATCAGTCATGGAACAGCGTAAGCCCATCAGCTCCGATAGGAGCATCAGTAGTCATAAAGCTGAAGACAAAGAATACTTGGTTCCTGTCAAAGGATGTCCCAAGCTATATCTAATGGTTAGACCTAATGGCACTAAGTCTTGGTTATATCGCTACCTATCCCCTACTTACTCAAAAAATCGAAGACTTTCCCTTGGCGTTTATCCAAACGTCTCGTTCGCTCGTGCCTGTGATATTTGGCGAGAGAATGAAGACTTCATTACTAAGGGGCTAGATCCAAAAGAGCATCGTGAAGAAATAAGACATAATCTTGTTAGTAAAACTAAAAACTCTTTTAATCACTTTGCTTGGGAATACTTCGCTACTCTTGAACAAACTCAAAAAGGTAATACGTTAATTCGTAAGAAAGGTCGCTTAGAGCTTATCTGCTCCTACATTGGCAATGAGCCAATTAGTGAAATTGACTCACCTAGAATGCTTGAAGTGCTTTTAGGTATTCAAACCAACTCATTAAATAAAGCTGGCAAGCCTACAGATAAGGCGGAGCGCTGCGCTGGTATCGCTAGTGACGTATTTGTATACGCTGGTGCACGTGGATTCTGTAGCAGTAACCCTGCGGCGCTCATTAAAAGCCAATTAGCTAAATCTAGTTACGGGCATCGCCCAGCTGTTACCAAACCAGCAGACTTAGCCAAGTTATTACGAGCCATCGAAACAGTAGAAGGTGATTTAAATACGATCAACTCCCTTAGGCTATTAGCATTACTCTTTGTCCGTAATGGCGATCTACGACGGATGAGGTGGTCGGATTTGGACCTAGAGGCTAGCAGATGGCAGTTTAAGCCTTTGAAGGGACAAGGCAAAGTAAACATGGTTAAAGATATGGTTGTCCCCCTACCACGGCAAGCAGTAGCAATACTACGTGAGCAGCAAAAGATTAATGGTCACACCGAATATGTCTTTTTTAGCGAAACGGCAAAAAAGCATCAGATCATATCAGATGCTACTGCTAATAATCGCTTACACGATTTGGGCTATCAAAATGTGCATTGTGTACATGGCTTCAGGGCGACTGCAAAGACTATCCTGCAAGAGCATTTAAAGTACTCTCTGTTACTTGTAGAGATGGCATTGGGTCATACGACTAAAGACCCTAATGGAGCTGCTTATGGCCGATTTGAGTATATTGAGGGTCGCACGGAGATGATGCAGAAATGGGCAGATTATTTAGACGCTTTGAGAGAAGGTAGAGATACGGCAGAGTTTAGAGCAGATGCAGAAACAAAAACTGATCCTACGATTCAGCTTCAAGCGTTGATCGATCAGCTGGGAGATGAGAAAGTGCTTAAACTATTAAAAGGAAAATGCTAATCTTACCTGAATTTTTCATACTAATAAAAGTTAAAAGATATATTATCAACTAAAAACTTTTATTGTGAGGTCTTAAAAGCTCTTGACTATGGACACTTTCAATTGCTGGTAAATAATGAAGCTATCAATTACTAAAAAAGCCATTAGTAACTAATAGTTTTCTAAACATATTCATAAATTGTGAAATAGGTATATTGCTGATAGTAAGTGAACCGTTGGACTTGACTTCTATCCAACCTTTAGAATCTTCATAAGAATCTATATAAGTTTTGAATAATTTGAATTTATAATCTGTATATTTAATAATATCACTATTGATTATATCTCTAGCATCAAATTCACTTTTGATTATTAATGAACCTACCCCTTTATTTTCTAAATTAATATTAGTAATTTCAATTTTAGACAATCTGTGAGATCCGAATTCAATATCTAAAGTCGTTAGAATTTTCTCTAAATCCATTGATAATTCAGTAATATGAAATCCAAAACCAAAGATTCTACTAAGGCTATTTATAAATGGAGTTATACTTCTTCCAGGATTTTCGATCTCAATGAACCAGTCTTTAGACTCAAAGATAGTAAAGAAGATTGATAAATAGTTGATGACCTCAACCTCAGACTTATTACCATAAGGGTCTACTACATCTATTACTTGGTATTTTCTCTGAATGTACCTTCCTGATATGTAGCTTTCTCTTAGCTTATTAAGTACATACCCCTCCCCAGTTTCGTCAGTATATTTATTTAGTAATAACACATCAAAAACTTTAGAAATAGATATAGGGAAACTCCCTTTTAACCATTTATAACTTTTCATTGCCAGACTCTTTACTTTTAGAATCATTATACATTTCTATAACTTCCTTATGAGCTGACCTAGCAGATTGTTCAATCAAAGATAGCAAGGCAGTCTCTGCAATATTTGAAAGTTTTGAGGAGGATACATTAAAATCACCGTTGTCTTTAGACTTATACAGTCTCAGTGGTGTGTAAGTAAAACCAGTACAGTTGATGCTATCCTTAAACTCAGCAGTAAAATCGATTTTATCACCATTATGAGCTTTCTCTATAGCAGTCCATTCAATTTTACTTATATAAAATCCTGAATTATATAAATCTGTAAATTGCTTAGAATTAATAACTGAGCTACCATTTAGTATGAGCTTATTAACATAAGGAAGCATTGTTCCATCATCTTCAGTTTCAGGGGAATTACCTGTACTAGTGGACACGGACTTCACGTCGAAAGCATCAAAACCATCGATACTATTTATAAGCTTTCTAAAAAACTCATTTCTGAACATATGATCAACTATAGTTGAAAACTCTATTACATATTTCTCCATGTTTTGATCTTTTACTTTAATTTCATTCTCAATTGCACTAATTATTTGTAGTCCCTTTTTATCGGATACTCCTCTAACTTGAACACAGCCACTTTCGTCTTCCCATACTCTAACTTCAGTAGTCTTTGTTAAACTTTGTGACATTACATTTTTAGATAAATCAGCCTCTGTATACGTAGAAGTAATAACGAAAGAACCATCATTATTTTTCGTTAAATTAACGCTTTCAGTTTCATTATTTTCTCTATCAGATTTTACGCCTTCCATTATTTTTTGCATATCTAAGCTTTTCATTTTAGTTGAGAGCTCAACATTACTATATGTCTTCTTTGATGATGAAGAGTTTAGAGTATTCAATAAGAAGACTTGATCATAATAGTTGGTAAACAAAGGACTAGCGTACTCCATGATATTGTCTTTTTCATCTTCATCAGATATCAAAATTCCTCGATCTTTTAGTTGCTCAATAATTACTGTCTTACCTATTTTTCTATTATGTAATGCATCGAACACATTTTTATCAGTCTTATAATATAAATGTCCAGTTTTACTCATCATCCCATCCTCTAATGCCCATACCTATTTCATACTGATTATATTCAGTAGATATAATGTTAGTTATACTCGACGCTTTAAAGTTCACCAAATCATCTCTTCTTGAACTATCCATATTCCAACTTTGCAAATATTGTTCGATTGCTCTTTCAAAATAGATGCTTGCTTTTTGATGTGATTGATAAAGCCGTACGGTAACGCTATTCTCACTAGTCACTAACTGGTAAGCAGAAAGTGTGTCTATCAAATACACAAACTCGTCAACACTATCACCTCGACCTCTGTAATATATAATATAGTTATCCAGATTGTTTCTATCGTTTTTGTATTTTACGATCATCCAAGGAGACGTTAAGTATTCGATAGTTGCAGGATTATTCCACTCATCATTGTTGGAGTTGTGCCGTTTCTTCAAAGATAAATCTGGATAAAAAAAAGTATAATCATCAAAACTTTTGAAGATTTCACGGGATTTCATATCTTTTAGGTCATTTACTATATTAGTAAAATACGATATTTCCTCTGGTCCTATAACTGTAATTCGCTGCCCTTTTCTCAGAGGAATACTTTTTAGTTTTATTTTTTGTAATATATCCTTTAAGAGCTTTTTACTTTGATTGTCATGATTGAAGATGAATAGTAGACCTGTAATTTCATAGCTTTCAACGTCACTCATCAAATAGTTCTCTTTCCAATCCTCGCTTATCTCCGAACATTCTATAGACATAGCTAAACTAGTTAATACATCAGTAAAGTTCTTTTTACTAATTGAGTCTTTCGAATAACTCTTTAAATCACAGTTCAAATATATTCGCTTGCCGCTATATGGATCATAGTAATTAAAAACAATATCAGATGGATGTGTATTTTTTCTGTGATTTTCAATAACACATTCATTATCAATATTCATGGATCCAGATACTTTCCATTTAAACCATTTGAAGAGATCTGCAGATAATTGCTCAGCCATTGTAGATATATTTTGTGTTTCTGACATGTTTCAAACCTATGTTGAACTAATCATTTTAATCATAAGTTCAATACACCTTATGATTATCTCATTTTTAATTACTAAAATTTATCTAGTTTACATCCATACGTCAATGAATGACGTATGGTTTTTAAGAGCTATATAAACTATTAATGTTATACATCCTAGTCTTTACTTTATAAACCATATTCTTTCGAATAATTATCTCATATTGCTTAATCATAAAATTAACTAAAAAAATAGTAGTCTTAGTTAAATGCACCTAATCAGCTATTTAGAATACCTATTGTACTATGCAAGCCTAATAATCTACTATCCACAGCAAGATTTAGGCTTTATATCGCAGCTGTCTAAAAGTCTTTATTTCAAGTCAATTTCACAGAGAGGTAGAGTTCTGTACAGAGATCTACTATGACAATTTCTCGAGCCATACCTCCAAAATCCAAATTTTTATGCTATAAATTGCTGGTATTGATTTACTTATGATTAAATTTGGTATGGTAAATAAAATGTAATAACTCTATCCTAGCTCAGACCCAATTTCTTGAGACCAGTTATCTTGCATCAGCATCTTGAAGGAAATACCACCAGAAGCTGCTTCAATGGTTATTTCACCAGCATCCACTGCTGTTTTAACATGCTCTGTAAGAAGCTCAAATAAACAACGCTTATACTCAGTATCATCATTGCCTTTAAGATGTTCACCTTTAGTTTCCAATACCGAAAAACGATATTGACAATTAATGGGCTCTTCAACGCATACCAATAGATCAGGATAAATCTTTTGCTTTTGCCAGCCTTGTAAGCTGTATTCTCGTTGATTAACTGCGATACGATGCCACCAATAGACTAATTCGTGCTTGTCTAAGTACCATGCAGTCTCTTGCTCTAAATTATTAAGGCCATTCTTATATATCTTTTCAAACAAGCTTCGCTCTAACTCTGAGCCATCCTTACGACGTAAGACCTGATCATGCTCAGCTACAGAAATTTCTAGAGTTTGTGCTAGTTCCCAATTTAACTGAGCGCTGTCTGAAGCTAATAAACGCAAAGAAATATCGCCCTTATCAAGTTTTTCTCTAAATAACTCCTCAGATAATAACGCAACTTGAGCCTTCAAATCACGCTTCATATCTTTCAATAACTCGAATCTATTATTGAATAAGGCTTCTTCATCGATGTCTTTATTACGAAGCACAGCCAATGTTTGATTCAAAATACGCATTGCTTGCCAAGGATTAGGAATCACATCAGTAAGCTGGCGAACTAAGAACGATATATCTAGTTTTACTGTTGCATCAAACTCAACTTGTTCATGAACTGGCTCCGCTAAGTCTAACTCGCCTTGACTGTTCTTGGATTTTTTATAATCGATACGAGCAGTAGTGCGTTGTGAGCTGTCCTCCACCAACTGAAAGTTTTTAACATTCAAATAAGACAAGGATTCCCAATTTAGACTACCTAAAATATCACGCTCATAATCAAATATACGATACCCTTCTTCATTTCGGACGTCACGGTGTAATACCCTTGGTAAAAAAACTTTTGGTATGCTGCGAAATTGCTCTCTACGTCGCAAGGTTTCTTTACTCACCACTGCCTTTTCTGTACTTGGATCACTCGCTCTAACTTGATTTGCGATGTCGCTCATACCTTCATCTTCTAAACCTTGTTTTACGCCTGCCACCGCTTCCATCACATCTTGATCAAAGGTAAATACATAACACTCATCTAAACTGGTTTTGTAGGTTAAACGCGCATGGGGTTGTCGTAATACTCGACCAATCATCTGTGTAATGGCTGTTTTGGCAGTCATTTTGGACAACACAGTAAGTATATAGGCAAAGGGGCAATCCCAACCTTCACGCAATGCATCTTTAGTGATAATGTATTTCACTGGACAGGTATCACTCAATAAATCATCATCACCTAGCTCATCTTTATCAGAAGTTTTAAGGCGAATCTCATTTTCATTCACTCCTAGTATTTTAATTAAGTGTTCTCTAGCATCTTCAGCATGAACAAAAGCGGAGTCTCGCTGATCTTTACCAGTTCGCTCTACTCTGATCAACATAATAGGTCGAATATAACGGCCACTCTCATCCTGAAAATACTGCGCATCATGCGCCAGTTCGGTCAGCTTGGCATGAGCCAGTGATAACGTATGCTTCCAATCACTCTTATCTTCATTAATGACATTAATGGGCAGTTTGATCATCTGTTCGTCTTTTAGTGCTTGACCCGAAACATTGACCAATACATTAGAGTGATGTTTACCATTAGGGTTCGGTGTCGCTGAAAGCTCAAGAATAAACTTAGGATTAAAGCCACACAGCGTATCCCTAGCCGTTTCACTATAGGCTTTATGACCTTCATCAATTATAATAATCGGTCTAACTAAGCGTAGCACGTTGCCTAAACTTTGCTTTACCGATACAGAATCTGGTGCGATTCCATCTTGCCAACCATAATCACTTAAATCATTACAATCTAAATTGCGTACTTGGGTCAATAAAGCTTCACTAGCAATAGAGTCGTCTTCTATAGGGAAAAAAGACGTGAAACGACCACTATCGCGGAACATCCGCAAACTCTCTTTTGATTGCCTGGCACTGGATTGCAACATTAATAACATCACACACAGACTTTCTTCAATATCACGTTTGGTGAAAGTGTCGTTTTTTTCTAACATTTTTACACGACCACCGGACGCACGTTCAAGCATCTGCCGATATGGGTGTTCACGATTGGCAAGTTGCTTCCATGTTTGTTTGTAGATAGCATCTGACGGCACTACCCAAAGCACCATACCTGTTTGTTGGGTGAACATGTCCATTTGTAGGCGCTCAATAGCAGCCACTCCTAGCAAGGTCTTACCACCACCAGTAGGTACTTTTAAACAAACATTTGGAATAGGACGATCAATACCATCAAAACGTGAAATATGTGATGGCGTTAATTCCTGTCCATTTGAGCTTTTTAATAGGTCAATACGGCGTTCCTGTACTAGAGCTTCCCATGTATCTTTTGCGTAATTGGTAAGCTTTGCCTCTTTGCCTTTCGTTTTTTGAAAATCAACAAAGTCTTCTGCTTCGTCCTTACAATCGGCAAGCTTATTTAGATAATAATTGAATTTATCCAAAACCCCATTTTGATAGTCTTTTAACTCCATACTAAGCTCCCATAATACGATGAATAGCATACGGTAACTGACAAAACTCTATACGTTTTTCAGTCAAGTCTTTTTGGCTCATAAACTTAGCCACAGCGAATACTATAGTACGTTTTTTGGTTTTATTACCTTTAACAATCGCTTCTACCTTATCAGAATTTAAGGCAGCTTCGTTTGAGCGTAGCCATTCGCCCTCAGGGCGATAGAATAGATGGATACGGAATAGATCTGTTTCACCGATAAAGCCGTCTGTTGAGGCTTTTGCTACTTTCTCTAATGATTGGCCAGTTGCAGTATAAAATACGTAACGCGCCAATGCATCGAACGCAGGCATACCTTCGCCAGTCAGTAGGCTTTCAATTTGGATAGGCTCACCTAAATTACAATAGGTAAAACTACCACCGATACCTGGAGCAAACTCCTCTACTTTGCGTTCGCCAGTTACAGTCAAGATACCGTCTTTTAACTCTTTTTTTATTTTATCGAAACTACTGCTATGCTTGGCTTCGAGGGCTGTAATTTCTTCTAAAAGTTTTGCCTGCTTTTTCTCAAACACAGACCAGGTTATTTTTTTAGAAAGTAACTCTTCTTTTTGATTACCTTTAAAAGGATACCCTTTAATTACACGGCGTATCCGCTCAGCAGTTAAAGTGTCAGCATAGTCTTCGCACTCAACTAAGATAAACTTACGATTCCCATCGTCTTTATTATTGGCATCTAGTACAGCATGTGCAGTTGTGCCTGAGCCTGCAAAAGAGTCTAAAATGATACTACCTGGTCTTGTTGCAATCTGAAGTATTCTATCAAGCAACCTTTTAGGCTTCGGTGTCGCAAATTCAACATCCAGCCCAAAACCCGATAGCTCCTTACTGGCTTCATCTGTATGACCAGAATCTTCATGCTCCCACCATGTTGTAGGCACCACTGTACCAGCATCTTTTAAATATCGTTTGTAAGAAGGAGCCCCATCTCCACTTTGACCAAAATATGCTAAACCTTTATCAACAATTTCATCCCATTTAGACTCTTCTCGTGACCAACAACGTCCCTTTGGAGGATATCTAACTGCTCCACTTGTTGTAATAATAGGATATTCTAAGTTTTTTCGGATATTTGGTGCATCCCAAGGAATTGCCCTCCAAGCCCCCTCGGGATCATTATCTAAGTTTGAATACTGTAAGCTCTGTTTTTCACTTCTCTCTACTTCATTTCTTATCTTTTTCCAAGTGTCCGGAGCTTTGGAATAAACCAAAATATAGTTGTGTGAAGTCGATACAGATGCATCATTTGATACAGAATAACGAGATTGCCAAGCAATAGATGAAACAAAACAATGTTCTCCAAAAATCTCATCGAGCAATACTTTTGCTCTCTGAGCTTCATTGTCATCTAGAGTAATCCATATACTGCCATCTTCAGCAAGCAGCTCTTTAAGTAATAGGAGCCTTGGCCACATCATGCATAACCATTTGTCGTGACGCTCTAAGTCTTCTTTATCTACAGGATTAGCAGATTTTTTTAGCCATTCTTGCATCAATGGAGAGCGAACATTATCGTTATAGCACCAACCTTCATTACCAGTGTTGTACGGCGGATCAATAAAAATACAGTCAATTTTTCCTGCATGGGTTGGTAGCAATGCTTTGAGTGCTTCAAGATTGTCACCGTGGATAATGAGATTATCATCAAGTGAAGGTAATTGACCTTGCAGTGGTAATGACTTGTCGGCATCTACTTTCAATTCGCGGAATGGTACGCTAAGGTGATGTGAGTAAACGAACTGCTTACCTTTAAAGTCCAACGTTGGCATTATGATTCCTTGAATATTTAAGTGATGACTTTTTATTTGTTTGATAGATAATTCTATTATAGCTACTGATGCAAGAGCACAAGGTATTGAACATACTAAGCCCCCATAATCCGATGAATAGCATATGGCAGCTGACAAAACTCTATACGTTTTTCAGTCAAGTCTTTTTGGCTCATAAACTTAGCCACAGCGAATACTATAGTACGTTTTTTGGTTTTATTACCTTTAACAATCGCTTCTACCTTATCAGAATTTAAGGCAGCTTCGTTTGAGCGTAGCCATTCGCCCTCAGGGCGATAGAATAGATGGATACGGAATAGATCTGTTTCACCGATAAAGCCGTCTGTTGAGGCTTTTGCTACCGTTTCTAATGACTGCCCTGTTGCAGTATAAAATACATAACGTGCTAAGGCTTCAAACGCAGGCATACCTTCGCCAGTCAGCAGGCTTTCAATTTGGATAGGCTCACCTAAATTACAGTAAGTAAAGCTACCGCCAATACCAGGAGCAAGCTTCTCTACTTTGCGTTCACCAGTCACAGTCAAAACACCATCTTTAAGTTCTTTTTTTATTTTATCGAAACTACTACAGTGCTTGGCTTCGAGGGCTGTAATTTCTTCTAAAAGTTTTGCCTGCTTTTTCTCAAACACAGACCAGGTTATTTTTTTAGAAAGCAGTTTTTCTTTTTGATTACCTTTAAAGGGGTAGCCATTAATGACACGTCGTACACGTTCAGCAGTTAAAGTATCAGCATAATTTTCACATTCAACTAGTATAAATCGTCGATTGCCACCATCTTTTCTATTCGCGTCAAGCACTGCGTGGGCAGTAGTTCCAGACCCTGCAAAGGAATCAAGCACTATACCTTCAAGACCAATTGACAACTCAATACAACGTTGCACATGAGCCAGAGTTTTTGGAGCATGGCCAAGAGGATTCTCTCCACCAAAAATGTTCTTCAGTAGAGTTGTCCCCAAATCAGTTGCAAACTCAGTTCCTTGCCAAAATGATTTGGATTTTTTCCCATCTGTACTGTCTAAATAAACCCTGTAGGATATATCAAACCTTCCTTTTTTCGATTCCTTTGCTTCCAAATGCTTTAAGTTTTGGGATACTCGACTCCTACCCCATCTCCAGCGACCATCAGTTCCATCGCCTCTAATCGGTAATATTTGGACTTGATCTTTCGATTTTTTTTCGAGTGTCAGTATATTCTGCGTTTTATCCCAGTAGATTGGATAGAACATCTTAGGCCTATCTTCACGTCGATCTTCACTTCCACGTTTGCGAAGGTCACGCAATGAATAAGCACTATCATCCTCATCTTTGAGATCGAACTCTTGTAGCTGTTCTTCCGTAAAATTTAAACCTTTAGATATAAATTCATCGCCTGAGTAAACTAAAATATACTCATGCGTAATTGCTATATGTTCTTTGTCATTTCTACCTTTCAAATTATTAACTACTACAAAGAGACCGACAAACTTATCTTCGCTAAAGATTTCATCCATTAATAACTTAGCACTATTAACTTCGTTATCGTCTAAAGTTAACCAGATACTTCCATCTTGAGATAGCAATTCTTTCAATAGCATAAGCCTTGGCCACATCATACAAAGCCATTTGTCGTGACGTTCTAAGTCTTCTTTATCTACAGAATTAGCTGATTTTTTTAGCCATTCTTGCATTAACGGAGAACGGACATTGTCGTTATAGCACCAACCTTCATTACCAGTGTTATATGGTGGATCAATAAAGATACAGTCAATTTTTCCTGCATGAGTTGGTAGTAGTGCTTTCAGTGCTTCAAGATTATCACCGTGAATAATGAGATTGTCATCAAGTGAAGGTGATTCCCCTTTTAAAGGCAATGACTTGTCAGCATCTACCTTTAACTCACGAAATGGGACGCTTAGATGATGTGAGTAAACAAACTGCTTACCTTTAAAGTCTAACGTTGGCATTTTGGTTCCTTGAGTATTTAACGATTATTTTTATTTGTTTGATAGACAGGTCTGTTATAGCCACAGATACAAAATTGTAAGGTGTTGAATATATCGGAGAGCAGCTCTTTCTTGATCGGCGATAAGTATCTTCATACCGTATTACTTATGCTCGTTATACAGTGTGAAGATTGATTGTAGCGAACACTTATTAGTATTGATAATGATACTTCTCAGCTAACTTACTTGTCTAAGATGTAATTAGCGGCAATTGCAAACATGCATTATTCGAACCAGCCCACTATGTATATTTCCTGTAATAATACCACTTCTAAACCAGCTTAAGCATAAACCGTTTATAACTCACTCTTGAAGCAAACATATTTTTTACAGATCTTTTTCTAAGCCATTAGAAATTATAATCCACCAACTATCAATCGCTACAAGCTTATTTATCTAATCAAACAGTATTGTTAGTTAGGCTGTTATTTAGCATCAAGAAAGTTAGAAAGGTCATATATCACTAGTCATATAAGCTGTAACACCCAAAAAACACCCCTTCATGCTCATCCGATCAAAGCTATATACATGTGCATGAGGCGCTTCTCTACAGCGCCCTACTAGCGGTTGCTTTTGATCAGGCTTGCCATTAGCTAGCTCTATCAATCCCGAGCAAATTGGACAAGTTGCCGTAAACTCTGTGACTCTCGCTACATTCAGCCTATCTTTATCCCAATACATCTCGATATCCGCATTAACGACATTAATATTTGCAAAGAACATAGGCGCTTTAATAACACGATAATAAGGCAGTCTATATAACGGCACAAAGAAATATCGCCAATTAAGGTAAGCCAAAGGAATGAATGCCACAAAAAGTACAGCTTGCCAAAGCTTAAAATTTGGCAAATCGCTTAGTAATAAAATGACGAGTAACGAAAATATAGCAATAAAGATATCTACTAAAAAGCTTAGCATCAGCAAGATCATTAGTAAAACGCCTCTAAAGCTTAAGATCTTTAGCTCACCCTTTTTGAAGAAAAGACGAGTGAATAAAGATGGCTTAATCTCAGAAGCCGCTTTGCGCTCATAAGTAATACTACTTAAATCCTCATCAGACTCAAAGACAGCAGATCCAGCTATCTGCTCTTCATCTACTTCCTCGTTTTCAATAGCTTTAATGCTCATCCATACTAAGGTTCTGTTTTTGGCACCACCCTCTGATACAGATGAAATAACTTCTGGTAAATAACCTATAGCATTAAACGCCTGTTCACAGTCTGGTTGTGACTCAATAAACCTTATTAACTCTACATTTAATCTATCCGTTTTTATCTTATTTTTAGCGATTTCACTGCTCACAGTATTTTCATTTACGCCTCTAGCTTTGGCGTAAATAACTTGCCTCGATAACTTCTCAGGCTCAAAACCTTCGTCCGAATATTTCAGTTTATTGAGCTGTGCGTCAACTATTATTCTTAGACAATGATCATAAAAAGTATTTCTTGGGAAATTAAGTAATTGTTTTTTGAGCTCTTCAAAGACATCTAAGTGTATGTTTTTCATAGGTAAGTACCGATTGAGACCCTATTATACCCCCAATAGCAGTCTGTTTTAGAGACAGAATTCTTCTCATAATTACCTCACTCCTAACCAACTAACAAGAGGATGGTAACTATGTCAATGTCAATCGCTGTTAATGAGCAAAAGCAAATCGTCAATGTTAAGCAAGTCGAACGAGGGCTGGCTTGTATGTGTTTTTGTTTTGAATGCGCGGAGCCTGTAGTGGCTCGTAAAGGTGAAAAAAATGAGCATCATTTTGCGCATCTCAACAATAAGGAAAGCTGCACTATCCACCCTGAAAGTATCCTACACAAGTTTGCCAAGCAAGTCATTATGCAAGAGAGGTATTTAACACTGCCATCTCTACCCGATGACGAAAATAGCGAGGATAAAACTTGGCAGTTTGATCAACTAATCGAAGAGCAAGCTGTTGGCTGTATTCGACCTGATATAGTCGCAACGGTTGATGGGGAAATGATGTTTATCGAAGTTGCTGTGACTTCTTTCATAGATACCGATAAATCGGATTTTATTAAGCAGCTGGGTATTAAGACTGTTGAGATCGATTTGAGAGAAATCATCACGCAAGGTATTGAATTGCCAAGTGAGGAAGCAAAGGATCATATTTTAGACTGCGTCACTAATAAGCAGTGGATATTCCCATCACCTAACTTATTATCAATACCAGTAGCCCCTACACCATTACCTGAGCCTCTCTATAATTGCCATAGCAGCACTGATGAGAATAGCAATGGAAGCTTTGACAAAGGCTATACGATCTATCGCTTTACCATCAATCATGCTTGGGTAGATGTCAGAGTCTTTAATTCAGGCATGGTATCTATTAAGTGTGTGACCTACAACCATGATGTTATTGAGATACTAAAGCAATGGCGTAACGAAGGCGGTGGTCAGTACAATCAAAAATATAAGTCATGGAATTACTTCAAACCATTTTCAGACACCGTGTTTCAGCGACTGCAAGAAATGGACATGACCCCTACTGCTTAAATATGATTCTATTTGATAATACGGAGAATAAAACTATGACACTCACTACTATGTTACTAATTACAATACTGCTGATATTAGCCATGCTTGTATGGGCTATACAACGGATACAATTACAAAATAAGGCTTTGCTACAGAGTGAACGAGATATTGCGCAAATTAGGAACGATATGCTCGGAAGAGAAGCAGGCTTTCAACAGCAATTAGCAAAAGACATTAAAGAGGCGCAAAAGCGTTCCAACAATATGCAGCGCAATGTACTAAAAGGTCAAATTGGCGAACAGTTCACGCCCTTTATTACTGACTTTCCTTACAACCCTTCAGACTGCCGATTCATGGGTGAACCGATTGACTACGTCATCTTCCAAAACTTGCACGAATGCGCCGATGGCAACGTGCCTATCGAGGACGTGCATCTCATTATTGCAGAAGTTAAAACAGGGAATGCTAGGCTAAACCAACGGCAGAAGATTATTAAACAAGTAATCGAAAATGGGCAGGTTAGCTTCAAAGAGCTTAGGATAAAATACTGTGAAGATACGGAAGATATGCGTGTGAATGTTAGTGCGTAGTTCAGTCTTTCTATTCACTCCAACCTTTATATATACAGTCTCTATAATTCTCTTAAAACATATTTACTGGAAAGATAAAGACCATTCATTAATCTCTAGATAGATACTTAAGTAGTTGTTTTATATACATATTTAATGATAAAATTCCCATTAATAGTCTTTTTTAATGAAAAGACTATTTTTGCAACAGCATTAATCCTAAATAAAACACGATACATTTTTAGTCAAAATGTGTTAATCATAGAAGCATGACAGTTGCAAATATATGACATTCATTACCAGCAAATTCAATTTCATATAAAGGGGATTTTCATCAATGATATATATAGGGGCTATTTAAATAGTACAAACAATCGTATAAAGTTATCCAAGGTAGAAGCTGAAAATTTATCATACTTCAATAAAATTAAACGATCAGCGCTAGATCTTATATCAAATCAAATACATGTTGAGTTGTTGGAAAAACCAGCACGTGAACAGTTATCTATCTCAAAGTCAGCTTAGTGACCTACTACTAAGGATTTCTATCTAACTCCGAGCATTCTACTATTAACTTGTCAGATTCTTATCTACAAGTTAATACATCTGAAACACCCTACAAAAACTCTCTCCAAGATTATATTGAGCTAATGCACGTATTATAACAAAGTGAACCTTAATACACTCAATAACACTACATGTACATTAATATGCTATATTATCAGGGAAACCACAATATTTTGTTAAAAGTGACTTAATATGATTACTTATATTCGCTTTAATAATTTTTACTCTTACTCAGAGTCTACTGAGGTGTCATTCTCTTTGGGTAAGCAACCAACTAAGACTGACTATGATTTTTATATTGATACCACGCAAGACCAGTATCGACTAAATAAAGTCACCGCTGTTCTTGGCGCGAATGGCTCCGGTAAAACGCAGCTATTAAAAGCCATTGCTTTTCTTCGTTGGTTTATGTGTGAATCTACTAGCAGCCTTGACTCAGAGCAACCTATTTCTTTTAGCCAGTTTGCGCTAAGTAACAATGAGTTATCCGAATTTGAATTTGGCTTTTTACTTAAAAATGCTGATGGCATTTATGATGAGTATCGCTATGAGCTCACTCTGACACAGCATAGCGTGGTTAAAGAGGCATTATACAAAAAGACCAGTAGCCAATTTAGCTATGTATTTATACGTCATCATGACGGTGACGAGCTTAACTATAAACATCGTAACTTTGTCATTCCCTCTTTAGCTGATGATGTGAAGAAAAACGCCTCACTTATCAGCTATGCCAATTTGCTCGATGAGCCATTGGCAGAAGCCATTTTTGATATGTTCAATCACTATAAAACTAATGTAGTCTCAATGGGTAGGCTTGGTAGCCTTAGCCAATCTATACCTGAAATGACAGAATTATTTGCTAGGGATGATGGTTTAAAACAAACCGCTGAAAAGCTACTTTGTCAGTTCGATACAGGCATCGATGAGATTAATATAAAAAGCGTGATGATGGTAAACGAGGGTAAACAGCAAGAAGTACTGCTACCTTTTGGTGTTCATAAAGTGGGTGATGAATCATTTGAGCTTATGATTTATGAAGAGTCTAATGGTACACAATCAGCCTATAGCTTGCTTGGGCTCATATTGCCAGTGCTTAAGAATGGTGGTGTGGCCATTATTGATGAGCTTGATAATGACTTACACCCCCTACTGTTACCTGCCATTTTTGATTTGTTTCGCTCATCGCATCATAATCCTCATAATGCTCAGCTTATTTTTAGTTGCCATACCCCTGAGGTGTTTAACTTATTAAACAAGCATCAAATTTATTTGGTCGAAAAATACGAGCAGGCTTCAGAAGCTTGGCGGCTTGATGAGATGGAAGGGATTCGTAATGACGATAACCTTTATGCAAAATACATGGCTGGCGCGTTTGACGCGATACCAAATCTATAAGGGGTTAGATTATGGCAAAGCGCAAACCTACTAGGTCAGTCAACAAAACCACCCTACTCGTTATGGGTGAAGGCGAGCATGACAAGGCCTTTTTAAGCCATATGAAAGGCATTTATCACGAAAGACGCTCTGGCAGTAAAATCACACTTGATTTTTCTAGTGGTGGCTCACCGCACGATATCATCAAAGACACAGTTAAAAAGAGTCGTCATGTTGATTATGACCAGAAGTTTATTTTGATGGATAGCGATGTTCCTGTTAAGCAACAAGATATTAAAGCAGCTAAAGATTCAGGTATCACCATCTTATACTCAACACCACTATGCCTAGAAGGCATGTTGCTTAGCGTACTGAAACAGAATATTCCTCATACCGCGCAAAAGTGTAAGAGTCTGTTGCATCTACAATTGTCCGATAATCCAGCGTTACCGAAAAGCTATGATCCCTTATTCGCTAAGCCAGTGCTTGATGGGACCAATCATGCCACAGTCGTAACGTTACGCTCATTATTAGGCATTAAACAAAAAAAATAGCCGACTCACTTTTGAGTGAATCGGCCGATCTATTAACTAAGCTGATCTTGCTTCAATTTTGTCATTAATCCAATTAGCGATCTCGCTCGCTACCCACACTACCCTTACCTGTGTCAGCTGTACCTTCTTGGGGAACGTTGGATCGTAACGATCAGATTTTTCATTGACCATTTCATAAATCGTAGAACGACTAAGACCAGTATAGCTACTAACGTCTTTGATACTCAGTAGCTGAGGAATATGGTTGCATTGCTCAATAACTGGTTGTGCTATATTTAAGTTTTCCATCATTAGCTCCTTGTAAGTGAATGAGAGCGTTTCCTCTCATACAGTTACGGAGTCCCATATTTATTTACGGCGTCCCATGCTGTCCTACCGCTTCTCTTATTTAAAGCAATGAAAAAAGAGCTGGATGATCCAGCTCCCTCTTATGTCACTTATGAGCCCTAACTACTTCAGCTCACTGCTGTCACACTTTGCCGCAGACCTTGCTCAATGCTAGTCACATTGTGGGAGGCTAAACCACTCTTAGAATTACCTATTTGGTTATTACTAGCAGCATCTATTTCCATCGGATAAAATTCTTCAGCTACATCTAGCAGGCTATCGCTATCGACCTCAAAGCACGAATTGCTATAACCATCCTTAGCCGCTTCCTCTAATGCGGCTTGATCAAAGCCGTGTTCGCTAAGCTCACGATCAATCGCTCCGGCGTGTTTTACCGCATCTTTAAGCGTCACGCCATCACGCAATGTCAGATCCACAAAGTAAATTGGCGTCCGATAGCTTTGCGTCGTGCTTTTACCCCTTAAGGTTAACTGCAATGGCAAGCACGACAACTTATTGCCTGATACTGCGGCAAAGTAACTCAGCCTTGCTGCCAATGTGCGAATACTATTAAAGCCAGTAGTACGAAAAATGAATGTACCTAGTTCATCATCTTCAGACAGATTCACGTAGAGACGGCCATACGGTTTACAAGCGCCGCCTTGTGCCAACGGGCAGCGGTCAGGGGATGGGCAAGGATGGCTTTCAACACCTTTGTTAGTACGACGCTGACAACTCTCACCGTCACCCACGCATAATGGACGACCTGTTTGTCTATCAAACAGCGTGTACTCTGCTCTTAGGTTGAGCTCAGGATCATTAAACAGCATGCGTACGGGAATCTGTCTGAGCTTACCGTCATTATTTGCGCGTAGCTTCTCATCAAGTGGATGGTTGATCCAGCCATCCTTGTTTTGGATTTGGCTGGTAATGGTGAATTGATCATCTTTAGCAGGGAGACGTTTGCCATCTTTGACGATGACACGTCCAATGCTGATACGGCCTAAAACGGGTGGGGTTATGGTGAGACCTTTAATCATAGTGGTATTCCTTTTGCGTTAAATGAGTTTGTTTAAGTCATAAAAAGCCCACCTGTGCTAGGTGGGCAGTTATGTGCTTGTTTTAATTGGTTAGCTTTGATTGGTGGATGAATATATTGATGGTTAAGTGACTAATAGCTTAGTCATTAAGGATGACAAAGCGACGACTGCCTTGACGGGTTTTACTGAATGTAGCTAATAGTTCAGGATGGGCTTTAATAACAGCCTTGCTATCAAGACCGACACTGTCTTTCGAGCGCTTCCAAGAGATAGCGCCTTTCTCGAATACAGCGACCTCATTATCGGCAATCAGCGTTTGCAGCTGATGCTTTACTTGATCATGCTGCTGCTCAAGATCAGCTATCGAGTTACGGTAGCTCAGCAGTTTTTCAAACAACTTGTTAGCACCGTCGTCATCTCGCAGATCAACCTTGCTTGACGGCTTAGGGGTTGGATACAGCAGTTTTAAGGCTCTTGCTGCGGATTCACTATGATCAGGGGTTGGAGGCGTGTCCGTTGCTACGTATTGCCAGAACTGACGCTCATGCTCGATGATGGAGGCAATCAAGCGCTCATCACGCTCAACCTTAAATATCTTAGCCTCGTGTCCACAAAGCAGCACGCAGATGTGCGCAGCAGTTTTGCCTGTGACCGCCAATTGATGCTGAACTTGGCAAGTAACATAGAGAGGCACGCCATGCTTCCATAGCTTGGCACCATGTTCACCAGCGGTTTTACATTCCAGTATCTGTACCTCGTCATTACCAGTGATTGCATAGTCCAAGTTCGCCAGCATAAAGGCTTTGTCAGGATCAGGATGCTGCAAGATGGCATTGACACGCCTTACTTTATTACCTGTCTGTTCTTGGTAGTACTTAGCCACCGTCGGCTCTAAGGTGTTGCCCCAATACAAGGGCGAATAACCTTCAATGCTCTCATCGATGTTTGAGCTCATGCGTCCTGTCTTAATCATCCATAGCTCCAGCATAGACAAATAAGGATGGATACCACAAGCGGCAGCAGCATCAGAGCTGCCAATACCTTGTCTGCGTACTTGTAGCCAGTCCTCATGGCTCAAAGATTTGGTATTGACCAAACGTTTAGCAGTGGTTGATTGATGAGCAGACGGCTTAACGGGTTTGCTCTCTAGCTTGGACTTCGGCATATCTTCGATACCATGCTTAGTCTTTATTGGCGTCTTAATCTTAACGGTAGTGCGCTTGGTGTGTCTTGGCTGAGTCGTCGTGTTTAATGCGATCAGGTTCATAGTGAATTCCTTAGTTAGATTTATTATTGGTTAATACTATTTATTAAAAAGACGGCATAAAAAAACCACGCTCAAGGGCGTGGTTGATTGTGTGGTCAGCGGTGTCTTCGTCACTGGTTAAGCAAGCATCAGTAGCGATTGCTCCAAACCTTTTTGTTTCAGCTTAGCCCCAGCACCGAACCATGCTGAGTTCAGGCGATTGTCCGTATTCATCGCACGCCTTTCATGATCAACGTACTCCGTAATGCTGCACAGCAAGCCATAAGCGGTATCACGAGCGGCGTCGAGTGTGGCACCTCGACCTTGACCGTTGAACATGCTCATCACATGATTCATCGCTTTAGCATTGGGTACCGCATCTTTCTCTTTCTTAGCACGGTTAAATAAAATGATGTCATTGTCCTGATCATTGAACACACGGCTAAGATAATTGGCTGCCTCTGCTTGGGTGACACGGCGCTCTGATAGCTGCTTCATCTCGTAGCTGTGCTCCTCCCACTGCTTCACCGACACGCCCAATTGCTGCTTGACTTTATCGGCATCAAACGAGGTTGAATGTGGCACTTTCACCATAGCACCATTGCCGTTCGCAAGGCTGATCGCTAGGGTGTTATTGCAAACCACCCGGATGGAGGTGAACTGTGCTGTAGTCGCTAAAGTGCCGTCACAAGCCGTTGCCAGCAAGAGATAGCCATTACTGACATCTTTACCTTTAAGCGTTGCTGACTGGCCTGTACGTGCTAATGCCCATAGCTTACGCCCGCCCTTTAGTACACCAGCCGTTTCCAGCTCAAAGTCAGACTGCTCGGTAAGATCACGATAGAATTCTAAAATCTCACGCGGCTGTACTTCCTGATAGCGTTGACTGACCACCGATAACGGCTCGAAGTTATCACTACGATATAAAACTTTCTGCTCGGCAAAGGGCAGAATCAGGTTGTGGCCTTTATCATTGTTTGCCATGTAGCTGACGTCCGATGATTCAATACGCCAGTCCATACCGGCTTGCTTAGCCCAGACCTCTAACGGCTGCTTAGGCGCAAGCTCATTGCCCAAGCCATGCCAGGGCGTGTCACCGACGTAGGCGATTGATTCTAATAAATGTGCCATTATGATTTTTCCTTTTAAATTTGATTATGAGTATTGGCTATAGGGGTGCTTTAGATGGTGAAGGTTCTTGAGCAGGTATTGCAGGTATAACTGGGCCTTGCTGCTAGGGTGATCAAAGGTGGCTGTTGTAGCTTGTCTTTGGCTAAGCTGATTGCTGAGGCAAGGGCCGTACCTACCACCACACCAATTGCTGAATTGATTTTGTAATACCTACAGATGCTTACACCAAGCCCTGATAGGGCAGATTGTGAGCACAACTGCTCAAAGATATTAAAGGGACCGTCACTAGGCATATTGCTTCTGACGTTGGCTGAATGACAGTGTGGGCAGATCGGTCTCATAGAGAACTCCATAAGTTAAGCGCATAAAAAAGGCCTGCAATTAAGCAGACCTTTGACTAGGATAGATTGGGGTTAATAGACAGGTAGCTAGGCTTCCTGTCTTATCTCATGAAAATAATATATATCTAAAAATATTTTGTTATTCAGGCAAGCCTCTACGTTTGTGATTCTCGTAAATACAATTGCTAAGTTTATATAACCATACTTTGCCCAAACGTATTCATATTCGGTAAAGACACCTTAAGACGTTGATAACTTTTATCACGCTTATCAGGACGGGTTAAATACAAGGCAGCATTAACCGCATTCTCGACTTCCTGTAAGTTATCACGATGGATCATCCCGATACCAAGTATGCCGCGGCGTGCAAGACCTTCTTTATACTCTCTAGTATTTAAGATAAAGCAATAGCCAACACCTTCAGTAATATCTCGCCATTTTTGTCCAACTTGATCAGCCAAATAGTTGTCCTTGTAATGCTTTGCGCCATCAAAGATCAGCAGCAGATGACAATGAAAGCCACCATTGTCTTCACCCTGTTCTAATGACCAAGCATGGCTAAGTAAATGCTTAAAACAAGTATCGCCATTATGAATGGCGTCTCTTAGTTTTTTCATATGAAAGTCAAAATCACGAATGGTAATGTGATGACTGAGGTCTGGTATGTATTTTAAATCTACTCTGACAAACAATAATCTTGGGTAATCCGAAATCAATGTTCTGATATTAGACTCTAAGTTTCTGCAGTTTTTATTACTCTGATAACGCCACGCGCTGTAGTCTTTTTTTATCGCCTTCTCATAATCTGACAGTAAGTTAATAAACTGCATCGTCTTTTCTTCATCCCAAAAGACGTTATAAGCATACGCGTTACCGATAATCATATTGGTGCTTTCTATAAATGCCTGGATAGGTTTTGAATATCTGAATTCAGAATCAAGGCTAATCATGAACGAGTAATAGAACTCGTTCAATTGACTTTTGATTTGTTGGAAATTGATGGTACCAAATAATACATCTCTAACCAGTCTGTCGACGTTAGAGATGAGTTGAGACTGATTAACAGGTGAATAGATCATGGCTTGCTTTCCTATGAATATAAAGTTGAATGGGTGCTACATATATTCATAGGGTTGTGTATTTATTTACTACTAAGTTCGGATAGCATCCGCCTTAGTTAAGTAGTGCTTAATATAACTTATATTATCGTACCGAGATTTTAGCGGTATCCAAAAGCAAGCTTTTTGTAAGCCAGCCTTGGGTTTATGAAAAACCCAACACAGCAAATTACTGTGTTTTAAGGAAGAGGGTGAAGATGGAGTTAGCTGACTGGGGTTGTTTAAATATGTCATTGATTGTTCTTGCTTAGTGATAAAATCACTCATTACAGTGAACGCAGATAGCGCCTAAACGAAGCATTGATGTTGAGATGAAACCATTCAAATTTAATGCTAGGACGAAGTTTACATACAAGGTATAGTTAAAGCGGAAAGATGAAATACTAAATACAGTCTATTTTAAGCTAAAAAAGGGTATAGGACTGCTCACGCCCCTATATTAGGGAGTTTCTATGTAGTAGATACATAGTTTTTTCCTACTAAAATAGACTATAAACCCACTTTTTAAGAGTTTTTTTGAAGGTAGTTTTGCTATGATATACAATAATAACTCAGATTATAATGATAAAAAATTAGTTCATACTGTTGATCAGTATCACGACAATTCCGAAATCTCGGCTGAAAAAAGTGGAGAGGTTACTACGGCTTTAACAACTACAGTTGATAATAATGGGGTCATAGCAGAAGACCACACTCAATCACCTTCTAGCTTAAATCACGAAGTGTTAAACCAAGCTAATGCATATCACTTGGCCCAGCAATATAAATTCAATACTGATTTGTACTTTTATCATTTAAACCAAAACTGGAAAAACTTAGAGGATTTTTATAAGACGATTGGACGTTTTAATGAGGATGAATGCAAGAGCTTGGTATTTGCGCACAATATGTATTTGGGAAATTTATCAGCTAATGTGGAGTTGGATAAGGGAGCCTTTAAGTCCATTTTGATAAATACATTCAAATCTCAGCTATATCCAATCCCATATTTTCATGAGTTAATGCGATTTAAAATTAGCAATCAACTACCAGATAGTTCGCTCAACTGGATCAAAGATGATCTCCGTAGCGCTCTGCATATTGCTTATTTAGTTAAAGGTATTCTTTACAATCAGACTATGGTTGGAGGTGATGAGTTAGTTGCTCATATTTCGAATTATTTAAAGTATGAGGTCACTCATTTCAACTACACCCAACTTATCCTTCCGTATTATGCAAATTATGTAGTTGAAAACTATCATCCGTTGATAGGGCGTATAGAAACAATCAAATCCATATATTTTAGAAACCGTACTGATAGAGAAATTAAGTGGCTGAAGGGTGATGATAGCGATCAAATTGAATGGGCTTATAACTATCTAAGCTCAGAAAAGAGAGACTACCTTATACTTCAGAATATCTTCATACCCTCTTCTCTAGAAAACAAGTATAATTTAATCTTAGCGAGTCTTGATGTGCTATCAAATGTAGAGGATACCTATGAAGCTTCTCCTCAAAACATAGATATGAGTGACCCAGTAATTGATCTTGAGTCAATACCAAAAATACCAACTAGAGCCAAAATTATAGAGAACATGAAAGACGCATGGAATAAATTTTCAACGAGCAACAAAAGTGAAGTGAAGATATATAAGAAAAATCAAGATCAGCTGGACTCTATTATGAAAATTAGAGGCACAACTGCTACTAAAGTTGTCAACCAGCTCGTTGAAGATGATTACAAAAGAAACTTTAATAAGGACTAGATAACTCAGGTAGATAGAATTAATCGCTTAAGGATACCTTTTGGTTGATATAAGGTTGAATACCTCACTTCATGTACACTATCGTGTACACTGTAAGAACACTAACAATAAATAACCTATAAATATCAACGACTTAAATTCATAAAATGGCACCGACCACCGGTACCATATAGCAATCTGTAGTAGTCCGAGCAAGATCAATTAGCCCACACGGGATAAGCGTTTGGGCTTTTTTGTGTCCGTTGCTGTCCGTATTGGTCTATAGCAAACCGAGATCAA
>Ga0314771_100116_pt1 | contig 23847 bp, 19 predicted proteins | sample MetaGCB42018_FD_204522 | JGI IMG/M metagenome (GOLD analysis project Ga0314771, IMG submission 204522) | Cryopeg brine microbial communities from Beaufort Sea near Barrow, Alaska, United States - CB4 2018 | ecosystem: Environmental > Aquatic > Marine > Coastal | place: USA: Alaska | collected...
TACATTCTTTGCCAAATCAATCGAAATAGTGGTAACTTTCATGGTGGACGCTCCTTAAGTAACTGTGTGGTTCAACATCAGTTTGGCGCATTGACGCCGTATTAGGGAGCGTCCATCTCATCACCCACGATTATTGGATAAATATCGAACAATAAACTAGGCTTTATTTATCCTTTCAAAATGGTAATTGAAGATGGCCAGACCAAGACAAACAATAGTGAGCTTAGAAGATACGCCTTATTATCACTGCTGTTCGCGTGTGGTGCGTAAGGCTTTTCTGTGCGGCATTGATAACTCAACAGGCGAAAATTTTGAACATCGTCGAGAGTGGATTAATAATATGGCCACCCACGATTGTTGGCTTGTAATAATATGGCCATATATGGACGCTCCCGGTGAGTCAAGACAATACTCTACTCACCCAAGGTTTTTTGACCTTAGTTTTCTATTCTACCAAAAACAACATGGCCACCCATGATTGTTGGCTAAATAACGAACACTCAACTACGCTTTATTTACCCTTCCCAAACTGGTAATTGAAGATGGCCAGACCAAGACAAACTATCGTTAGCTTAGAAGATACGCCTTACTATCACTGTTGTTCTCGTGTGGTACGTAAGGCTTTTCTTTGCGGTTTTGATCACTCAACAGGCGAGAACTTCGAACATCGACGTGCATGGGTTGATTCACGCATACTTGAGCTTGCGACCATCTTTGCCATTGATATCTGTGCTTACGTTGTGATGAGTAATCACTTACATGTTGTTGTTAAAGTTGATGCAGATAAAGTGAAACACTGGTCAGATAAAGAAGTGTTGGTTCAGTGGCACAAAGGCTTTAAAGGGACATTACTGACGCAGAAGTTTGTTAAAGGTGAAGACCTAAACGAATTTGAGTTTAAAACAGTGAATGATTGCATTACCCAATATCGACAACGCTTAGTCGATATCAGTTGGTTTATGCGCTCCTTGAGTGAGCCGATTGCTCGAATGGCCAACAAAGAAGATAAGTGCACAGGCAGATTTTGGGAAGGGCGGTTTAAATCGCAAGCGTTATTAGATGAAGCGGCCGTTCTGAGTTGTATGGCTTATGTCGACTTGAATCCTATCCGGGCCAAAATGGCCGCCACACCAGAAACATCAGATTACACTAGCATTCAACGCCGAATAAACTCAGCGATAAAAGGTGAACAACCAGCAGAGTTATTGCCTTTTGTGGGGTATGAGCGTCAGGATATGCCTAAAGGACTGATGTTCAGTGTTAAAGACTATATTGTGCTGGTGGAAGATACCGGGCGAATTATTCGAGAGGATAAACGGGGTGCCATTAGTTCAAGCAGCCAAGCTATTCTTAATAGACTAAACATACCTGCCGAAAACTGGCTAAAAATCACCACAGAGTTTGGCGCGTTATTCAAAGGTGCGGTAGGGGCTTTACCAGCCTTAACTGAATACTGTGAGCATTTAGAGCGAAAGCGACGACAAGGAGCTTCAAACTGCCAGCGCTGGTTGTGTGCTTAAACGCTAACTCTTAATTCTATAACACCACTTTCCACTTGATTGATATCAAGAGCTTTCCTGCTGTGTTAAATCGACCATATTACTGTTGTATTGGCCATCGAATGCTAATTTTTTAAACCATCCTGTTGAATTTGCTCGATGATAAAATTATACAAGGTGATCGCAACTCAAATAGAAAGGGGTTATGTTGTTACTTCAAAAAATGGGTGGCTATGTATTTTAATTCCTACAGCATAAAGCGTACCAATTAACCTGGACTCGGCATCGGCCAAGTCCAACAAGAGATTTGTGCCATGCAAACAGCGCAACGCATAAATACTAAAACGTTAGAGCTATTGAGGATATATGGATAGATTGGGTATATATATTTATTTGGGGGTGCTTTTCTTAGTTGCTTGTTACGTATTATTTTACGTTTTACCAATATTTATAAATGAACTGGATAAACGCCTTCGCAGGAAGTCCTTCGCTTCATCGTTAACTGATGCTTACGAAGCAAACCCTCCTGAATTTAAGCACGTTGAAATACTAGCAAAGGCAGAAAGGCTAAGTAAAAACTGTCAGAAAGAAGCAATTGAAACTCTATTGCGCAGAAATTTAAAATCTAAAGAAAGTTACTCAAAAGAGAAAATTGAGTATTTTGATGATTTGATAAAAAAAATAGAATTAAAGGAACCATTTGAAGGTATCGCTGATAACTTAAAAATACACCTTGAACACCTTGATAGAACTCTCGGTCGTTCGGGATATGATTTTAGGCCTTTCACTAGTGAACTTCGTGATTTAGCTGCAAACAAAATCAAAGCGAGAAAAATGAATAACTATATAGCTGCAATTAGTTTGTTAGTTGGAATTGTAGGCACAGGGCTTGGTGTTGTTGGCTATTTTAATGGCGATAGTGCAGTTATAAAACCAGTCATTGAAGAAAAAATCTCTAACGATCCAATCAAGCAGGACTAAAAACAGTTTGCTGTTTTCGTTTCTCAACATGTTAGCAAGCATTTTTTAGTCCCTTATTGGGGCGTTGAACTAAGCCGCTGCGCGGAGCAAAATGATGCTTCAATAGATTGAACTACAGGTATTGAATCAGCTAAATTTAAAAAAGATGTGATGGAACACAACAATGACAAGGGAATTTCAATGGAATACATACAAATCAAGCTATATTACCAGTTCAAAACTGCTCTACAGCCCAGAGCCAGCATCAAAAAAAGTAAATTCCTACAGCATAAAGCGTACCAATTAACCTGGACTAGGCATCGGCCAAGTCCAACAAGCGATTTATGCCTTGCAAACAGCGCAACGCATAAATACTAAAACGTTATAAGCAAGGAAAAATTCAATGACGGATGCTGAAATAAAAAGAGGATTACTCAAATGTATTCCTCTTGCGTTGCTAGCCATATTAATTCCGATAGGCGCTATTTGTTCTGTATTTAAACCTGAACTTGAGCCTGTAAATGTATGGTTTCAACGAAGTGGTTCATTAGCTGTATTTTTTGCTGTTTGGATCGAATATGTCTTATTTCCTATTAATGACGAAATAAATCCTACAGGGTTTATCACTTCTGAATGTGCAAAACCTAAAAAGAAATTTGGGAAATATTATTCATTCTTTAAAGGTCTAGGTGTTGTATTAGCTCTATGGGGAACAATCATTTGGGGTTATGGTGATTTACTCTAGCAATTGCTTATAACAAATAAGGATAGGCCGCGCGAAGCCGCGTCCTTATCCCAAGTGTTGAACAAGCCCGAACACGTGTGATATGACTCTTTATTAAGTAAATAACAGTTCGAGAACACGCGCTGTTTTAAGTGATCGTTATTGGGCTGTTTTTTTGTAGTCAGCAAGCTCCCTTAGCCTCTTTGCTAATCATTTAACTAGCTATATTTCAGTATCTTAAATTAATCCTCCACGGTATTCAGTTAAGACATTATCCTTATTATCATTTTCAGCATTAGGTTGTGAGCAATAAGTTTGTCGGTCGTTTTAGTACTCCCATAAAGCGCATTGGTTGCTGGCAACATGGGCAATTGCGAGTCGCTAATCTGCGTTTAAAACGTAAATATTGCCACCCACGATTGTTGGTCGGGACGTTACCTGCCTTTACTGAATACTGTGAACATTTAGAGCGAAAGCGGCGACAAGGCGCATCAAACTGCCAGCGCCATCACTCAATATGGCCACCCACGATTATTGGCTAAATATCGAACAATAACCTAGGCTTTATTTATCCTTTCAAAATGGTAATTGAAGATGGCCAGACCAAGACAAACAATAGTGCATCACTCAATATGGCCACCCACGATTATTGGCTAAATATCGAACAATAACCTAGGCTTTATTTATCCTTTCAAAATGGTAATTGAAGATGGCCAGACCAAGACAAACAATAGTGAGCTTAGACGATACGCCTTATTATCACTGCTGTTCGCGTGTGGTGCGTAAGGCTTTTCTGTGCGGCATTGATAACTCAACAGGCGAAAATTTTGAACATCGTCGAGAGTGGGTCGATTCACGTATTCTTGAGCTGGCGACTATTTTTGCCATTGATATTTGTGCTTATGCCGTCATGAGCAACCATTTGCATGTGGTGATAAAAGTTGATGCAGACAAGGCTAAACACTGGTCAGATAAAGACGTGCTTATGCAGTGGCATAAAGGCTTTAAAGGAACATTATTGACGCAGAAGTATGTTAAGGGTGAAGACCTAAACGAATTTGAACGTAAAACAGTGAATGATTGCATAACCCAATACCGACAACGCTTAGTCGATATCAGTTGGTTTATGCGCTCACTCAGTGAGCCGATTGCTCGAATGGCCAATAAAGAAGATAAGTGCACAGGTCGCTTCTGGGAAGGAAGATTCAAATCCCAAGCATTATTAGATGAAGCGGCCGTTCTGAGCTGTATGGCTTATGTCGACTTAAATCCTATCCGCGCCAAAATGGCCATTACACCAGAAACGTCAGATTACACCAGCATTCAACGCCGAATAAGCTCAGCGATAAAAGGTGAACAACCAATTGAATTACTGCCGTTTGTGGGTAATGAACGCCTGAACATGCCAAATGGTCTGATGTTCAGTGTTAAAGACTATATTGTACTTGTTGAAGATACCGGGCGAATTATTCGAGAGGATAAACGGGGTGCAATGAGTTCAAGCAGCCAAGCTATTCTCAATAGACTCAATATTCCCGCAGAAAACTGGCTAAAAATCACCACAGAGTTTGGTTCCTTATTTAAAGGTGCAGTAGGCGCTTTACCTGCATTAACTGAATATTGTGAGCATCTAGAGCGAAAGCGACGACAAGGCGCATCAAACTGCCAACGCTGGTTGTGTGCTTAAACGCTAACTCTTAACTCCATAACACCACTTTCAAGATTTTCTGCTGCGTTAAATCGACCATATTACTGATGGATTGGCCATCGAGTGCTAATTTGTTAAATCATTCTGTTGAATTTGCTCGTTGAGCAAATGATAAAAGGTGATCGCAACTCAAATAGGAAAGGGCTATGTTGGCGCTTCAAAAAATGGGTGGCTATGTATTTTTACTATGTATTTTTAAAATTATAAAAGAGGATCGCAACTCAAATAGGAAGGGGTTATGTTGTTACTTCAAAAATGGCTATGTATTGTATGTTGTGAAGGCTAAGGCTCAATCCCAAGACAACTAAAACAATGATTAACGAGGTATCTGCTCATACTTCAACTTAATCATCATTTTCGTTAACTTGGTTCACTACTTTTTTTTGCGCTAAGTTCGCCAGAGAGAATAGAAGCCTAATTCATCATCTTAGCCGCCATGGCCTCCATGATTGTCGCCGTGATGACCTCCATTGCCGTTACCGCACTCATGTACCGTCTCTTGGCCACCCTGAGTTCCAGACTCTATGGTAATTGAACCAGAATCTTTAAACATAACAACTTCGCCACTAGTAATATCATCGCTGATTGGGTCATCTAAATGGCCTAAACAGCTGTAGCCGACCCGATAGTTTCCAGCTGGCAAGTAACCCATGGCAAAGTACCAGTTGCCGTCGATATCCTCCATCATAGGACTTACCGCCGTAGGGGGAGTTAAACCCGTTGGTGGATTGGTTCCCATATCTGCCATTTGATTAATATTGGTGACCTCTTCAGGGTATAAGTAGGCCAAATGGTTAAATTGCCCCCCCGTCGGAGTCAGATTAGGATAAGCCGTCTCGCAATCTGCAATCCACTGTGGGTCAACCTCGCCCAGCAAGTGGCCCATTTGGCGATTATTGATGGACCACATGGCTTGGGTGCTTAAATTGTATCGTCCCTGCTCCTGAGACAGGCCGCGATACAAATCAATTTCCATGGTGATAGCAAGATGCTGGTCAGCTATCATCTCAAAATTTGAAACGGGCAGCTGTCCATTGGAAACATGCAAACCGTGGCGACCCTGGCCATCGTCAACATAGCTGCCGTCATTGCCATCGCCCTGTTGGGTGGTGACATAGGCATCATGATACTGCCCTTGGGGCAAGTCGATGCTATCTACCATAAGATGACTATTAACCCCCTGGAAATCGAGTAGATTAAATGCCATATTCTGTAAGTCATGTCTATGGATGACACCCGCAGCATCAGTCATGACCAGTTCCCCCATGACCATACCCACATGGGTAACGCCAGCCATAGGTGAGTCGGAAATAGCGAGAGAGAACTGCCCCTGAGGCAATACCTGCACAGGCGGCGTCACGGCACTATCACCTCCACCACCGCAAGCACCAAGCAACACAACCGAAGATACCATCATCATTGTCTGATAAATTTTCATAACGACTCCGTTAACATATGAACGTCATTTAACTATAACCCTGCTGAGATGTATTGGCTAATTTTTGACCTATCACAATATTCCAATATTATTCCAATATGGCCACTCCCGGTGAGTCAAGGCAATAGTCTGCCTACCTAAGGTTGTTAACCTTAGTTTATCTTCAGCTATTCACGCTCGCTGTTGCTTTTGATGTGACTCATATACCGCTTAAAGCGGTTGAATAATAATATGGCCACACACGATACTGGCTAAAGAACAGACAAGAACCTACGCTTTGTTTACCCTCAAAAAATGGGTGGCTATGTATTGACATTAAATGCTTAAGGTCCAGTCTATGAAAAAGAAATAAGTGGTTATTTACCCTCTAGTTGACTTAGGTTGATTGGAGGGTAAAACTTACGTAATACGCTACAGTATTAGGTTGTAACGACAGTCAAAGTTGGTCAATTAGCTTGAGACAAAACACTAAAGTCGACAGCATTCACAATCAAATTCATGCTTTTCGAAACGATAACCGTATAATATTCAGTTTTACCGCTAACGTATACTTGAAGTTATTATTTAAGCTGCTATATTGGCTTTATGAAAACATCAATATTCACATCTTACTCAATTATTTTTTTAGGGAGCTTCGCCCTAAAATTCCCCGATTAAGCGGGCGTACCACTGCGCCCATCTGTTTTTACAGAATAAACAATTAAAACTTAATAAAAAGCTTGCATTTATATGCTGAGGCTTCGGTTTCGTTAAACTATTTTTCATCAATAGCATTAACCGAACCTTTGCTTTGTCTATATGTATAATCAATAGTTTATTTTTAAAAAGCTGTAATGACAATTAATTTTAATATCATACAAATAAACAAAAAAGTTCTAAAAGGAGGGCGGTGGATTATTTATTTCAAAAAACGAGTTTATTGCATTAAATAAACATCATTAATATTTTATTTATAAGGTACTGATATGTCTAAGCATGAAATGAAAAAACCATTGTTGTCGTTAAAAGAAAAGCGTAAGTTGAAAAAAGAATCAAATGCTACAGAGATAGTCAAGATTAGAAAGAAAAAAGGCTAGCAAACTGGATCCAGAATACTTTGCCTCTCTTTATTAACTAAACAATTTGTACATAAAAATGTCAGTAAAAACAGCATTGTGTGAGGGCTAGGAGACAATAGCGTAGAATATTTTTAATAAATAGGTTGAAGATTATTTTTATGTTCAGCCTATTTATTTTTTAAGATATAGAATTTTTTACATTAACATTACAGACAGCGCTTGTTGAGTAAGTCATTGTATTATTTGTTTTTTAATATAAAATCGTTCTGGTAATGGATAATTATTTTGATTTTCGCTATAAAAAGATAGTGAAATAGTCTAGAAGTGTCAGCAAATAATGGCGAGGTTAAGTCGCATCAAGTTGGAATAGATAGCACTAGAGCACAAACAACTAAGCGACTAAAAAACATGACTATAAGGATACCTGGAAATTACATTGGTATAGTTAAACAGCTAGTTAATTATTTGGATGGATTCACAATAATTAATGGACTAAAGCTTCAGGTAAAATCAGAAAAATTGTTAGTAAGTTCTATACAAGATAAGGCTCAAGAGCTCATTTTTTAGTGCATTAATACCTAAATAGTCTTCATCGTAAGTTTCCATCAAACCTTTAGTCTACTAAAAATAACCAGAATAAAAGCTAATTTCAGTGATAGTAAATCCCGACTTTAAAGATGCTACCCAGTTGATTTGTTAAGTTTATGTATGCTTTGGTGTTATATAACCATCTGCAAAGTAACAGAATTTATGGCTTTAAATGTAGTCGTGCATATATCACTTTATAGTAGCTTGCTTTCTACTCTATTTAAGGCATAAAACCCTATGATATTAAGTTATTTTTAATGAACTAGAGATAAAATTTAAAATCGCGTGTGTAATTTTTAAATTAAGATCACTACATTAATAATGTTATTTTACCTCATTAAACCTTCTATTATTCAAAGTTTGATCGTTAGGTAAAATGTTTAAAGTATGAATTATTAAAATTTTTGAGGAAAAAATGAATAACAGACCTGAAATAACGATCTCATCACTTGATGCACAGAGACTATTTAAGTTAATCGACTCATTACCTACAAAAAAAATGGTAGGTATAAGTGAGCTAGAAGAAGAACTCGCTCGAGCAACTATCGTGGCTCCAGCAGAAGTACCAACTACAATTGTCACCATGAACTCAACGGTTAAATTTACTGTCGAGTCGTCTCGAGATGAGTTTTTAATGACCCTTGTTTATCCCCAAGATCTCGATTTGAATGGCGATAAAATCTCTATTCTTGCGCCAGTTGGGAGCGCTTTACTTGGGTTGTCTCAGGGAGATGAAATTGAATGGCCGAAACCTGGTGGTGGGTTAATAAAAATAACCATTAATGAAATTTTTTATCAACCAGAAAGGGCTGGTGAATACCATCGTTGAGACATCATCTATTCAATAGCTTGATAAGGATTTAAACCAGATCAATGAAGACACACTATAAAATAGAATTTAGTAAGTTTTTTAGTTGCTCTGGTTTATCATCGTTACTTTAACCACCTATAATCATACAATTAATTTATTAAGTTTTTGGTACTTCCCATAAAGTGGCATCAATATGGCCATATATGGACGTTCCCGGTGAGTCAAGACAATCGTCTACCTACTGAAGGCTTTTGACCTTAGTTTATCTTCAGCTATTCACGTGCGCTGTTGCCTTTGATGTGACTCATATACCGCACAAAGCGGTTGTATTGCCTCGATTTTTATAAGAGAAGCGGGCTTTGCTATCATGTGCAGCTCCGAATGAAATCCGTACCACTGCGCCTTTAACTGTAAAACACCCATTCGGATTAAACTTACATCCTTGGCCTTTTCGGGCTAACACTGGTTGGACTGAGCCATTTCTTCATCGTTTACAACAACCTTGGTGAGTTGTTAATGTACTATCTCGCCGCTCATATCACCCCATCGAGTAAAATACTCTTGGCCAGATCGAACTTGTAAAGTAGCGATAACAGGATTAGTAGATGAGATGGTTTGCACCTTAGTGCGCAGCCTATTGCGTCAATATGGCCACCCACGATTATTGGCTAAATATTATGGATGATATAATAATACGGCCACCCACGATTACTGGCTAAATTACAAACGCATACAGTTGGACGCGGCGAAGCTGCAGGCTGCACAAAAAATCAACAGGGCGCAAAAGGAGGTTTCATGATTCAAGTGTTGTTCCGGGTCTGGCCCCTTTTACTCGGCATTGTGTTCATCATGCTCGGCAACGGCATGCATTTCACCCTTATCGGCCTGCGCGGCGGGATTGAGGGTTTTTCGTCTGCTGAACTGGCTATCGTTACATCGGGCTATTTTATGGGCTTTCTGTTGGGGGCGCGCTTATCTCCGCTGATGATCAAACGGGTGGGGCATGTGCGCGTCTTCGCGGCGCTTGGCAGCTTTATGTCGGCGGGACTGATCGCCTTTCCGTTGCTGACCGAACCTTGGGCTTGGACTTTGCTGCGACTGCTCTTGGGCATTTGCATGTCGGGCATTTATGTCACCGCCGAGAGTTGGCTGAACAACGCTGCCACCAATGAGACGCGCGGCAAGGTGCTGTCGGCTTATATGATCGCGCAGACGCTGGGTATCATCGGCGCACAGGGTCTGCTGACGTTAGGCGATGCCGGGACCTCAGTGCTGTTTATGTGTGCCTCGATTTTAGTTTCGGTCTCCTTTGCGCCAATCCTTCTTTCCGCCACCCCGGTCCCCGTTGTCGAAGTCGTGCGCCCTATGCCTTTGCGTGACCTTTACACCGGCTCGCCGCTCGGCACCGTCGGGATGTTTTTGCTTGGCAGCGCTTTCGCGACGCAAACGGGTATGGGCGCGGTTTTCGGCACTCAGATCGGGCTTACGGCGACACAGATAGCGCTGTTCATCGCGATGCTGTTCTCTGGGGCTTTGGTATTGCAATATCCCATCGGCTGGCTTTCGGACCAGATGGATCGGCGCAAGCTGATCTTCGGAGCGGCCTCTCTCGGCGCGGCATCTTGCGCATTGGGGTGGATCACTAGCGGCGGTCTGTGGCCCTTGATGGTGTCCGCCTTCTTCGCCGGCGGTGTGGCAATGCCGCTCTATGCCTTGTTTCTGGCCCACGCTAACGATTCTCTTTCGACCGAAGATATGCCTGCGGCCTCCGGGGGCCTGGTTTTCACCTTCGGACTGGGCGCGATCTTAGGCCCACTGGTTACTGGCTTGGCGATGCAAGTGCTTGGCCCCTACGGATTCTGGCTGGTGCTTGGCGCGACTTTTTGTGCCATCGCGTTTTATGCGCTTTACCGCATGACGCAGCGCGCGGTCACCCCAGTGGACGAAACCGATAGCTATCTTGGTGTACTGCCCACCGCGTCATTTGTGGCGGTGGAGGCGGCAGGTGCTTGGGCCGCCGACAAGGCCGAGGCTGATCGCGAGGCCGAAGTGGAAGCTGACGATCAGTCCTGATCGCAGTGGCGCAGTCGCGCAAACAGGCTGCCGACATGAAAGCTCGACTGCGGCGAGCAGACATATTGATAAATAACATAGCCATCTACACCTGCTGGCTACATATGAACCATTCAACTGGGCTTTAATTACTTCAAAAAATGGGTGGCTATGTATTGCTATGTATTTGGCACCAGCGACGCAATTATGGTGGAAGTAAGCTTTATTCAGTATGCTGAGTAATAGCATTTAAAAGCGATCGGAAGGTCGCTTTTTTGTGTCCGTCATTCCGGTAATGCTTTTGAGCTGGAATTCAGCTCTTTTTGTTTAACTATGGTTTAACTATGGTTTAACTATGGTTTAAATATTGCTTGCAGCCACAACGAAATTATAGCTATAAAACACTAAAACCTATAAATAATGTGACATTAAAACCTATAAGTGATAAAACTCTAAAACCTATGAATGATACAACATTAAAACCTATAAGTGATACAACGGTAAAACCTATAAACCAAAAGCGGTAAAACCTACAATAAGCATGGCGACAAAACCTTGGTTTAATACAAATATTGTGTAGTTATTAGGAACTCAAATGAATGATGTGTCGCAAAAATTAGCTGATTCTCTTGCGCAATTAAAGACGCTACAAGAGTCTGGTTTCGTTGCTATACAATCGAAGCAATTAAGCCGGTTGCATCGTGAGCGTTTAATGAAGTATGGCTTTATTCGGGAAGTCATCCGAGGTTGGTATATTCCTGCAATGCCTGATGAAAAACCAGGTGACAGCACGTCTTGGTATACTTCTTTTTGGGACTTCTGCGGAGCCTATTTGTCAGAGCGATTTGACCAATCTTGGTGCTTATCACCTGAGCAGTCGATAAATCTACATATTGGTGACAGAACCGTTTGTCAGCAGCTACTGGTACGTTCTCCAAAGGGAAATAATAAGCCGACCGCCTTCTTGCATAACACGTCTATTTTTGATGTCAGACTAAATTTGCCCGATGTAAAACATATCGAAAGCCTTGATGGGCTTAATGTGTATAGTTTACCAGCAGCGTTAGTGTATTGTTCAGCGAGCCAGTTTGTTAATGCACCTATTCAAATGCGTACGGCCTTATCAATGGTGACAGATGCATCTGATGTGTTATCCGTTTTGCTGGCCGGTAATCACAGTGTTATTGCAGGCCGGTTAGTGGGGGCCTTTAGAAACATTGGCCGAGATCTCATTGCAAGCAACATACTTAAAGGCATGATCGCCGCCGACTTAGTGGTGCAGGAAGACGATCCCTTTGATGAAAAGGTGCGGATAAGCTTCGGCCGCCGTGATGTCTCGCCTTATGTTAATCGAATACGACTGATGTGGGCACAGATGCGCGAAGATGTTATTGCCCACTTTCCTGAGCCAAGTAGTCAGTCAATTGCTATTGAAGCTTACATGGTCGAGGTGGAAGATAAATATGCCACTGACGCCTACCACTCATTATCCATCGAAGGCTATCGCGTCACTCATGAACTCATTGAACTTGTTCGGTTTGGTCATTGGCAGGTTGAAGACTCTGTTGATAGTAAAAAACACCTAGATGCAATGGCCGCGAAAGGTTACTGGGATGCATTTCAAGCAGTGAAAAAAGCCGTTCGGGTGGTGTTAGAGGGCAATAATTCGGGTGATGTGTTGGATCACGCGCACAGTGACTGGTATTTGGCTTTATTCGGCCCAAGTGTTGCGGCTGGTATTGTTAAGCAATCGGACTTAGCTGGTTATCGAACGGGGCCAGTTTATATTCGCCAGTCTATGCATACGCCTCCTAGCCGAGATGCTGTCAGGGATATGATGCCGACATTGTTTGAATTATTGGCAGCAGAGGATAATGCGGCAGTAAGGGTTGTGTTAGGGCACTTTATCTTTGTGTATATTCATCCTTACTTTGATGGTAACGGTAGAATGGGGCGGTTCGTTATGAACTTGATGATGGCCTCGGGTAGTTACCCTTGGACGATTGTGCCGGTCGAACGACGCACTGAATATATGCAGGCTTTGGAAGACGCCAGCGTTAAACAGAATATTGTGCCTTTCACTCAGTTTCTGGCTTCACTAATGTAAAAAAGTGGGGATCCCTCAGACTCTGCTCCGACTTATTCTGACCCCACTTATTTTTGATAATATGGCTTCAGTTTAAGGTTTTCGCTGCTCTTTGACACCAATCAACTCCTCCGCGAAAACCTCAAACTTTATTGTCTTATCATCGCCAGCGCCGCAATTATGGAATAGTTAACCGAATGTCACTCCCGCAATGTTTTTGGGCGGGAATCTAAGGTATTAAAAAAGCGACCTTTTGGTCGCTTTTTTGTTAAGAAGATAAAGCTTACTCTAACCCTGACTTCATTTGACCATATTTATGGTCAATCGTCGTGGTGATAAAATATTTAGTATAGTTACACAGAACTTTTCACACAGCTTAAAATTAAATAATGGGTGGCATTTTTGTACTTTTATGAAGGATGGCAAGTATTTGAAATCTAGACTTTTTGGTTAGGATGATGAACTGATGCGGTCAACTCACTCTGTATATAAACAAACCGTTTCAGGATGAAGGGCATAACGCATATTTCATTGTTAAAGACCCCACCTGAGTGGGGTCTGCGATTCATCTACATGGAGAGATCTTCACGCCACTCATATAAGGCGTAATGAGTCGACTCAAAATGGGATGCCCAGCGTTCTAAAGTCTGTTTGGCTTTATCTTCGCTACCCAAATGCGCAGCCAACATTTTGGCAAAACCAGTCTCAGGGGGCTCCATCTCGGCATAACTTTTATAAGGCACGGCTAACATAAGCACGCTGGCGCCAGCAACACTAGACTCCCACGACCATGAATAAGGCCATTTTTGCACTTTTGCCGCCTCACTCAATATTTTTTTGTCCTCTTCCATTGCGCGCCAGTGACCTTGCTTCACCGTATAGTGCGTTAACCCCACATATTTATAGGTTAACTCTTCGGCCCATTTACTATTGTCCATGTCCATCACCGACAAATAGTGTTCATATTTATTGACTAATTTATCGACATTTTTCTGCCAATCGGTCATGGGGTTTTTATCTTCACTCCACTGGCGATATTCATCAAGACCTTGCCAGCCAAAGCAGCAAGAACGAATAACGTAACGGTCTAACTTATCTCCTAACACCGGCACATAAACGCGCCAACTGCGAGGATCATTGAGTTCAGCTCGACGTGCCACATGTTTTTTGAAGGCCTGTTCAAAGTCCATAGACATTCCGGCTTTGGGCGTCATTATCCAAGATTCTGACAAGCTTTCTTTGGCCAACGCCAAAGGAGGCAGCAGCATTATCCCTACGATGAGGGCGATGAATAGAGATGGAAACCATCTTTTCTGTATATTCATTTGTGAGTTCCTTAATAAGTTAATAACAGCAAAGCGAGTATCAATACGCCGCAGATCACAACTTTTGAAACGTATCCTATCGATTAAAGATAGCAGGTTGAAAAATCACCAATCGGAGTGAAATAGACTAAATTAATATAACTAGGCTGGATCATCGAGGTATGGGTTATATGCTGCAATGGTATTGATCGATATATTCTTAAGGACTGGTAGCGGAAATACATTAGCCAAATTAGTTGCCACTTTTACCACTATTGTTAATTTTTTAGCCGCGTATTAGGCAAAGCATCCATATATGGCTATGTATTATTGCCTCTGAAGGCTTGGTTAGCGTCAGCCGAAAATCTTGTTCGGCTGATGCTATTGCTTGCTAATTTAGGGGACAATATTTAGTGGATAATATTTACGGGACAATATTTTGATTAATCCTAAATAGATTGGCGGGGTCGAATTGCTGTTTTATGCTTTTGAGCCGAGCAAAGTTCGAGCCATAGGCTTCACCAATACTGTTGTCATCGCCTTCTGGGATAAAATTCACGTAAATACTGCCCATTGAATATTGAGTTAACTTTGCATGTAACTGCCGCGCCCATTGTCGACAAAGATCGTCGTCTTGTGCATGTTGCCAGCGGGTGTGAATATTCATGGTGAAGTGTGCATCACGATTGAGCCAGGGCGTTTCGTGGGGCGCCACCTTTGTCATCGCGCCGCCAAGGTGAGCAATAAAAATTTCACACTCATTGCTGGGTAAGGTTTGGATGGCGTGTGCTATTTCTGTCACGGTATCAGTGTTGAGCTGCGCCATATCAAGACTTTTCCAATAATTTCTGGCGCCTTCGGCTAACAAGGGATCAAATGCGGCTTGCCAATCAACAAACGGCATCGGCCCCACCACGTCGGCAATGGGTTGGCCAATGTTTCGAATTTCTGCTGTGGCAGCCTGACCTTGGGCAATATCGCCCACATAACACATAGCCAATACCACCACTTCTTTATCATGCCACTCTTCGGGTAAAAACGGTAAGGGTGGTGCTTTGCGCATCACCACCCAACAACTCAGTTCTTCAGGAGCCTTATCGATGGCGGCTTGATACTGTTGCAGCACGTTTTTCACATCAGCAAAGGGGTGCACTACCATGCCGGCTAATACCTCTGGGCCAGCTTGATGCAAATTAAATTCAAATTCAGTGACCACACCAAAATTACTGCTACCACCCCGTATTGCCCAAAAGAGATCGGCATGTTGGTTGGCATTAACCTCGAGTAGTTCGCCTGTTGCGATGACCAGCTTAGCCGAGCGCAGACTATCGATGGTTAAACCAAATTTTCGGGTTGTCCAGCCAAAACCACCGCCCAGGGTCAACCCCGCAATCCCCGTGGTTGAATTGATCCCAGTTGGCACCAGCAGACCATATTGTTGCGTCGCCTTGTCTACATCCGCTAAGGTTGCGCCGGGGCTGACCTTGACGGTTTGTTGTTGTTGGTTAACGATGACATCTGTCATCGCTTGAAAATCAATCACCAGTCCACCATCCGCTAATGCCTTACCGGCGATATTATGGCCGCCCGATTTTATGGCTAACAAAATGCCATGGGTACGGGCGAAGTTGACAGCTTTGACCACCGATTGCTCATCGTTAACGCGAACAAATAAACTCGGTTTTTTATCTATCATGCCATTCCATAGGGCGCGGGCATCATCATATTTTTCTGAGTCAGGCATGATGATCTCCCCCGATAGAGAGCTGTTAATGTCGCTTTTCTTTAATGCTACAGCCGTGCCATCCATTTTTTTAAAACGTATTGTATTCATATGCTTATTACTCCTATCCATTACTGCTCTACTTCAATATTATCGTTCTATATTCGAGGTTTTGAATAAGCTATAAACATCAGTGTTTATCCAGTCATTGCATAATGATGCCAAGATCAAAACCAACCAATCCAGTAGGTCATTGAATTTTATTGAATTGACCTTGGATACTCATTTTTACAGGGCAAGGCTTTGATAATCAGCAGTAAGCAAGGTTATCCGCCCGCCATGTAAAAAGCATAGTTTATCTAGGGTGATATGCAGCGAAAAGTGAGAAACCGCTTAACGTTAATTGATGTTAAATCGTTTACTTCTGTTCGGGCTTACTTTTTTTAGGTGAAATATAGGTTTCGTCGCGAGAAGATGAAATAGCCATACAAAGCAACAGTTTGCGAGGCGCGTTTTTGATGGTAAGCAATCAATAAGCGTTGAAAGAGAATCAAAAAATTCTGAATTCTCAATTGCATATCTGCTGAAAAAGTATCATTCTAAATTAATACTTGGTTGACTATTTCTAAAAGTAATTCTTTAAAGATGTGGTTAATTAAAGCATGTTTTAAATAACTCTGGATGTGAAGTGACCACAAAGAGAAGGACAATGCCATGTTGCAATTTATACCCGTCTTTGATGATAATATCATTGCTATTCGAGCATCAGGACAACTGACTGACGAAGATTATCAGCAATTCTTACCTCAACTTGAAGAGCCAATTAACCAATTAGGTAAAGTATCCTTACTTGTCGAGTTCGATAATTTTTCCGGCTGGGATTTCGATGCCGCTAAAGATGATTTTATGTTTGGTATAAAACATCTTAGTGATTTTGATCGCATTGCGATGGTTGGCGATAAGTCGTGGGAATATTGGATGACTTTAATTGCCAAGCCCTTCTTATTATCCAGTGAAGTGCGTTATTTTAACCGAGAAAACCTGCAAGATGCTTGGGACTGGTTACGTGAAAAACAAGAACTCGAAAAGTCTGCAGAACAATTGCAACCCTATCAAAATATCGTGGTTGCTGTGGATTTTTCCTTGTATTCAAAACATGCATGCAAACGTGCAATAGAACTCGCTAATTACTATCAAGCGTCGTTAACATTGTTCAATGTTGTTCAAGAAGTTATCCCTTATATACTCTATGGTGATCCAGTGGGCAACAACTATGTTGATCTAAGCATTATCGAAAAACAAAATAAGCAAGGTATTGAGGCTGCTCAATCTCAGATGAACGCTTTTGTGAACGATCTGGATACAGATTTTCCCATCGAGGCTAAAGTGATTTGTGGTGAGGTAAATTATGGCATAGTGTCATTTTTGGAAGCACGTCATGTTGATTTAGCCATTTTTGGGGCAAAAAAGAAAAAAGGCATAAACAAGTTATTGGGGTCAGTGCCGCATTATGTGCAAAACCATAGTCGTTGTGAAATATTAATCGTTCCGGTTCAAGAGCCTGTGTTCTAACTTATTATGGCTAAGGAGTATCGATATGACCGATGTACAAAAGATAGAAATTGAACGTTACCAAGACAATATCACTGAGGATTTACGTAAAATCGTCGAAAAATATCGCGAAATTATGGCGTGGGATGTCCCTGATAATGACACTGTGGAAGCGGATAGGCTGATATTTCAAGCGATTCATTCTGCAGTTGCAGACATTGAAAAAAGCTCAATAAAAGCCTGAAACTGGCCGTTAATAAAACCATAGCGGTTGCGACATTGTTACATCGCCTTGACGGCTGATTTTATCGAATACATAGCAGCGAAGCTTGGTTAAGTTGATTATGTATCACACTACCGCCCATACAGAGGTAGTGGTTATTGGCAGTATCCATTTTTAATATAGGCATCAAAAAAAGAATATTTTTCAGATCTTGTGGGTGAGATCAGTGTTTATGCAAAGAGAATAGATTATAAAGTATAAATAATTTACATCTTAATTGGAGATACCATGTCAGAATCAGTACACGGCCATCAAGTAATGGAAATGATGCTAGCCCATGGCTCAGCGTTAACAAAGCAAGATCTTAAAACTATGATGCATACTGAGTTTGGTGCAGATACTCGTTATCATACCTGTTCTGCAACTGAGATGGACGCAGATATGCTGATTGAGTTTTTAGAAGGCAAAGGTAAGTTCATCCCTAGCGAAGACGGTATTACCACAGCTGCAGATAAAATCTGTAATCACTAAATTATTTACAGGCTCAATTATTCACAGTGACACTATGTAGCTTAGACCTAGTTTACTCTAATTAGGTCTACTAACATGGCTACCCACAATGACTATGTACCCTTGTGGTTAGCAGAATTCCTTCTTTCCTTGATCAAACCTGTTTCATAATAAGTGCAATAAATAGGCTCAGTGAAAACTTATAATTAATAATCATTTACCCACCTTGCTCTTACTTAAACACCGCTGTGCCACTTGATACACAATGGCATCGACTTGTGATTTAAATTGATGGTCATCTTTTAGCCAGCCAACATAGGCAATAAAATCTTGTTCATCAGTGAAACAGGCTTAGCGATGATTGCCTCGCTGAATAACAGGTTGTGGAATGCTGATAGGGCTAACGCTTGGGTTTCTAGGCATGTGCAAGTTCCATTTAAAAAGTCCATTGGCAAGGTCCATTTACAAAGAGATTCAAGTGAAACAGTATAGCTAACTATTTAAGTTTACTCTGACCTCAAGTATTTAAAGTATTTAAAATATTTCAAGTGCTTCAAGTGCTTCAAGTAGAAATGGAGTGGCAGGTTTATAAATTAACATTTATAAACCATGCCATCCATAACGCTTGTTAATATGAAGTATTGTTAATATGAATTATCAATAAATGTGTGGTGCACTTTTATTTAATACTTCGCTGGAGATTGTTTGTCTTATTTCTTTAACTTCATCAGCGTCAATTTCTGTTGCATTATTTCTCCATGATTGACGAACAAATGTCGCCAATGTCGCAACCTCTTTATCGCTTAACCGCCAACCAAAGCCGGGCATTTCGATGGCTTCAGGGGCATCTGTTGTTGAGGGTAATTTTGCACCCGCTAAGATGATATGAATTAACCCATCTGGATTTTCTGCATTCACCAAAGAATTGCCATCAAGTTGTGGGAAAACATGTGGAGCACCCGCACCATCAGTAAAGTGGCATGCACCACAATTATCTAAATACAACCTTGCGCCCGAGTTAATATCAACCTTAGCGGAATTAAGTAACTTGGTGGTGTCCTGAGGGGTTGAAGTTGCTTCGTTTTTTGCACTCTTCTGACCTGATTGGCTTTTTAAATAGATTGCCATGGCATGCAAATCATCTTTAGTTAAGTGACTTAAACTATATTGAATAACATCGGTCATTTCACCTGCTACTGCTGAATAATAATTTCGTCCAGTGCTAAAGTAATCCATTAAATCTTGTACGGACCAATGTTCTAAATGGGTGTTGTTTCCTGCTCGTAGGCTTGGAGCATGCCAAATACCAATATCTGCACCAGATAAAAAGCTTTCATTTGCATGATCGTAAGATTTTTCCTGGAAGAGAACGCCCCTTGGCGTGTGACAACTACCACAATGACCTAACCCTTGAACTAAGTAAGCCCCACGGTTATGTTCTTCTGATTGTTTAGGATCAGCCACAAATACGCCATCATCTGTCGCGACCCAATCCCAAAAACGGATCCCCCAACGCTGATTAAATGGAAAGCTTAGCGCTGTTTCGGTCGGTTTAACATCGACAGCTTTAACCCCATGCATAAAATAGGCATACATTGCTTTAGTATCTTCATCAGTTATTTTTTGATAACTAGGATAAGGCATTGCAGGGTATAAAAAAGCACCGTCAGCACGAATACCGTGCCGCAAAGATTGTTCAAATTCTTCGTAAGTGTAACTACCGATCCCGGCAGTTTTACTTGGGGTTATATTGGTGGAGTAAATGGGACCAAAAGGGCTATCAACAGCTCTTCCGCCAGCAAATTTTTCACCATCTTCTTTGGTATGACAAGCAACACAGTCGCCAGCATTAGATAAATATTCCCCTTTTTGAATCAGATCCTGTTCTAAATCTTGAGCCATAGACGTACTACTATAACTCCCCATTACTATTGCCAAGCTTAGTAATGAGAATAATGGTAACTTCATGTTCAGTGCTCCTATGCTTGTACCAATGGGCCTGGGTTAGGTAAGTATTTTTCTCGAATTGCCTTTGCAGCCCAATAGGTTAACGCACCGACTAACCCTGTTGGGTTATATTGAATGTTTTGCGGGAAAGCACTGGATCCCATAACAAAGACATTATGTACATCCCAACTTTGTAGGTAGCGATTTAATACGCTAGTTGCCGGATCCGCGCCCATAACAGCGCCGCCAACATTATGAGTGGTTTGATAAGGACGGACATCGTATTCAGATCCAAAGTCTTTAAAACTATAATTGACATGATCAGGCTTCAACACCTCGACGATACCCTCAATTTGTTTTTTCATAAACTGAGTCATGCGGATATCATTTTCTTTCCAATTAAACGTCATCGATACCATTGGCAAGCCATGTTTATCTTTATAGGTTGGATCCAAACTTAAATAACAATCTCGATATGACATATTGGAACCGTGTGTTCCTATCGTCATAGTATGACCATAATTTTCTTTAACGGCTTTTTTCCACCCAGCCCCCCAGCTTGGGGTTCCTGAGGGTAAAGGCATATTTCTAATAGGCTGGCCGTTGGTCATTGCGGCAAAAATATACGAACCACCAATGAAACCTTCTTTTTTAAAATCAATTTGATTGGTGCCAAAATCATCTATCACGGTCGCATTGCCACCCGCCCCAATAAATGGATTAAAGTTTTTGTCTTTAAAAAATAACGTTGCTCCACCGACCATTTGATAAGCGTAATTACGTCCAACGACTCCTGTATTACTGACAGGGTCGTAAGGTTTACCTATCTCAGATAATAATAATAAACGGACATTGTGATAAGCATAACTGCCAACAATGACTAAATTTGCGGGTTGAAAGACTTCGTCACCATTGGGATCAATATAAGTAACGCCAGTCGCTTTTTCACCAGAACTGTCTTTATTGATTTTAATTACCTCACACCCAGTTCGGTATGAGAAGTTTTTACGTTGCTTTAATGCACCTAACACACAAGTTTGAGGAGAGGCTTTTGAGTCATTAATACACCCGTAACGTTCACAAAATCCACAATAGTTACAAGGGCCTAATTGCATTCCATAAGGGTTTTTATAGGCTTCCGAGGCATTCGCAGCAGGCAGAGGGAATGGGTGATAACCTTTTAACTTAGCCGCTTCCTCAAAAACAGTATCATTGAGAGTTCGTTGTAATGGGGGAAGAGGAAAATGTGATTGTCTAGGGCCTTCAAATACGTTGCCTCCGGGTTGTATTTCACCCTTGATATTACCCGCTGTACCTGACACACCCAAAATCTTTTCAAAGAAATCAAAATGCGGTTCTAATTCCTCATAGGTGACACCAAAATCCTGAATTGTCATATCTTCAGGAATAATATCGGCACCAAATTTCTCTTCTACATAACTGCGTAAGCGTAATTCTTCTGGCATTGGTCGCCAATTATGACCATTCCAGTGAGTTCCTGCTCCTCCAACGCCATTACCAGGTAAAAAGGAACCTAACTGACGATAAGGTACGGCAACATCTTCAGAGGAGTGGCGAACGGTTACTGTGCTATCCGCAGGGGCTGACATCAATTTATAACGGACCCCATAAGTCAATTCATCTGCCATTTTAGGATAGGCAAAATCGGGTACAGTATTTTGATCTTTACCACGCTCAAGAGCGAGTACCTCTAGACCCTCTTCAGTCATTTCCATGCCCATAAGTGAACTTGTCCAACCAAGTCCTACGAGTACTACATCTACAGGTTTATTTTGACGAGTCATATTTATCCTCTCTCTCCTTCAATACTTACAGGTCCAAGTGGGTATTCAACATTAGGGTAAGCTACCCATTCTTTGAATGAGGCTCTCGCCCCTGGAAAACCAATCATTTTCCAACTCGCTAAATTTTTATTGCCGCCATGAATAGGATCTGCAAAGTAGCCTTCTTTGGTATTTTGTAATAAGAAAGAGAAAAACTGCGTTGAGCTAAGATCAGAGAATTGAATTTCACCTGATTGTAACTGGCTAAGTACTATGTCTTTTTCGCTGTCTGATAGTTCGGCAAAGGATTTTTGATAGGTTTGATGGCAGTAATCTTCTGTTGCTTTAATCCCTTGCCGATAGGTTTGAGCAGGCGTAAGAGATGATTGATAGCCCATTTCTGGTTTAGCAGAGAAAAATGGCGGTTGCATATACCAATCTAAAGCGTTACCGAATCTTCCTTGCATTTGCCTGTCAATAAATACTGGAACATTAGTGTCTAAGGCACCCGGTCCAGTTGCATCTGCAGGTATAAGGCGATCGGTTGCTGCGAGGACGAATGCCCATTCATTAGTGGAAAAGTAGCTTGGTTTATATTCCTTTAAATCAATATCTAACGGTTGAGCAAGGGCTGGTACGACAAGATTAGGGGCCATAGCGACGACTGAAATAGCGATCGACGCTTCTTTTAAAAACTTTCTTCTTGAGTTGTTTAGCGGTTGTTTTATATTCATCATCTTTCCTAAATAGATAACGTACCTAAATAGATAACGTACCAAGAGAGAACGCTATATTTTCTATATAATATAATAAACATAGTGATTGACAATCAGTATACGAAATCAGGTTAAGCTAATAATTATATTAATGAGTTAATATGAACATTATCGATTAATATTTATTGAACTGAGTGCTTTTTGTAAGTAGCAGGTTTTAATTTAACTCAACTATGTAACAAAAGTGATAATAGTTTTAAACTATTTAACATTATCAATATGTCATCTAGTTTTGCCATTAGCTATTATTTTATAAACTTATGAATTAAGAACTAAACTGATATTTAATCATAACAAGGTATGTGTCAGAATTGAAATTTAACGTTAATTTAAATATTAAAACTTACGAACCTTGTTTTAACTTATTGTTTTTATGTGTATTTAGTGGTAATTCTACGTTATTCAGTGTCTTCACTATTAATTAGTTAGCGTTGACGGCTGTTAGCAATTCTCATTTTGTTATCCATTCAAAGCTTAATTTTATGAGATAACATTTTCCTCGATATAAAGAGGTTGTTTGGTTTTAATTAGATTATCATATCATTTTTATCGCTGGTTAACTTAACCTATTTCCACCTATGTTTTGCTAGCTTCTGAATAAGTGGAATAAATGGGGCCAAAGTAAATTTTATTCTATTGTTTTAAAATGGCGTCTCATTTTCTTTATCTTTTCGTAGGGATCCATCAGGTTCAGAGTAAACTTTTCTGATCTCACCAGGTTATTGCCTCTCCCTGCTCATCCTTACTTAAACACTATTGTTCGACTTGATACAATGGCCTCTACTTGTTGTTGGCCGTTTATAAGCTAAAAATGATTAATATCAATATCAATCATTTACCCCAAAGATAGGCGCCGTGATCAGGCTCATTTTTTGTCTGTATATCCTTGTGGTAGCGCTAATTGTGTGAAAAAGAATAGTGTGAAAAATAATTCAGTCATAAATAATTCAGTCATAAGTAATCCTGATTACCCATATGAGTCAGCCATGCTTACTCAAAAACTGAACTATATTTATAGTGTACTTATTTTGAGGACAATGGTTATGAGCAAAAATAAAATTCAGTACCAATGTGGGTATAGTTTGCCTGATTTATTTGAAAATTA
>Ga0314771_100117_pt1 | contig 23815 bp, 45 predicted proteins | sample MetaGCB42018_FD_204522 | JGI IMG/M metagenome (GOLD analysis project Ga0314771, IMG submission 204522) | Cryopeg brine microbial communities from Beaufort Sea near Barrow, Alaska, United States - CB4 2018 | ecosystem: Environmental > Aquatic > Marine > Coastal | place: USA: Alaska | collected...
CTGGAGGGATAGTAATACCTATTTCCATATCTATATCTTTCATGTCATAAACCTTGTTGCGATATAAAGCACCTCGCCTATATTTATCTAGCTTATTCTTCAAATAATCGCGTCCTATCAATATTTTCAACTCCTTTGGGGTAATAACACATATCGCACGAGAAAATATGTACAGTGACAGCGTGAAGGACGAATGAAAGGCAAGAGGGGTACCCATGCCCCCATGCTCTTTATCTAAGCTATCCTGTAATTGTTCTAGTGTTATTACTTATGATTTATATAAAGTCCAGTCAAGGCTCTTAGGTAGGTTTCTGTTGCCTATTACTTTTGGTTCTTTTATTTCTTTATTATTAAATAGTTTGTCTGACTTCTGTCTGTTGCAAGCTGCATGAGCAAGCTGTAAGTTCTCCATTGCAGATGGATGACCACCTTTAGCAATAGGAACAATGTGGTCAACTGTTGGTGATAATGGATCAGGTGCTTTGATACTTACATCGACTGGCTTACCACAGATGCCACAAGTTGATTGAGTCTTTAGTATTATCTTTCTATTCTTATCAAACGAAGCTCTGTGTGCTCCTTGTTTGTCAGCTCTTAATGCCATGGGGTATATCACCAACTCTCACGTTACTTACTTAGTTTATTTTTGGGTATAAAAATATCCCACACCCATAAGGATGTAGGACTATTAGGCGTAACTGCCTCGGTTTACTAATCCATATCGTAAACAGATATTGGATTATCAATTAATTTTTGTAAAGCTTCATCTTTAGTTTTGCCTTCTACCATCTGGCTAATTTGATCTCTCTCTTCAACCGTTCCATAGCAAGCTCTCCAGTTAGATGTGAACTTCATTAATGTAAAATGACCATTGAAATTCTCGTTAGCATAATCTACAACATTGTTCAGCAATTCATTACTCATACTAATCACCTCCACCTTTATTACAATCGTTATTATAACAAAACCTCCAGTATAATAATACAGAAGGTTTGTCGAGGAGGTTTATAAGCCAAGAAAGTCGTACCGAATAATTTATAATGTATTATGTGATTTCCTACGCTCTCTCGATACTACAATATTATCATCTGTATTGAGCATAAAACGGCAATCAAATCGGCATACCTAGTTTCTTCGCTATTCTTTCAAATACAACTGTCCTTATGTTTCTGCATTGTTTCTCTGAGAAATGAGCTTTTTCTGCAACTCCAACCCATGTATATTTTCTTGGATTGTTAATGTAGTAAAGCTCAATAACTAACCTCGCATTAGGTTCTAAGCTGTCTAACACATCGTCTACAATGCTTTTCGTATATTTTAAATTACTTATAAGCATGTCATCCATTATCGTTATAGCAAGTCTTTCAGTAGGATTTGAGATAGCTCCGCTTGAAGAGCCACCTAAGTTTTCATCCGTGATGCTCACTGGATAAGTAATCTCTTCTACTCTCTTTTTTATGTGAGAATCAATTTCGTTATAGTCTAATAGAGTTTGCTCAATAAACGAGTACGTGCCTTTTCTCAATTGTTTGCCTCCTTGAATTTAAATTAGTCATTAGTCTATCTAGTAAAGAATTCAAATTCCTCTACTTCGTTAATTCCTCTTTTAAATAGACTACTTATATATCCATCATTCTTTCCCAGGTAACGACTAGCTTCTGCATAGCTATAAAAATATTCAACTTGTAGTGTTTTTACATTTAGAAGAACAATTGGTTTGGGACTTTTATTTAGTCTATTTTTAAAGGCATGCATTAAATTTTCTTTGTGATTGCACCATTCAAGGTTACTAAAGTTGTTGTTAGCTGGGTTGCAATCCTTATGATTGATTAAATCTTTACCTTCAACCTTCTCTAAGAAAGAAAACGCTACTAACCTGTGTACTAAGAAATCTTCAACGTTTTTATCTTTCCAAAGGGAAACACGTTTGTAACCAAGTTTGTCAGTCTTTAATTTTAAAGTTCTTTGCTTCCATTTTCTTTCACCATGAAGAACAGAAAAGGTAGTTTTACCCTCAACAGTTCTAACTTTACCGTTCTCGCTAACTTCATAGATGTTTTCGTAGCCTACAACGTCTTTCCATACTTCACTCATATTATAATCTCCTTTCTTGAAATTAGAACGGAAGCGAATCATCTGAAATATCTATAGGCTGACTGCTCTTGTTGAACGGATCTTTACCAAAGTTGCTAGTAGTATTATTTGTTTTGTTACTGCTCTGTTGATTACCTTCATTCGTTTTCTTACTATCCAACAACGAAACAGATTGAGCTACAACTTCTGTAACATACACTCTTTTACCTTCGTTATTATCATAGCTCCTAGTTTGAATGTTTCCTTGTATTCCAATCATTGAACCTTTAGCAGTATAATTAGCGATAATCTCTGCTGTCTTTCTCCATGCTACACAATTAATGAAGTCTGCTTCACGTTCTCCTTGCTGATTTATAAATTGTCTATTTACAGCTAATGTAAAGTTTCCAACGGCTGTTCCTGATTCTGTATATATCAAATCAATTTCTTTAGTCAAACGTCCTACTAATACCACGTTATTAATCATCTCACACGCTCCATTTTAAGTTTTTCTACCATTCCGTCACGACTGCCATAATAGAATAACACCAGGTCGCAACGATCAATCTCTTTAGGTTCTGGCTCTTCCAACGTTCCTAGTATTCCATATACGCTATACCTTGTTCCTGCTGGCGGTGTATTACTTTTCGACTTCCACCAGTAAAATGTATCACTGACTTCAAACTCACCTTTGAATATGCTCATTCAATGCTCCTCCTATTAAGTTTTCTATCAAAGTTGGACTTTTATTTGTACCTCTTACACTTTCTATTTCACCGTATAACATGCAAACAGGTAGAGCTTCTGGTGATTCTATATACTTATCAGGATAACCCCAACCATAGTACTCTCGTTTTCTTGGCTTTAAACTGAATAAAAGAAGAGTTTTGCTGCCTTCATTTTTTACAATATATTTGAAACCTAGATTATAGTAATCAATTAGTTCTCTTTTTAATTTATAATCGATATTATCTTTTAGGTCGAATAGCTTCACAGTTATCCCTCCCTGTGATTCTCTTCATACTCTGGAAACAAGGACCGAATGAGTTTAATGATTTTTTTAATCATTGTTTTCCTCCTATATGCCCATTATTTTAATAATTTGTTCTGAATTTATAGCAACCATATTCCCATGATACGTTTTGCCTACCAAGTATCTATTTTTACCTTCGAACCAAGTATCTAAATCACCTTTTCTAATTTCCATTTCTTGTTCATAGTAATCGTTTTGGAAATATGTCACTGATATTGCGATTATTTGTTTTAAGGATTTTATAAATTCACTTGTATCTATTTTCAATTGTCTTTCGTTTGCATTCATTACCGTTCCTCCTAAAACAAATTAATTTGTTCATCATTTCTGTCATACAAACAATCAACCCATTCAAGAATGGACTGACCGCTTCTAGTAGTGTCATTACACTTTTGAGGATTATTTGACCTGATGAATATTCTTTTTAGCTGGCCATCATCTTCGAATTTGACTTCCCAACCATACCTCTCTCTAACTGCACCGGTTGATTTCTTGACTACTTCGATTATTTCCTCGTAGTTATACATTTCTTTATCATCTCTAACCAGAATCCCTTTTGCGCCGTTAACTTCTTGGGTCATCCATGATCCGTCTTTTCTTAATAAAACTATAGAGAATTTATTTTCCACTTTCTTTTTTCTCCAGTAATTCTTTATTTTCGTATATGTTACCAATGACTTCAATGTAACCGTCAACATCTAACATTGTTGCCATAATAACGCTTCTCTTAGCACCTTCTATTTTATGCAACATGCAAAATGCACCGCCTTTAAACGCAACTTCACCCTCGTAGCCTTGATTGCTATCGAAATCAGTAAATCTGATATAATCTCCCTCATAAATCTCAACACCGTTTTTATCTTTCAATCCCGCGTACTGCATAAGTTCGATTTCTTCAAAATCATAAACGTTCCACTCTTGTTCTTCGGCTGCATAATTGTCATAAACGTACGCTATCGTTTCGTTTTCAAAACTTATTTCTGCAACTTCAACCATCTCTTTTTGTTCTTTTAACCACGCTCTATACTTAATCGTTTTCATTATTTTTCCTCCCCTATTTGTACTAAAGCGCCCCATAATTGACCTTTCATTTCGTCTAATAATTCCATGACATCTCTTGCTGAGTAACCATCTTCGGTAACTAATTTAGCGCAAGCAGCGATGATTAGTTGTTGATTAAAATTTTCTTGATTGAAACGTTTTTCACTCATTCTTCATCCTCCTCAATTTTAAATACAATCTTAGGATTTTTACTGTTAACTCTTGCTTCAACTATTTTCTTGTAAGTATTTGAATTTAAATATCTAATCGTATTTATTGATACATCTTCATGTGCAGCTAATTCGCTAACTGTCCCAATAATAATTAAATTATCGCCTTTATATAATGCGTATTGATTTTTTTCTTTTGGTCCACGGTTTTTAGTTATCATTTCTAATCCTCCTCTTCTTCATAAATCCTGTAGAAAAGCATTCCTTTGTATTCTTTATTCGTGTTTAAAAAATTGATAAGACTACCTCTATTAAGCTTCATTTTTATACACGCCTCATCCAAACTATTAAAAATCTTAACGTTACCTTTGTGAACCATCTTGACTTTATTCCACTTTCTTCTTTTACCGCTTCTGCTACTCACGATAGAATCATCTTTTCTTTTTACGAAATCTTGATTTGGATCCTTTTTGTTTGTAATAATAGTGCGCCATCCTATATCTTCTCCACGCCATTTTGCTATTTCTGTTTCATCCACATAGTAAAGATTAGAAACATCAACACCTTTAACCTTTTTAGTACCCCAAAGAGTGTAGCCATCTCCTAATCTTCTACACTTCCCATAAGGTCTAATCCCTCTTGGTTTAAACCATGCATGTAATTTATTTCTACAGAAGTATTCGACTTTATGAACCATTTTCAATTCATCAATCATTTTATTCCCTCCAATTTAATTAAAATTTTCCCATTTATTTTGTAGCCGGAGCGTTCTAATTTGCCTCTTAAACCCATTTCAGTTCTATTTAAATTTTTAGCTATTGCATGCATCGGATAACCTTTTTCATATAGATTAACTGCTTCTTCTATCTCTTCATTTCTGTACTCTCTCGCTGCACCACGATTGACGTACAATGGCACTGGTAATCTCAAGTCATATATTTTCCTTTTAATTGCTCCATGACTACGATCGAGCTTTTCGGTCAATTCAGGATAAGTGTATTGCTCTAGATTCAATAAACGCTTTAGTTCTACTATTTCATAATTACTCCAATTTCTACGCTTGTTAACTTTTCTCTTACTTGATTTTCTTATTTCATCAACCCAATTAGACTCATTATCTAAAGCATATTTTGGGAATTCAGTCCATTGTATTCTGTGTTTATTTGTTTCGGCCCATTCCCAAAATTTGTCAGGATAAACTCGAATATACTTCTTAGACACTTTTTTATTCCTCGTCGTTGGAAATCCACACTCATCTATCCAATATTGAACTGTAGTCCTGCTCAGATTAGCACGCTGACAAAAGTCTGCTAACGTGTACCAGTTTGCGTTATCTTTTTGAGTTACTCCGATTTTGCAAGCTTTACTCATAACTGCGCTCTCTGTTCTGTTTAAGTTACTCGTTATTGTTTTTAAACTAACTTTCCCAAAGTTGTCCTCTAAATAGTTTTCGTCTTCTAATGTCCATGCATTAGCCATTTAAACCACCTTCATTTTTTTATTAATAAATTTATATAGCCATTCTTCATAAACAGTTCAAATCCTTTGATGTCTGATTCGTTAACCGATTTCTTTTTGTAGATAAATTCCATATCATCCCAAACGCTCCAAGGTATTTTATAAAAGCGTTTCATCTCAAAACTAACTAGAATAAAGCATTCAGCACCTAATTTGTGATGGCTCTTAAAATTGATTACCTGCTCTTCACTTAATCTGTTTCTAGCTATGCTCTTTCCATTTGTATGCTTAGCTTCGAAGATGATCGTTTGACCACCTTTTAACACCCCTTTAAAGTCTGGTTGAGCTTGTTTAGTGAACACTGCTTTGAATATGCCTTTGTTTTTATCCAATACACTCAGAACTCTCATTGGTTCTGGTGTCTTTTGTATGTCTGCTATATTATTCATTCGATAATACATGCAGGTAGCTTCAATGATGTTCTCAAAATACTCACCATTTCTTTTGGCTAAAGCACCTTCTATTCGCTTCTTTTGAGTCGTTTCTTTTTTAACGATTCTCTTTACGGTGTTAGGTCTAGATCCATTTGGATAATTCTTAGGAATAAACTTTGTCATTCTTTGTATTCCAGAGCTTCTTTATTTAGTAATGCCTCATTTATAAAACGCTGTTCACTTAAACGGTTTCCTAGCTCCACTACTGAATCTTGTAGCAGTTGGTTATCCTTCTCCAACTTTTCAATCTTGGATCCACTAACGACTAGAATTGATACAACAATGATGATTAATAATGCTTCAGCCATATGCGTTACTGCTTGCTTTGACATTTATAGGCTCCCTTCTAACTGTTCTGCTTCTAAAAGGTATTCTTCTGCCGGTTTATCCCAATCAATTTTTATACCTTTAAATAAACCAACGATGCGACAATACTTTACAAACAACTTCTTAGACTCATCATCTTTTGAATGACCGCCATTATTTACATGTTTTCTCATTTCTTGTTTAACTATTTCCATATACTCACCAGGCATATCGCTGGGTACCGGATAGTTAGCTAATACGATTCCCCAATTCAATTAATCATTCCCCCAATACTTCCCTTTTAAATCCTTCTTCATCTTCTTGAGTCCAACCACTACCTTTAGATTCAGGCGGTTCATATCCTTCTTGTGCCCAATCTGGTAAAGACTCTTTTCTAGTAGGTTGGCCACCATATCTAGGTTTATTCTTGCTATTCTCAAATGCTATATCTTCAGACTTAATTTCATCTAATGTTTTCAAACCTTTTTTATCCCAATTCTTTAATATACCTTCAGCATATCTATAACCTTTCTGATCAAGCGCTGCTCTTCTCAATGCTTCTATAACTAATTCTTCATTTAAATCATCAATCCAGAAATCTATTGACTGGATTATAATTGGACTTGCTACTCCAAAGTTCTGTTGATAGAAAGTTTGAGCATTAAGTTTTAATTTATAAGCAGGAGGAGCACTGTTTTTTGTTCTGCTGTACTGTTGTTGTTCTTTTTCTATATCTAAGTCTAAATCTATATCTAGTTCTAAATCTAAGTCTAGTTCTATATCTGTTGCGTTACCTTGCGTTACCGGTAACGTTACCGAAACGTTACTATTGGCTAATTGTTGTTGCTTTTCCTTGTATTTAGCCTGTCTGATGCGGTTTTGCTCTTTAATTTTTTCTAGTTTATCCATTTGTTGATACTCATCCCAATTTTTAATAAATACGACATCATCATAGAGTTCAATCATTTTATATTTCTCTAATGTTATTCTTGCGAATTTTACGAATTCGATATTGAAATCAAAGTCTGCTGCCAAATCTTCATCTGTATAAGGTACGTTTTCAGTAAAGAACAAACCGCCTTTTTGGTTAGATTCTCCTGCTCTTGCTAATAAGAAAACCCAAAATAAAACAATATTGTTTCCATCCGGCATTTTTCTTATACGTTTTATTTTCTTGTTATCAGGTATAGACACCGATAATTTTATCCATTTTACTTCAGCCATTATTTCCTCCAATCCCACAAGGCAACAAAAGAAGTTACCTTATGTATTTGTAAAAAAATTATAAGAATAGATGTTTATTCTGGTTTTCCATCTATCCCAAATAACTTTTCTTGCTCTTCTTTATTTCCTATGATTTCTCCATCATCATTAACTTCTAATTTTTCTGTTTTTTCTTCTTCATTAACAAATGAATCCGTTACATCAATCATATTTCCGGATTTATCGATTTCTTGTACTGATTCATCAGTTGTATAAGCTTTTTGCATTTCAATAGATAAGATCCCCCACTTACTTAAAAGGTTTCTTAGTACCGTTTTATTGGCCATTGCGTTGTAATCTGAAGCCCATACACCTGTTAAAGCTGTCTTATTTTTAGCTTTGTTAAATTTAATTCTGTGAGATTCGATTTCTTGTTTTGTCCAGTATATTGTTTTCTCAAATCCGTTTATGAGTTTGAAATATCCTACATAACCAATTACTTCATCAGATGTTTTACCTTCTGGATCAAATTCAATTTCTTCTGTTAGACGATTCCATGATTTCAGTTCACCTTCATAAACTTCCGTCACGTTTAACCCTTTATATTGGCCACTTCTCATGGCTAGCTGAATATAGCCTTTGTAACCCAATTGGAATTGAGCGACTTTAATATTATTTCTTTTCCAGTCTCTAAATGGAACAATCCACGCATAGCCTAGATTCTTGTCAATTGGTAAATCAAGAGTTGCTGCAACCATTGCTGAGGTAACCACACTCATTGGTTCTGCTTCTGCTAAGTTTGGGTCTCCATTAACTAAATTTAAAAGAGAAGTCATAAAGCCGGTAGATTTTTCTTGTAACACTTCATTAAATTTCTTTTGCATTGTAGGTGTGCTTAGAAGTGATTTAAGGCTCATTTGGTTTGTGTTACTTACCTCGTTTTTATTTGTATTGCTCAATTGATTTTTCAACCCATTATTAGTTGCCATTTTTAGTTAATCTCCTTTATTCTTAATGTTTTGTTGGTGCTTGATTTTAATACATTCTCATAAATATCTGGATATTTCTCTTTTAGTACTTTTGAATCAATAGATGTTCTAGTTTGTGGTTTCCACGAAATAAGATGTTGTGGTGTGATCCCTATTTCAGCTTCTTTTTCTCCTAAAGCTTGTTTCATAAAATTTTCTATTTCATTAATAGAATTTTTTACAATTTTTTCTGTATCTTTTAATTCGTTTCTTTTCGTTATCCACTCATCGAATTCTTTGTTTAAACTTATTTCTTTGCCTGTTTCTGAATATTTATAATGTTCTTTGATAAAATCTACAGTAGCTTGACTACCATCTATAGGAGGAGCTATTTTCCGCAAAATATTGACTTCCCAAAATTCAACTAATTTTTCTTGAATGATGTCAATAAGTTCTTGATCACGCTCTACCTTTTTCCATACAAACTTTTGGCCGCCTATCAATACAGCAATATAGGCATAATCTCGGTTCAATACATTCATGTAATGTTGTACCTGGCAAATGTATTGTTCTGGAATTTCATCACCTTCCCATCTTTCGGTTAGGTAAATAGAAGCTGTTTTGCATTCTAGAATAGCGTTCTCTTTCACGATATCGCGATCAATATTGGCTTTTAAATAAGGATAATCTTTGTGTGCGTACATTTTGTTAGATATTCGAACTTTTTTTCCAGTTCTTTCAGTGAATTCTTTCGCAACTACTTCTTCTAGAACATTTCCGAAGTGAGCAGCCTCGCTTACATCTGAATCCTCTACTTCAATTTGACCAGTCTTATCTAGCCATAATTGATAGGGAGTATTATATTTGTTTAATCCTAGAATAGTAGCAACATCTGAACCACCAATACCGGTACGACGTTGTAGAAGCCATTCTTTCTTAGTCATCTTTTTTGTACTTATTGTCTTTTGCACTACTTAACAACCTCCATTTCCTTTGAAAGTAAAGCATCTAAGTACTCAATCACATCAGATAGTGGGAAGTTAACAGGACCATCTTCTGTGTTAAATTGAATGCGCTTTTGATTATTTTTTATATAAACTTCAACTTCCCAATCATTAGGGTTTTTAAACTCATCTGTTAGAATATGGAATCCATCTTTGTAACTTGCCTTAGCTTCAATCATTGTTTCACACTCCTTTTGTGGTATAATTTAATCAAATAATATTTCTTATGCAGCTAACTAGGACGGCCATCCTTGTTGGCTTTTTTTATTTTCTCAATCTCTCCTATCAGGTAATCACGTTCTTCTTGATAGTTTTCATCTAGCTTTTCCAGACGAATATTGAAGTACTTGATCCATGCTTTATCGTTTTCAGACATCTGATTCCTCCTCAACTTTTATAACCGTTACTTGATAACCAAGCTTTAGTGCGAGCAAATTCCTAAAGGCGTAAGCTCTTGTGATACGTTTGAAGATTGCTACAGTTGGTAGTTCTTTACTAGTTACATAAAACATTTGAACCTCTCTTCTTAATCTCTCCACCGCATCATTCCTATTACACATGTATTCCTATCAATACGTTTAGAAAGACTATTTAATTTGTAATTCATTGATAAAGCAAAACGATAATGCTTTCGTTTCATTGCCTCATGTTGCTTGTTTTTAAGCTTTCGATATTGTTTTAAGTCTTGTTCTACATCCATTGCTTACTCTCCCAAATATTCATCAGGTTGATCCTTGCATCTTAAGTATTCAGACCAACCAAACTTAGCTGCGAACACTGCACCTGCTGAAATTAACGACAACATGAATATGACTGTTAACCAATAATGTAATGGCATTTTACATCCTCCTATTTTGTATAAACATTTCTACTAGACCAGATTAATTTTTTAATTGTTTCTGCTGACAAACTAATCACCCCAAACCCTTTTAAAATTGTCTTGTAACCATCTTTTCATTGGAACCTTATTGAATTTCCATTGAGCACCTTCGTCTGGATAGTAAACAAAATCTTCTAATTCTTTTCTAAAGGGATAAAGTAATTTTGTTTTAATTGTTTGTGGACTTTTTATATCTGTTTCTTCTAGTAGCCATTGCATGTTGCCCCAACCACTCTTACTACTTTCTTGCAAATCTAGATATTCGATTCTATCTATTAAGATCATTTCAGGTGGAATAGTGAATTTAACCACTGCTTCTAGTTGTTGCATGGGTGTACCTCCGTTTCTATTTTTTCTATTTCCTTTATAATTTATTAATGAGATAATCTTCTTAAGGAAATTGTTTATTAAATTCGTCGTAATCATTTTCCTATTCTTTTTTATAATTAGCTGAAAAGGTGATGTATAATGTATATTTTTGTTTTTTTATTTTTCCTATTATCGGCAGTATTTTTTAAATTATTCTTTACATTTATTGACTTCTTAAGTATCGAAAATACACTTTTAGAAAAAGTACTTAAGATAGATATATTAAGTTTCTTCTCTAATTATTTCCTTTTACTTGCGATATCATCAATGTTTTTCATGACATTCTTCTCGCTTCTTTTCGCCGTTAGAACTTCAAAAAATAAAGAATTATCAGAGGCTGATATAAACATTTCATCCCTATTAGTAAAATTTTTAATTATCGCTTCAACTGTCATCGCTATGCTTATCTCCATGAGTGAAACTCAATTTTCAGTTGCAACTACCGTAATTTCATTTGTCGCTATTTTTTCTTTTATGTTTCCTGAAAAACAAAAAAATCAGATTAAAACTTTTATCCAAGATATAAATAAAAAAATAGGTAGATAAGATTGGTAAAAATGGGAATAACATCATTAGAAACAAGAAGCCTATTACATCCATTATTTTCTCTCCTTATTTAAATTCATCTAAGCTAACTTCTAGCGCATCGGCTATTTTGCAAACTAAATCAAAACTAGGTTTTTTTATATTCCCTCTTTTCAGTTCTGCTAAAACAGATTGGCTAATACCTATTTCTTTAGCCAAAGCAGTCTGGTTTAATCCTTTTTCTTTCATAAACTTTTCAATCTTTAACCACAACATATTGTGCTCATCTCCTTTAATAAATAATGTTATTATCTACATATTGATAAGTGGTTAAAGTTACTTTATACTTGGTTTATATAAATCGACCAATCTACCAACTGGGATTTATATAAAATAAATTAAGTGAGGTGAAATTAATGGAAAAATGTCCGTACTGCGGTTCCCCCCACTTTAGAGAACTTACACCCGAAAAAGGTGACTCATATGCACTAATACCTGTTTCTAAAAAGACTGGTAAAATTCATCTAAGCGAAGGCGATCCTCTCAAGGCTATAAAAGCAGATTATTGTGAGAGCTGTGGAAAAATTGTTTTAAAGGTTGTTGATTAATATATTGGATTAGTCACTTCCATATTTGATTGAGAGGTAAATATTCTTTCATATCGTTTTACACTCATTCGTCCTAGTGCTACTGCAATAGCAACTAGGGCGATTGTTTTTAATAGTGTTTTCATATTATTTCTCCTCCCAAACGCCATATTTGATAGCCATGTTCTTAACAACCGATACATATATTTCTTTTAAACGGTGATCATCAGATATGATGTCTAACTTGTTTAATCTCTTAACTGTTGATTTACCAACACCTTGAGCAATCATATTCTTACGTCTATTTTCTAATCGAATGTCTAAGTTGCAGCGAGCTTTATTTTCTAATGATTGATAACTCTCATTGCCAATTTCGCTGAACTGTTCAAAGCCACCTTGCTTCATAGCTATTTTTCTAAGGATTCCGTTAACTTCTTTTCGCCAATCTTTTGTATCCATTGAAAGCAAGTCTTTGATACCGTCAACTTTATTTTCAATTCGTTCGCTTTGTACTTTTAATTCTTTTGTTTCTATTTCCTGATTTGCCAACGATTTAAACATTTGATTGAACATCTGTAGTTCTGGACTTAGGTTTGATGTGTCGAGTTGTTGCTTGATCTCTTTTTCCATTTCGTTGAATGCGTTGATGTATTTCATTTTGAACTGTAAGGCTTTTTTTCCGGTAAATCCCATTGCTAGTAAAGTGAAGCCGTCACGATTCATGTAAATCATTCTATACGGCTGTTTATTTTGTGGATGGATGTATGAATCTTCCCAAAATAGGTCTGTCCAGTTTTGGACACCCTCTTTAAGTCCATCTAAATCTCGCAATACGTGCTGATGATTCTTTTCAAAATTTTCTGATAACTGCAATGAACTAGTTACCGCTTGCCTATCTTTCATGATTACTAAACTTTTCATGTATTATTCCTCCTAATTAGTTTTTGTGTTTTCCAAAATATCGCTAAAAGCGGTATTGCTTCCAAAAAAAATATAATCCTGAGGAATATTATAAATTTTTTCAACTTTAATTATTGTCTCATAATCTAGTTTGCTACTGTCTTTTTCGTAACCTCTCAGAGCATCACGACCCATTCCTAATCTACTAGCCGCCTCTTCTTGAGTCAAACCTTTTCTTACTCTTAAACTGGCTAAAGTAAATTTCAAAAAGTTTGGAACTACTTCTTTAGAACCCATGTTTTATTCTCCTTTCTTCTTTGACGTATATTACTTGATAAATTCATTATATATCGCTTAAAGCGTTATTGCAAGTACAAGTTTACAAAAAGCGGTATTTTAATTGCCTTTTGCTTGTGTATTTTCGCTTAATGCGGTATTATTATTTTATTAAGTTAAGTATCTACCTATAAAGGGGGCTGAAAGAAATGAATGAAGACATAAAAGTTATCTTTTCAAAAAATTTTATTCGTCTGATGAATCAACATGGAGAAAATGTTACAGATTTTTCTGAAAAAACAGGAATAGCTTACTCAACCGTAAATGACTGGAAAAATGGAAAGAAGATGCCAAGAGGTGGTAGTTTGCAAAGAATAGCTAATTATTATGGGGTGAACATTTCTAATTTGACATCTAGTACGTCTCTAAATAGCGGTTATTCAAATGCAACGTACATTGATAAATTAGTTAAGATCCCTATCATAGGAGAAATTGCTTGTGGTGATCCAATTCTTGCAGAAGAAAACATAAGTGGATATCGTGAAGAACCAGCAGATTATTTACCACATGGAAACTTATTCTACTTAAAGACTAAAGGAAATAGCATGACTCCTACCATTCCTGTTAATAGCTATGTAATGATAAGAGAACAACCTGAAGTTGAAGATGGAGAGATTGCAGCGGTGCTTGTTAATGGTGATACAGAAGCCACTCTTAAAAGGGTTAAGCGTCAAGGTAACATCACGATGTTAGTGCCAGACAACTCTGATTATGCACCCTACATAGTCACTGAAGATAATCCAGCAAGAATATTAGGCAAAGCAATTAAATTTAGTGCTGATTTATAAAAAATGCCTACCGTGTTTAAATACGGCAGGTTATAATTAAAATATATATATTAGTAGGAGGAGTGAAAATGTTGCTTTTAATTTTGTTCGGAATATTTATTTTCATGTTTAGTTTTATTACTATGATTGTATTTTTGTTAAAAAAGAAAAAACTAGTAAAAACTAACATAGGAATGGCTGTTGGATTGCTTATGTTTCTGATTGGATTTTACATGTTTCCTGGCGATGTACCGAACGAAGAAATTTCTAAATCTTCTGAGGAGGTTAAAACCATTACAAAAGAAGAAAATATCGAAAAAAAAGAACAGGAAGATAAGATTGTAATAAAAACAGCAATAAAAGATAATAAAAAAATAAAAAAAGAAGTTAAAGAAATAGAAAAAAGTAGTACAAAAACAAAAGAAAGTGAAAAAACAGTAGCTGGATCATCATCATTAAGCACGTCAGATGATAATGCACAGAAACAACTAGATTATCAGCTAAAGGGTGAAGAAAATGCACTTAAATATCCAGCAGTACAAGGTGCTATTCTTTACGATAAGAATGAGGCAAAGTATCAAGGAATGGATTATTATTTTATTGGAAAAGTTGTGAAAATAAAACCGATTGAAGATCTTCAGCATAACTTTAAGGACGCTTATTTAGTTAAAAATGAAGATGGCTATATTATTGCAATATTCCCACCGTGGGGAATGAATATATCAGAAAATGACAATATCGAAGCTTGGGGAATGTTATCAGGAGATGGATATTCTTCTAAAGACTTAGGAGTAGATAACGTAGTTGGACTTACAGGAGCTTTGAACGCACTAAGTATTTCTGTAGATGGAGAAATTCAATATTAAACAAAAAAGAACACTCCCGTCCTCGCAAAAGATTAGGAGTGTTCAACACTAAGACATAACAAATGCCTTTTAACTATTATAACATAGTATGGAGGTAATTTAATTGGAATTAAATCAACTGACAGAAAGTGAAGTATACATATTAATCCAATCATTAAAGAATTTTAAGAAGAAAATTAATATAGATACAACGATGTCTGGAAGAATTAAACGAGATGATTTAATATTAGGTGTACATGATGGTATAGAGTATAAATTGCATTTATACAGGCATCCTTTGCAAAGCGATAGATATAGTATCCACTTAAGATTTACAGAAAACAATCATCATCTTATTAGAGTTGATGTAAATAATGGTAGCCACAGAAATCCCGATGGAAAAGTAGTAAAACAAAATCATTTTCATATCTATAAATACGAAGAAGGTTTAACGCGGGACGCCTATGCATTTCCGTTAGAAACTAAGTATTCTGATCTCACATCTATATTCGATGCTCTTGAACAGTTTTTGAAGTATAATAATATACAAACAGCAAAATGAAAGAAGGTGTTAGTATGCTATCAGCTAAAGAATTATCCTCAGCTTATATTGAATGGTTAACCAAAAATATAGAATTTAATAACTTAGATGATAATATAGTTAGGATAGATACTCCTTTTTATGACCGGCACAATGATAGTTTAATTCTGTATGCTCTCACTGAGAAAGATTCTGGACCTTTAATTTTAACTGATGGCGGTTATACAATGGATGATTTAGAAGGAGACGGAATTTTCATAAACCGCTCTAAGAGAAAGAAAATAGTTCTTTTAGAAACATTAAATTCTTATGGTGTAAAATTAAATGAAAATACCAACGCACTATATCTTAATTCATCAAAGAACGTTTTTCCTCAGGATAAACACAGATTATTACAAGCAATGCTTTTTGTGAATGACATGTTTTTAACATCAAAACAAAACACAAAAAACTTCTTTTTAGAAGATGTAGCAAGTTATTTAGAGGAAAGTAATATAAGAGCAATGACTGGCGCTTCTTTTATCGGTTCTTCTGGTATGAGTCATAAGTTTGAATTTTCTATTGCTGGGATCAAAGACATACCCGATAAGTTAATAAAAATCCTCTCTTCCCCTAAAAATGATACCTATGCAAAAGCTTTAGTTACGGATGTTATACAAACTAGAACTGCTGTAAAAAGACCAACTGTTTTTTATACTTTTATAAACGATGCTGATAATGAAGCAGATGAAACAACATTAAATCTACTAAAACAAGCTGATATTGTACCTGTTCCATTTAGAAAAAGAAATAACTTTACAGAAGAATTAGCAAAATAAAAGAACATCACTATCCCCGACTAAAGCGAAAGTGATGTTCAACCAAAAATCAACCTACAATAGGTCTCTTTTCTATGTCCTATTGTAGCATAAAATAGGAGGAAATATACATGGCATCATATAGAAAATTAAAATCTGGATGGCAATACAGAATTAGTTATAAAGTTAACGATAAATACAAAGAAAAAACAGGCAGTGGATTTAAAACAAAAACTGAAGCTAGAATAGAAGCTGGGAAAGCTGAAAAACAAATAAAGATACAAGAAGAAAACGGAACTATTGAAACGAGCGATTCAACCTTCTATGACTATTTCAAAAGCTGGTATGAAGTTTTTAAAGAACCACATATAAGTGAAATAACTCAAAGAAAATACGAGACGACCCAAAAAAAGATAAAACAACATTTTGGTGAAATTAAACTAAAAGATGTTAAAATAGAACACTATCAAAGATTTATTAATGAATATGGATCTACTCATGCAATCGCATCAACTCGAAAGATAAACCACCAACTAAAGACCTGTTTGAATCATGCAGAACATACCGGATTGATTACATCAAATCCAACTTATAATATAAAGCTAAGTGGCAGACCCGCTAAAGACGAATCCAAAAAGTATTTAGATGAATCTGATGCTAAAAAACTAAACAAAGCATTGCTTCAAGACTACGATGGAAGTCAAACCGGTAGAGCAATGTGCATATTTGCTTTAAATACTGGTTGTAGATTAGGCGAGGTTATGGCATTAACTGAAAATAAAATAGATAGAAAAAATATGATTATAACGATTGATTCTAGTTGGGATTATAAAATAACTAACACCTTTTCAACTACAAAGACTACTTCTAGTGTTCGTCAAATTGCTATTGATCAACAAACCTTAGATATTTTAGACATCTGTATAAACTATTATAAAAGGTTAGCCATGAGAACTGGCCAAAGAAACCATAAAAACTTAGTATTTTTAACAAAACGCTTCTCCCCTATTTCTTCTAATGGAGTAGATAATTCACTTCAAAAAGCAATCAAACGTGCTGGGATAGAAAAATCTATTACCTTTCACGGTTTAAGGCATACTCATGCATCTTTATTACTTTTGAAAGGTGTAGACATTGGATTTGTAGCAAAGCGATTAGGGCATAAAAATTCAGTCATTACTTCTGAGATTTATGCTCACGTTTTAAAAGAAACAGAAGACAAAGGAAATAGCGAAATTTCACTACTCGCAAAAGATATTTTCAATTAATTCTGGGTACATTTCGGAATAACTAGGCGAAAACATTGATGTACCAATGGGGTTGTAAGACCTCCTGAGACGTAAATAGCATGAAACCAGGTAACATAATACAACAAAAACATTGGTTTGACAACATTCCTTAAATTCCAATAACATACGAATCAAATTAATTTCGGAATTATTTCGGAATTTCGGAATAAAAAAAGCAACCACTTAAACGTGATTGCTTTTTTTTATTCTATTTTATTATCATGCATAGTTATGAATATTAATTAATTTTAGATAAATAAACGAAAATAGATCTTATCACGTACATTAAAAGTAGCATCTATTTCCCTCCTACCCTGTATTTGGCTGTACAGGGTATTATTGTATACTGTAATAGGAATTTTTAATTGTTTTTTAAATAAAGTTTAAATTATATCGTTTATTCGGTATAAAGTTGTTGACTATATCGCTTATTCGATATATACTATGTATATAGTAAATAAGAGATCAACGAGGAGGAAATTAAAATGACATACGATAAAAAAGACATTATGAAACAAGCTTGGGTATTAGCAAGAAACTTCTCTTTTACAAATGGTGGAACTGCTAAAGAGTGGTTCGGATATGCTTTGAAACAACGTTGGGATTTTGTTAAATTAATGTTTGCTCCTAAAAAAGCACCAATTGAACGTGTAGCTGCTGAAACAAAAGTATCTTCAATAAAAAACTGGTTTGTTGATAAAAACTTTGATCTTGATTCACTTATGATTTATCAAGGCAGAGAAAAAATAACTACTTTGCAAGAAACTGCTAAAGCTGTTTTTGTTAAAATTTCAAATGTTTATGGAAAATCATTTACAACGTGGGTTCCAAAATCATGTTTAGCATAGGAGGAAACAAAAAATGGAAATGTTTTGGTATGAATTAGTTTACCGTGGAATATCACCTGTCTGTTTCCCTCGAGGAGCTGTAGCAGTTGAACATAATCACATAAATTACAAAGGGAAAAAATATGGAGCTGTGGCCTATTTAGAACCGTTGAAAGATGACAAAATTAAATCATATGAATTAGAACCGATAGATTCTTTAAGAGAATTGAACGATGTGGAAATATATCGCTTAACAAATAAATGAAAATATATTGCTTATTCGATAGAAATCATTTGACTATATCGAGAAAGCGATATATAATAATATTATAAATAAGAGGGGTCGTATAAACAATGAGAAAAGAAATAAAAGAACTGCTTGATAGCGAGGTCACCGCCTACGCTATCGCAAAGGCAACGAAAATACCCGTTTCAACAATGACCGTTTTAAAAAGTAGTGTTAAAAACCGTGATGAAAAACTGGATAATCTTAGTTTTAAAAATGCTGAAAAATTATACAACTACTATGAAGGAGTGTTCAAAATGACAAATGAATTAAAAGAACTAATGGAATTAGCAAAAAAATTAGATACTGCAAGTCACCAACCGCACATCTCGGTTTATGCAAATAAAGAAGAAATTATAAGCGAGTGGAAACAAAATGGTGATGAAGATGTTGATTGGGATTCATATATAGAAGAAACTTTAGGAGATTTCGATTCAAAAGAATATGTAATCGAAGTATTGTGGGATAATGGCGTTCCTGAATATTTCCACGAAAGCGAAATTAAAGAGATTATGGATAGAATATAAACAAAAAAAGCCCTACCTCAGCTAAGAGATAGGGTTTTGTTGTGTCTAGTATTTAATCTTTTGTCCTACGTTAATTTTATTTGCGTTTTTAATGCCGTTTTTATCCTGTAATTTTTTAGTAGTTGAACCTACTTTTTGAGCTATTCCGCTTAAAGTATCGCCAGATTTAACCGTGTATGTTCCACCTTTAGAAGCTACTGTTCCAGATAATTTAATGACCTGTCCAACGTTAATTTTGTTAGCATCTTTGATACTATTCAAATCTTGCAACGCCTTAGTAGTCGTTCCATTTTTAGCAGCAATAGTGCTTAAATTATCTCCACTTTTAACAGTATATGTTTTACTTGAAGATTTAGCAGCTACTACTTTTTCAACCGGAGCTTTTAACACTAATTTTTGACCAACGTTGATTACGTTCTTGTTTTTAATACCGTTCCATTTCACCAAATTATCAACGCTCACACTACTTCTACTAGATATAGTAGATAATGTATCGCCAGATTCTACCGTGTAGCTAGAACCTATAATTTTTTTGATAGAAGAAGCTGCTGCAACTGGTTTAGTAGAAAGAGATACCGCAACACCTAACACTTGTTTATCAAATTGAACTAAGTTGTTAACTTCAATAATTGAAATGATTTTTGATTGATAATTTGGATCAGTAGCGTACCCAGCTTCATGAATTGCTTTAATCTGATCTTTATAATTTGTTAATCCCAAAGCTTTTTTATAGCGACTATTTACATTTAGGAACGCACCGTAATCTTTAATAGATGTTTCCCAACTTGGATAAGCTCTAAAGTTAGCTGTAATGTTGTACGTGATACCACCATACACTTCCCATGTCGCCATGCTAGCAGCGTTGCCACCATACGAACCTTTAATACCGAACAAGTTGTTATACTTAGTTGTTAGTCCACTTGTGCCCCATGCAGATTCTAAGGCAGCTTGTGCAATGGCCACAGATGGTAACACTTTGTAAATGGACCACAATTGAGTAGCCCCTCCTTTTACTTTGTTAATGAAATTCTCTGTTTGTATACTCATTGTTTTTCCTCCTCTTTCAATTCAATCACGCCAACTTTTGTGCTGTTAAACGCATCATTCATAGTTTTAACACTTGCTTCAATTAAGTTATTCAATTCTGTACCTGTGATATTGATTCCGTTGACGTTCAGCAATTCCAGTGCTTGTTTTCGTGCATTTACCAACTTGGTGAAACCATCTTCATTTTGATAAATTTGTTCAGCTGCATTAACTGCAATATCAACTAGATACTGCTTTCTATTAAGCTTTTCTGTGATACCCTTGTCGTTTAAAAAGGCAACCACCTTATTAGTCGCGATACCAATTAAAGTGACTAGGACCGTACCTAATGCTCCCAATAGTGCTGTTTGTATTTGTTCCATTATTTACTTCCACCTTTCCAATCTTCTAAAACAGATATTCTTGTTTCATGGTTATTTAAAACTGTTCCGTGCTGACTAACTTTCTTATTTAGTTGCTCCCTATCTTTAGCACTATCAGCTAAGTTGTGGTTAAGCAGCTCAATTGACCGTGTCAGTGGTTCAACTGATTGTTTAAGTGATTCTGTGTTATCTCTTTGTATTTTTTCCGCCATTCTTTTATCTGGTTCAGATACTAACTTTTTGTATATCCAGATTAACGCTCCTCCTATAATGGTAAAACTTGTAATTATTGAGGTCATTTGTGTTGCTAGTACACTCCATTCCACTGTTTGCCCACCTTTCTAACTAAATTAATTCAATATAAAAAGACCGGTCCAGATTTGGACAGATCTTCATTTTTATAATTTTTCAGTTAACCGACAGTTTGGTTCTACTAAGCTTCCTTGTCTGTTATATTCCAACTTAATCTTCCATTATTGCTTATTTTTTTCGCTGGTACGCCTGCAATACTAATATTTTCATCTTCAAATGACTTGTTTACTAAGGCGTTTGCCCCTACTGCAATATTTTTTGCGAGGTGAACCTCCCCTAAAATGACTGCACCAACACCTAAAATTACCCCATCTTCTAAAATAGGAGTACCATCATCAGTTCCACCAGCCGCTAGAGTTGTATTGATGTGCAAGGTAATGTCTTTCCCACCCTTAACCTTTCCGTTCACTAGCACAGGACCCAAGTGCATTATCTTTAATCCTTTGTCAAAAGAGTTAACAGGTATATGAATTTGATGTATATTTTGATACCTTTTTAACAAAACTTTGTATATAAACCCCATTACTTTATTTTTAGTATTAATATAGTATTCTGTTTTACGCAAAAGAACCATATGTTTCCATAGAAATTGACTTTCGGTTATACAGAAAAAAGGCATTTTGACATTTTTCCTTTTGTACTTCTTACTTTCATAAATAAGAAAATCCTTTAAATCGCTTTTATTATTAATCACTATTTAATCAATCCAATCATAATATTATTTATGAATTATACCATAAAATTATGATTCGACATTGCTATAAAAAACTAGACTGTTTTACTAACTGATTTTACGTACCATATATCTTGTAAAAAAACCAAAGTAGCACTCTCAAACTGACCTAATATTACGTTTTCCTGTCTTGGTGTTCTAATTTTTACGTTGCTAAATTTAATTGTAACTTCATTTGTATTTGTAGCTGTCACATTGTTAATTATTTCGATTTGTTTTCCTGTCCAGTCATCAGGGGCATTAAAAAATTGTATGTTGCTTACAGGCATGTGCGTTCTGACTAAGCAAGTAGTAACTTCCCAGTCAACACGAATTTCCTCAGTAGTTGAATCGTAATCATTTTCTGCTGTGATTTGTTTAACCAATACATTTCGCTGATTAGTCTTTATTTGACTACTATTTAACGTCAGCTCTTTTATATATTTCCCTTTATAAAAGTATTCGTTTTTAGATACATGTAGGTTTTGACGGTTTTCTTCCGTGAATTGGCCAAATCGTTTTAATTCATTTTTTTCAGAGAAAACAGTGTTTCCTTGGATAATCACCTTGAATTTATCCAAACTTGCATTGTTATCAAATACAGACAAAAGGTCATGCGCGCCACGTATTATATTATGGGTTACCAATATATCCTTGTACTCGCTTTGAGTCTCATTAAATTCTTCGCCATAAAGGAAAACTTGCTTTCGATTGTCTTCATCTAGCTCAACATCATTATCGTGAAACGAAGCTTTATTTATTGATTGAAGACGAATAACCCTAGCGTCTTTAATTGCATTCAACTGGATAGTGTTGTCGTGTACGTTTATACGATTGCTAGGGGTTGCAAAAGAATCATCATCCGTTTTAGTAATTTCAAAGATTCTCACCTGTTGATTTGTTGAATCTTCAGTAGTTCCAGTGACTGTATTTCCGTAAATATTAACCTTTTCAGAACTCAACGTTCTGAAAACCATTGTCACAGTGTTTTCGTAAGTCGGAGCGTATTTCAATACCCCTAAGTTTTCAAATTTATTATTAAAAATATTAACAGTCTTCGCGCCTCTTGTATAAATGACTCTTCCGACAGAATCTATGAATTTGTTCTCAAAAATACTAACAAATTCAGATGTCCCGGCATAAATCGACCCATTAAACGGCTTTCTTTTTCGATTCGGTATTGAAACATTGTCTACAAACTCAGAATTATAAACGATAAAACGCTCTGTTTCTGAAGTGCATCGTATATGATAAAATTGTCCATCAACTAATGTGTCTCCTTCAACAACTTCTACTTCTTTGTTCTCTACAGTATTTATATGTTTAATTCCATGAGTAAGAAAAGATAGTGCTTGGTTAATTTGAAAACCAACAGATTGTCGCCAAAATGTATCTGTACGTTTGTCAAAAACGACGTGATTTCCGAAAACTATTATATTTCTAGCTGACAATTCAAGTCCTATATAGGTGACATAGTGTCCTTTCGGGAAAAATATAACCAAATCATCATTTGAATGATTACTGCTAATATAAGCATTCAAACTTATAAATGCTTGGGAGTTATCCGTTTCTCCATCACCGATAATCCCGAAATTGCTTACGTTTATATTGACAATTTGTGCAAACAGCGCGTTAGATTCTTGTTCTTTTTTGGTCAATCTTTCATCTAAAGTATTGTAATTTCCTCTGGCCACCGCTACCTCAGCGCCACTTGGGCTAACTGAAGATGCATCTTGTTGTACCGCTACGAAATCATCTTCTAAAATATCTTGTCTTACCTCGATATCTGCTTGTCTGTTACCAGTTTTTCCAACACCTTCAGAAATATCTGACCGCATTTCTCCGATGTCTGGTTCTGTTAGTATGTTCGATTCTAGTTGGTCAATTCTCGCACGATATTCTTCTGTTGTTTCTGCCAAAATCAATCACTCCTATTTTTGTTTTTTAAATTACTGTCAATGTAGCTGAACTAAACGCATCTCCACCGATTCGGATGTATGAAGTGTTAGCAGGGAACGTAACAAAGTTCTCAATATGCTGACCAGTTGCACCGGCAATGATTGTTCCTTTTGGTATCCACTCATGTGATATGAACGCTTTACTTGTGTTGTAGCAAGCTATCCATATATACGAATCGATTGTTGCTGAGTTTGTAT
>Ga0314771_100119_pt1 | contig 23425 bp, 17 predicted proteins | sample MetaGCB42018_FD_204522 | JGI IMG/M metagenome (GOLD analysis project Ga0314771, IMG submission 204522) | Cryopeg brine microbial communities from Beaufort Sea near Barrow, Alaska, United States - CB4 2018 | ecosystem: Environmental > Aquatic > Marine > Coastal | place: USA: Alaska | collected...
GCGTCCGGTGCTGGAGGTCTCCCTGAACCCGGGGCGGGCCAGTGAAATAGAGCTCAATAAATGTGCTGCTTAAACCCTGATACTTGGACAACCCGGTTGACAATCTCCGTAGTCAGCAGAACCTACACATACTGGATTTCAGCAACACCCGCATCTCAAGCAACCTGGAAGACGTGGCGCGTTTCTACAGCACCCTCTGGGCCATCGCGCAAACGAACCGCACCCGTCGTAGCCTGTTCCACGAGTTACCAGCCAGGTTTCTGAAAGCCTACGGTTCACCACCTCTCATTGCCGAGAGTCCTTATTTTCGTGTCAATCTGGTATACAATTTCTTGACTCACCTGGAAGCCCAACACCGCAGGCGAGACACGTTTTCGTGGAACACCTACCGTGAAATAAGTCAGATTACCAACGCGGGTATGAAGTGGGTCTACCAGCAAATCTGAAGTCGTTCTTTCATTAGTCAAAAAGGTTAGCCTGTCCGTGCTCAACAATCATGCCCCAACCCGTATCTTGCACGTTACCTTCAATATGGGTTTCGGCGGCACAGAACAGGTTATTCGCCAGCTGGTCACCAACCTGAACCCGCAGCGGTTCCAGTGCGAAATTGCCTGCATTGATGGAAAGGTAGGCGCCATCGGCAAAGCCATGGAAACAGAAAACGGCATCACTATCCATTCCAGAAAGCGCGAGCCAGGGCTGGATTGGAAGACAATCCTTTGGCTTCGGCGGCTCATCAAATCTGGCCGCTTCGACTTTGTACATTGCCATCAATATTCGCCGTACACCTACGGTTGGTTCGCACACTGGGGAACGGGCGCGAAGGTCGTGTTTACCGAACACGGCCGCTTTCACCCAGACCAACACCGAAAGAAAGCAAGGCTGATCAACCCCATCATCGCCCTCACCTCTCATCGCCTGGTGGCCATATCAGCGGCTACCCGTGATGCGCTGATTGAATACGAATACATGCCAGCATCCAAAATCACAGTCATTTACAACGGCATCACGCCCCTAGCTGCAGAGGAAGACCGCAAACGGGAACTCTTGACAGAACTGGGCATTAAATCGGGCGAAGTCGTTATAGGTACCGTCGCAAGGCTGGATGCTGTCAAAAATCAGCCCATGATGCTCCAGGCCACCCGCGCCCTGATCGACCAAGGTTATAAAGTGCGCCTGCTGTTAGTCGGCGACGGCCCGGAGCGCGCAAACCTGGAAGCGAAAACTCATCAGTTAGACCTAAACAACGCCGTCATTTTTACAGGGTTTCAATCCAAGCCTGCGGACTACCTCAGTTTGATGGACATATTCCTTCTGCCCTCCTTCACGGAAGGCACCTCCATGACACTCCTCGAAGCCATGAGCCTAGGAATTCCAACAGTAGCTACCCGAGTAGGCGGAACACCGGAAATTGTCAAAGACAAAGAAACTGGATTTCTGGTTGAAAGTGACGATCTGCCAGCATTTACCAGTGCTATAAAGAGCTTACTGGACCAGCCAGCCGACAGAAAGAAAATGGATAGCGCGGCAAAGATCCGATTTGGACAGAAATTTTCAGTTGAGCAGATGGTTAACCAGTATCAAGAATGTTACCGGGTAAACTCTGCTAGTTAGATGCGCCGCAATCGAAAGTGCACCGATTACGGCCACTTCGTGTGCTTGGCCCGTCCCAACTCTTATTAGGGGCATAACCCCCAAACCCGAGAAAAATGCAGCCCCTTATGTCAATCAGTCACAAGGTCCTCAAAAGCTCCGGATTACTACTTGGCTTGCAGGTTATGCACCGTGGCCTAGGGATTATCAGCACCCTCGTTCTAGCCCGCCTGCTGACCCCAGACCATTTTGGCATCGTTGCGCTGGTCACCATCGCACTTCAATTTTTCGAACTCCTGGTTGAAACCGGCAACCAACAATACATTATTCAAAAAACCGTACTTGATGATGAAGACCTCAATACCGCCTGGACTCTGGATTTCCTCTCAAAATCGCTCATCGCCGTAATTATTATTGGTACATCGTCGTTTGTTGCGGATTGGTTCAATGAACCGGATCTTACTTTAGCGCTCGCAGTGGCTGCATTAGCGCTACCGATACGGGCATTGAAAACGCCAGGAATGCTCCGCCTGGCAAGGCAGATAAACTACAAACCTCTGTTCAAACTCAGCCTCTGGCAAAAAGGGATTTCGTTTTTAACTGTTATGATCATTGCCCTTATCCACCCCACCTTTTGGGCAATCATCGCAGGCAACCTTGTGGCCGCGGTTATTTTTACCGTCGGCTCTTACCGGGTAGATGCCTACAGACCTAAATGGTCACTAAAGAAACTTCGCGAACAATGGGGCTTTTCCCAGTGGCTGCTACTGCGCGGGATCGTCGGGTTCACTCGCTCACAGATCGACAACCTGATGGTGTCCCGCTTGTTTGGAACAGCTCAGCTAGGCGGCTATAACCTGGTGCGTGAAGTCAGCCTGTTGCCAGCGCTGTCCGCCATCATTCCCATGAGCGCACCTTTGCTGGCCGCAATTGCCGACAGTAAATCAAACCCACAGGCTCTGGCTTACCGCATTCGTTTGAGTTTGGCGCTGATGATAACCGTGCTCACCCCCATAACCGCCTTCATCATGCTTTATCCCGAGCTCATTGTCCGTGTACTCCTCGGCCCAGATTGGTCCGAATATGGCTACCTGTTGCAACCATTCGGGCTATTTTTCTTCACCTTCTGTCTATTCGCCCTGGTGAGTGACGCCATTATTGCCCAAGGTAAAGTTAAGCTGCTGTTCTCGTTCGATGTTGTATCAACCGTAACGATCATTGTCATTCTCTGGTTAACCGCTACAGGTGGATTGGAGATCATGGCCTGGGTTCGCGGCTGGTTATCTGTTGCAACCACAATTGCGCTGTTGCTTATCCTTGAGATACAGACCAGATTCTCTCTAATCAAACTTTTATTCCTGTGCATTCCGTCAGTGGCAGGAACTGCACTAGCAATTGCCGCAACCCAGTCGTTAGATCTCTCGGGTAACCATTATCTTTTGCAATTTTTACTTCTTGGGACCCTACACGTTGCAACCGCTGCAGTCGGCACTGCTGCTGTAGGAGTGTTTTTGCTTAAGGAAACGGAAGAATGGGGCCAGCTACGCTATTTGATCAACCAAGCCCGTGGAAAATAAGAGTCTACAAATTTTTAAAACGCTAAAATGCACCTTTACGTTATACCCTATGTGTCAGCGCAGTTGTTGCCTGATGTCTACTTTTGAATCCTTCTAAAAAGGGCGGATAACTAAATGATCAAAATATCAGTGATCCGTCGTATTCAGCACATGGTGTGGAACAATTTCTATAAGTGGCTTCGCTCCGGCGTGCATCTATTCCGGTTTTGGTTGGCGTTTGTCTATAGCAAAAGACTAAAAAAAACTGTGTGCTTCGCAGGCATCACCGGAAGCGCAGGCAAAACCACCGTCAAGGATGTCTCTGCAAATATTCTTCGTACGGCGGGTCAATGTTTCAGCACCCCGGAGACTCAGAATTATTCTCACAGCGTTGTCAGACTTTTACTCAGGGTACGCCCTCGCCACCGGTTCTGCGTTCTAGAGTTGTCTGGCGGTAATCCAGGCGAGCTGGATAAGCCGTTTAGATTATTTACCCCAAACATAGCCGTACTGACGCTGATCGCGCGGGACCATTTTAGGGCATTCAAGAGCTTGGATGCCATTGCAAAGGAAAAAGGCAAGCTTATTTCCGCTTTGCCGGCCGACGGTGTGGCAATCTTGAACATTGACGACCCGCTCGTCAGGGCCATAGGTGAGAGCTGTAACCGGAAAGTTATCTGGGTAGGGGAAGCGGATGGCGCGATTATAAGACTCCTGAAGGCACGATCCAGGTGGCCAGAGCCGCTGGCCCTTGAGGTCGAATATGAAGGGGGAAGATACGAAGTAAGAACTGGCTTCCACGGAAAACATCTTGCCTTATCAGTACTTTCAGCTTTGGGAGTTGGTTTGGCCGCAGGGATACCGCTCACGAGCGCAATAGCTGCTGTTGCAGAAGTGAGGCCAGCAGAGGGCAGGATGGAGATCGTTTCGAATGAAAACGGCATTACGTTCTTGCGAGATGACTGGAAAGCGCCCCATTGGTCGCTCTCAGCGCCACTCGAATTTATGGCCGAAGCAGAAGCGCGAAGAAAAATCATTATTATTGGGACACTTTCTGATTATTCCTTATCCGCATCCAAGCTCTATCCCAAGGTAGCCAGGCAGGCATTGGAAGTTGCCGATATTGTTATTTTTGTCGGTCCTCACGCCCCGAGAGCGGCGAAAGTAAAACGCGGTACAGGTGTTGAGAACCTTCACACATTTAGCGAGATACGCGAAGCATCTGCATTTTTGAACGCTCTCCTTGAGCCGGGAGACCTTGTACTGCTAAAGGGCTCCAACAAAGCAGACCATCTAGTAAGGCTGATGTACACCACACAAAATCCCGTCAGTTGCTGGGCCAGTCGATGTGGAGTTAAGGACTTTTGCGGTAGCTGTCCAAGATTGTACAAATCGGTACTCACCAGCGCCACGATTATCCCGTTAGCCGGAAACGATTCAGGGCGGAAAGTCATCGTAGGGTTGGGCAATCCAGGCCCTGGTTATGAGAACACGCCGCATAATGCCGGATATATGGTACTGGATCGGATGGCAAAAAAAAACGAACGGATTATGGGTTAGCTGTCCAGAGGGGACGGCTTGCGAAGTAGATATTGCCGGGGCAACTGTGAGTTTGTTCAAGCCGTCGGCAAAAATGAACAACAGTGGCCTGCCAACTCGACAGTTCCTTGATCGTATGGGCGCTGCTATGACCGACTGCCTGGTTGTTCACGATGAAATGGATTTACCCCTTGGTCAGGTGAAGTTAAAACTGGGCGGCGGCGACGCAGGCCACAATGGCTTGAAGTCTCTGATTGCCTCACTTGGTTCCCATGAGATTAAACGGCTAAGAATCGGCGTGCGACGCCCAAACAATGCGAAAACCGCGAAAGACTCTGTCCTTCAGCCTTTTTCCAACTTTGACAAGACGGCTCTCGAACCAGGTGTTGATCGAGCGATAGACATCCTGCTGAGTGAGATGGCAGCGCCTGCATTATGTAAATCATGAGCGCTAAATCTCTTAGTCTATGCCTGCTATGATTTCGCGTTAATCATGCAATGGTGGGATGTTAACTTCTTAGTACATCCTGTTTTATCCATTTATGATTATTTCTTAAATTGAACGACAACATTGATTCTGAAAAAATATGCGTCGTCAGAATCTGGCGAAATAGGCACCAATAACGTTCTTGACTAGAGGGATAGAAATGGTCAACTTACTTTGGACTGGTGGTTGGGATTCGACGTTCAGATTGTTGCAACTCGCCCAGAAGGGTACAGTGATACAACCCCATTACGTGCGAGACCCATATAGAGATTCGTTCAAAAAAGAAATGCAGGCGATGAGCGAAATTCGGCTTAAAGTGAATGAGAGATTTCCAAAATCCTTTGTTCGCGAAACCATGATAATGGATCAATCTGAAATAATCGTGTGTCAGGAATTTGTTAACGCTCATAAAAACCTGCTGTCAAGAGGCTGGATAGGGTCTCAATATATATACACGTCCTCTTACATTCGACAAAAAAATATAGAAACGATGGAGCTTTCTATTGAACTACTAAGTGAGACTCGACATAGCGTTATGCCCTGTTTAAAAAATACTGAAATAAATATGGAAAGGAATCGAGTAATCGCCAGCAATGCGGATGAAGATCTTATTTGCTTATTTCGCCAATGCACTTTTCCTGTTCTTGCATTGAGAAAGATGGATATATTTAAACAAGCCACGGAACGCGGCATTCTCGATATTTTGAACATGACGTGGTTTTGTCACCAACCTTTGTTTGGCAATCCCTGTGGTTCATGCAACCCCTGCATGAGCACTTTGGAAGATGGTCTTAAGTACCGATTCGATACTATAGCACTGGTCAGATATCGGATGAAAAAGTTTTTGATTTCTCAGCCAAAGGTACATAAACTCCTAAGAACGTTGAAATATGGGAGCAATGATTATTCATAATGCTAATTCGTTAAAGAAGAGCTGTGTGCTCAGCAATTATTTTCGAAACATCGCACCTTAACCTAATGTAAATCATGACTGCATAACCTATAAATAGTTCTGTTCCGGTTTTTCCGCTCAGTTTGCTAGGAATCGACAAGATCTGGTTGCCGGAAACCGTGATCTTTTCATGAAGAATCTCCCTGAGAGCAAAGACGGCGAGAACAGTTCCAGAACATGCTGACGTAGCGCTTTCGTGGTGAACACCCTCAGTTTGACCAAGCCTGAAGATAACTTCGGCGCTCGCTAGCGCGACATCCGGCAGTTCAGCTAGGATTTCTATATTGAGGTACGAGGGGTAACTGGTACAATACATTGTACTGTAATGCGGACAACCGGCGAAGATCCGTATCGGTGTTAAAATGAGCTTACCGTTTATGACATTCGTGATAAAAAAATTTTCCAGTTAAACCCCCGGAAAATAAGAGCCCACAGGTTGTAACACCGCCAAAATGCGCCTTAATGTTGTCCGGCCGGAAGATATATTCTATATACCATACAGGAAGTAAGGCAGTAGTCAGTTTTATGGAAAATATAGCCATTCGTCTCGAAGAAAAAAACGGCATTGCTCGCATCAACGAGCCAGTGGGCCTTGGCATACCGCTCCCTGTAGGCTCGGTACAAGCAACCAGCGAGCTCGCAGTATTAGACAGTCGGGAATCAATCAGCGCGCAACTTGATCCCCTTGTACGCTGGCCAGACGGCAGTATTCGCTGGATTCACGTCAGCTTTCTGGCCAACCTTAACTCGGGGTGCGAAAAAGAGCTGTCGCTGGTTAAGTTAAAAGCCCCCGCGCCTTCTAGCCCTGAACTTGCGGTTGAACAAACTACCGATGGCCTTGTAATCCGCACATCAACAGGTCGAGTGGTTTTAAGCCCCAGTAATCTAAACTGGCGCGTTATCCAACAGAATGACGCAAGTATTCCATCGTCAGTGATCCTGAGCGACGAGAAAGGTCTGCCCTGTACGGTCAAAGCTGAAGCCAGTTGGAAAATTACCCATCGAGGTCCGATTTTTTTTACGGCATTGTTAAAGGGCCAATGGCTTAGGCAAAATAGTGAAGTGCTCGCACGTTTTAACTGCGAACTAAGAGTGTTTCTGGAAACCGGCCTCGTTCAAGTGGAGTTAACAACGCACAATCCAAAACGTGCCCGCCACTCTGGCGGTTTGTGGGATTTGGGCGATCCAGGTTCCGTATATTTTCGGGAACTTGCAGTCGAAACGACGTTGCCAACCAAGAGCATTGCGCAAGTCACACCACAGTCAGCTGTTCAAGTATCCGAGATGGTTCAGCTTAACGACTTCATTCTTTATCAGGACTCCAGCGGCGGCGAGAACTGGCAAAGTAGTAATCATATAGATTTTGATGGTGAAATTAACACTCAATTCTGTGGTTACAGGCTCTCTGGCCCGGGTGACGTATTGCAGGACGGCAAACGCGCCAATCCGCTGATCCGTATTGAACACGATGATGCCAAGCTCGACATAGCGGTGCCAGACTTCTGGCAGAACTTCCCCACGAGTTTACGTAAGGAAGAAAATAAGCTCACTGTTGGTCTGTTTCCGATAGAGGCAAAGAACACCTATGAGTTACAAGGTGGAGAGCGAAAAACACTTCGATGTTTAATGGCGTATAGTTCCAAAAGCAACGTATCCGCAATCGCCTATACACCCCTTATACCAATGCTTTTGCCAAAGCATTACGAACAAGCCGACGCCTTCCCGTGGTTCAAGGCCAACTCGCAGCGTAACGCTCTCGACCAGCTGATCGATAAAGGCATTAACGGAAACTCCAATTTTTTTGCAAAAAGAGAAGTTATCGACGAATTTGGTTGGCGCAACTTTGGCGAGGTTGTTGCCGATCATGAGTCGCTTTATCAAGATGACGGAAAGCCACCATTTGTCTCGCATTACAACAACCAATACGATCCGATTTACGGCTTTGCAAGGCAATTCGCCCTTACCGGGGATAAGCGTTGGTTTCAGTTGATGGACGATTTGGCTCGGCATGTCATCGACATAGATATCTACCATACCGAGGAAGATAGAGCTGGGTACAATAACGGTCTATTCTGGCACACAGACCACTACCTCAGCGCCAAAACAGCGACACATCGAACTTTTTCTCAGCGAAACAACTCCAGCTCGACACCGGGACAGACCGGCGGGGGGCCGGCCGAGGAGCATTGCTACACAACTGGCCTCCTCTACCATTATTACCTCACGGGTAACGCGCAATCACGTCAAGCCGTTCTTGATCTAGCTAATTGGATGACAACGCTTCACGAAGGCCAAGGCGGATTCCTTGAGCAAATACTTGCCCTGAAGAAAAGAGAAATCCGAACTTTTAAAAAAATGATCCGCGGCGAATACGTATCCACCCACAGATATCCCTTTAACCGCGGAACCGGTAATTATCTGAACACACTTCTGGACGCGTGGATACTTGATAAGGATGGGACCTGGCTTGAGCAGGCCGAGAACCTAATCAAGAATACAATTCACCCAGGAGACGACATCGAGAAAAGAAACCTACTCAACGTCGAGACCGGGTGGTCCTACCTTGTACTACTCGCCAGCATTTTTCGTTATCTTTACCTTAAACGAGAGATACACGAAAAAGATCAAAATTATGACTTTGCCAAAGACGCATTGCTGTTGTACACCAGCTGGATGCTCGAAAATGAACGGCCTTTCATGACGGATAAGATACAACTTGAGTTTCCGAATGACACTTGGGTGGCACAAGATATACGAAAAGCAATGCTCATGTTTCAGGCATCCGAGCTGGATCCTGAAAAATCGATTCAATATCAGAAAACGGGCCAAAAATGGCTTGAGGATATTACAAACACTCTCCAATACAGTCAGGAGGTTCATTTCTCTAGGATACTCGTGATTCTCATGCAGAATTATGGGCCCCAGATGCTGACTGAATCGGAGCTCCAATGTGATGATCGCGCAGTGAATCCAAATCGTCATTGGGCTCCGCCGGTAATGACGTGGAGATTGCTGATAGCACGCGTTGGTCAGCGAATGGCCCGTGCCCTATTAACTTTTCGGCCATCCCGCGAGATAACCTGGCTGATTACAAGGCTGGATCGACCTTGAAGATGCGTCAAAAATTAAAAAGAACGATCAAAAACCTTTTCCTACTACTGGCCTTGCCGCTCTATGCAGTTTACTTTTTGCTCAGTTTCTTTGGGAATCCAGATGGCATTTTTCAATCCTTCTCTCAAGCGCTTAGCTTAATACCGGGTAAACTTGGCATCTACATTCGTGCTGCGTTTTACCGTCTAGCCTGCTCAGATACCTCTGATGATATTCTCGTTGGTTTTCTCACCGTATTTTCACATCGGGACACTTCGATTTGCAAAGGCGTATATATTGGTCCTGGCTGTAACATCGGAAAATGCACGATTGGCAAGAACACACTGCTGGGCAGCGGGGTTCATATCCTGAGCGGCAATCAACAACACAATTTCCGTGATCCTGAAATGCCGATTCAAGAGCAAGGTGGCGAGTACCTTAAAATACAAATTGGTGAAGACTGTTGGATTGGGAATGGCGCAATTTTACTAGCAGGTGTCGGTGACAAGTCCATAGTCGCTGCTGGTTCTGTACTGACTCGCCCCATTGAGGAATCAGGTGCTATTTGGGGCGGAAATCCAGCCGCCAAAATCAGTTTAAGGCAGAAAAAAGGTAGCAAATGTTGAAGCCTAACTCTTTTCTAGTGACCATCGGAACCGGCGACGATAGTAGTTCTGACTCAGAGAATCCCAGTTCTAAGACTTTCCTTCGGACCAGAGATATCAACCCTTTTTATATACGCCAGGAGGTTCATCCATCTGGGGACTTCGAACTGTTCTTTGGTGAAAGAAAAGATAGCAAAATTATCAACTTCAAAAACCCGGTCAATGGAACGTCTATAACCTATTCTGTAACTAATAAAAAATTAATTGTAAGATCGGATCTGGCCGGTGCAGAACCTATTTACTATCGCACTAAGAAATCAATTATTTTACTGTCGAACCGATTGGACAATCTAATAGATAGCGATGATTCCCCCAATTGGGAAGCAATTCACTGCTACCTTGCGTTTGGGTATACCGTCGGCGAAAGCACCTTTTTCAAAGGTATCCAGCAGACCCTTTCCAATCAGAAGTTAGAAGTAGACACCGAATTTCTTGCTATATCAAAGGAGGTTTCGGAAGCTCCACCACACACATTAAATTCGGACACGCTGACAACCAACGGCCGAACGTTTGCTAAACTTTTTAGCAACATCATGCTCAATTATCGCCCAATGGCCCTCATGATGTCAGCTGGTTGGGATTCCAGAACGTTGCTGGCGCCGAGAAGTACCCCGATTAAAACAGCATATACCCACGGTGATCTATCAAGTCGCGAATGCACTATTGCGAAGAAACTCTCGGGTTCATTAAGGACAGACCATTATTTTAAAGACGTAAAAGGAATGATAATAGATACTCCTTTACTCGACGAAATGTTGGAGCTTCACGGTCACTGCCTCTGGCCGATTTGGCATTTATCCAGCAAGTTCATATCAGAACGTTTATGCCTTCCGATTGCCAGTGGCGTAATTGGAGCAAGACTGGGCGGCCACAATGGCTTTACAAGTGTCGGAACAAGGTTTCAAAAAACAATTAACGCTGCACACTTGATTAGCGCAAAAATAGTATCGAAAGACAAAATTATTAACGATGTTAAAGCAAGCATGACGGCACCGAAAACTTTCTGGTTTACAAGCGAAAAAGGCAATCAGATATTCGGCAAGACCGCCATCAAAACCACCAAAAAAATTCATCAAACCCTAGATGATTATTTAGACACTACTGACGACTTTTCTTTTGCAATTGAGAAATTCAATTACGACCATGCCAGCCGGCAGTACATGATGAAGCAGCCCGGCATGGCAAAAGCGTTCCAAGGATATTACTCCCCTCTAAGTCATCCAGAATTACTGAACCTCGTTTACACAGTCCCGTTCAAACAAAGGGTCCAGAACCGACTTACCAGACAAGTAATTTCTGAGCTTAACCGCGATTTGTTGGAGTTTCCTATGGCCGCTACCTTAGTTAAAGCGAAACGACCAATTTTTACACAAGAGCTTTCGCGAATCTTGAGAATAATCTTCGAGCGGACTATTTTTAAACTGAAAAAGAACCGACCAAACCTCGGCTGGTTTAATTATGAGCATCTTTACTCTGGAAACTTTTTTGAGACTGCCATAAGCTCATTAAAATCAGACATCTGGTCTAAGGAGCGAATGTTAAAAACGATCGCTTCAAACCAAAAAAACGGCATAGATGCCGGCTCTACCATGGACATGGTCTGTAAAATAAAAACCATTGATTATTATTTGTTCGCAATCGACAAAGCTGCGGAAAATGAGCGCGGAGTTCATGATGAAAGTCACTGAAAAACTGTACTTCCGCGCTCCCGCAGTGCTCCAAAATCTTATGATATCAGGCTATGGGCGCCTGTTGTACCAAAAGAGATACACAGGTCTATACCACAAAATTCGCACTGAGCTTGAAAACGTCAAAGCGTTGAGTGCCCCAGAGGTAATGGCACTTCAGGAAGAAAATCTTCACCAGATGGTGAACTACTGCGCAACGCAGATTCCGTACTATCAAAAGTTATTTGCTGAACATGGGCTGCGCCCAGGCGATATTACAGCGCTTCAAGACCTCAAAAAGCTTCCCACCCTGAATAAGCAGACAATACTGGAACAAAACCATAACTTTCGTGCCAAAGATGCCAAAAAACCCTTTATGATTCAGCATACAAGCGGTAGCACTGGTACCCCGCTAGCGCTCCAAGTCGATGAGCGTACTTATAAACTGGCTATGGCGCTGCTGGTCGATCACGAAGAAAGTCACGGCGTTCCTTTTGGCGCCAAACGAGCGACCTTCGCAGGCAGAATGCTTAAATCAGCGGGTGACATGAAGCCTCCTTTTTCGCGCTTTAACCGATCAGAAAACCAGCGACTGTTTTCCAGTTACCACCTTAATGAAAATACCTTTCCCCATTATGAGAAAGAGTTGAACAGATTTCAGCCTGAGGAACTGATCGGCTACCCATCTGCAATCTATGATCTGGCGGTGCACTACCTAAAGTCTGATTCCAAACCGGACTTCCAACCGAAAGCTGTCATTACGAACTCCGAGACACTCCTTCTGTGGCAACGAGAAAAAATTGAATCTGTATTTGGGTGCCTGGTTTACGACTACTATGGGACGGCTGAATATGTAATGTTTGCAGGGCAGGACAGGACAGGAATCTATAGGCCAAATCCTATCATTGGCATTACAGAGGTTGAAATAGATTCAGACTCAAATGACACGGGTAGACTACTGGCCACCTCTTTGACCAACAAACAAATGCCTCTACTTCGATATAACCTTGGCGATACGGCAACGCTCGCGAATTCAACTGAAGCAGCCATTGGCATACCAGGATTGAATTCTATTAATGGAAGAATCGACGACTACATCGAAACAAGTGACGGGCGCCTAATCGGGCGCATTGACCACATTTTCAAAGGTGTCGACGGCATCCAGGAAGCGCAGGTCGTTCAGAGCCAACCTGGCTGGGCTACCATAAAATTAGTTAAAAATCAGTCTAGCGCCTTTAATGAGTGCACCCTTATTTCCAATTGTAAACAAAGACTCGGAGACGACTTTCGAGTAGTCGTTGAACAGGTATCGGAAATTCCGCGGGGGCGTAATGGCAAATTTCGTTCGGTGATTAGAGAAAAATGAGCGAACAAAAGAAAGCACCGTATGCTTCACCCTACTTTTCCATCGTGATACCTGCTTACAATGAAGAGGATCATATTGGATCGTGCCTTCAAGCTATTTTTGACTCCAAGTACGACAGCGAACAGTATGAGGTCATTGTGGTAGACAACGGATCCCACGATCGGACCCGTGAAATCGCTCTTAACTCAGATCGCGCAAGAATATTTCAGTTGCTTGAGGGAAATGTCGGTGCCGTCAGAAATTATGGAGCAAAGCAGTCGCGTGGTCAGATACTTATTTTTATCGATGCTGACTGTATTATGGACAACAACTGGCTAAACAGAGCTGAAAAACTAATTAAAGATCGCCCTAACTGTGCTTATGGAGGCGGTGCCAAACTACCCAGCAACGCAACATGGATTGAAACGTCATGGCTACTGGAGAATAAAGGCCAACCTACGTTGCCGAAACATCTAATCGGCGCGAGTACGATGCTGGCCAAAGAACTTTTTTTAAGTACAGATGGTTTTGATGAGTTGGTATCCGCTGGCGAAGACACCGATCTGCATAATCGGTTAATTTTTAGACACGTACCTGTGCTTATTGATCATTCGTTGGACATAACTCACTTGGGCAATGCAAAAACCGCACTTCAATTTATACGTCGGCAAATCTGGCATTCAGAAAATTATATGCGAGATATTAAGGGCTCAATTACAGATCCCACATTTGACCTGATATTGGCATTTACCATTCTGGTCCCAACAACCGCTGCTATCGCGCCATTCAACAGTAAATTATCTCTATTAATCGCACTAACTACCGCCTTTATTCCACTATTGTTTTCGGTTAAACGAGTTATACGCTCGAAAAACTTTGCTCACTTAAAAAATTTCCGCAAAATTTATTTTTTAGATTTGCTATATGTTTTTGGGCGCAGCTTAGGGCTATTGAAGGGACTTTATAATTCTCTGCGACACCCTGCATACCAAAATTTATAGTTTTTAGTTATAATAATTAAATTTTCAATAGATTTATACTATTATAATCGCCACAAGGTCAAACCTTTTGATTCACAGCCCAGCGATGGTGTGCCGTTATTGCACAACAATAGGACTCGGGGGATTTGGAGGACTTACACGACTATCTGCTTTGAGGCGCGCCGGAAGATCGGATCTAATAACAATATCATCGATTGCGTACCACTCTTCATGCCGCACAGCATTATCGTAATAATAGAAGTAATCATTCCCACCAATCCCGACAATGTTCCATAGTTTGTCTGCTGGCTGGGCAGACGTTTGCCACGCAATACCGCTTGCGTTGAGGATCCGTTGGTCATCTACGAATTGCTGAAGGCGCCCATCTGCAACCCCAGGGGCAGAGTTCATCTGCAAATAGAAGCCCACTTTGGTCCAGTGAGTTTCATCGCCGAAAACTTGGTCAATAGCCACCGGGCCTGTCAGAATATCCCCGCCATTCTTGATATCCGGCAGGATCGTGTCTCCGCCATCAATAGCCGCCCCCTTCATAGCTGACGGGGCATACCACAAAGAAAAATCACCATTGCGACCGTAGCCAGAAAAGTTGGCTGTGGTCGCGCTTAAGTCGGGGTCTGGCGAACTCTTTTCCCTGTAAATTGCCATTTTGTTTCTAAACCCATACTCATTTTGCGCCATACCCCAAAGAAACATCGGCTTATGGTTGCTTCCGAAAAAGCTGTAGTAATTAGTCGGGTCCGTTTCGTCCGGAAAATCATGACTCATCACGCGGAACATTTTATTCAATCCGAGGGCGTGAGTGGACATATAGGAGGTAGCGACCATTTCGTTTGAAAAGTTGATCCAAAATTCAACGTAAATATTTCTAAGCCCCGCGCCAGGTATTCTGAAAAACATATCGCCATCTGTGTTCCACTGATCCCCACCCTGCTCGCTATCTCGCCACGTAACAAATGATTTTCCCGTGCCGCCTCGCGCTCTGTTAGGATTTTCGGCAATCGTCGCATCAGTAATCTCGATAACATTATGACGATCGGGGTGGCCCATGGCAGGCGACCATGTAGACCGCTCATAAGTCCTGTGCCAATTTACGGGGATGCCCATCCCGCTTTGTGCCTCCCAATCCGGCTGAGAATCAAACGTTTCCTCAAAAATTATTTCCGCAGTCGCTGTTGCAGCTATTCCGAAAGCAATAACCGCCGCGCCCAACAAGTGTAATTTCCGGTTGAAACTCATACTTTTTCCTCAAGCTGACACTTTAGAATCAAAGTTGGGCCCTTAATTTTCATTCGTACATTTCGTGGCCAAGCCCAATTATCTCGTAATTTATTGAAGGTTTACTGTCACCGAGTCGCTAAAAGCACTTGCCGCACCATCACTATCAACAGCTCTAATCTGAAAGACCCAAGAGCCACCGGGCAATGCCTCCTCGAGCTTCACAGAATGCTTCGAGCCGGGCACCACAATCATACTAATCGATGACACAACGTTTGGGTTTAACCTCACTGCATCTGCAATAACGTATCCATCAGCCGTGCTCGGAAGCTCTACCACAGCGGATGCATCTGACGGTGTGAATTCTGCCACTTGCACCCACTGGCCTCCTGAGGCTTTCTGGTCAATGGCTGGGCTCTGAACGATAACTTCTTCAGCATCTCCTTGAAACCTAATTCGATAGGTAGCCTGCTGAGAGCGATTGAAGTCTGCAGCCCACCTTGCCTCAACCGCATACGGTATGCCGGGAGTCAGATCAAAAAAGCTCCACTTTGCAAACACTGATCCATCGCCCGGCGCGATCGGGTGATACCCTTTTCCCAAATATCCGCGAGTAAAAGAAGAGACAGAAACAGTAGCCCCAACCACATTAAAATAACCCGAATCGTCGTCGAGCGTTACGGTTTCGGCAGAATAAACTGGAGAGTACTGTATTTCAAAATGGTCAATCTCCGAAAGGTTGAGCACGCTTCCATCTGCACGACTAACCGGGGCAATCCAACTTAATAAAGGCCCCTTACCTGGCAGGCTACCTTTGTCATCCGGAGCTGAACCGGCATTATACTCATCAACATTAAGAGAACCGTCCAGGTCCAGATCCAAAAGCGCGTCGTTGATTGTGGGGTTCAAACCATAACTGAGTTCATAGCCATCTGGAATGCCGTCACTATCAGTATCAACCCTCGCTGGGTTTGTACCGACGTAATATTCCTCAAGATTCGTTACGCCATCGCCGTCGGAATCCATAGTCGCATCGTTAGCATCATTTGGATTCAATCCAACGCGCGTCTCAAACTCGTCATCCATCCCATCGCCGTCGGAATCAACCACCACTGGCGGTTTTTCCATTTGATAAACCGGCACGAACTTCACCGCATCAGCAACAACGTAACCATCTGCATTATCAGAAACTTGGACTCGACCCGTAAGGCTAGACATCTTATAAGTACCAAGCTTAAACCACTTTCCTCCGCCGGAACGCTGGTCAACTACAACTTTAGCGACCACGAGTCGGTCGTCATCGTCCAAGTAGTGCACTTCATACTGAGCGTTCGACGCCCTATTACCATATGAAGTCCAACGAACATAAACGTCAAAGTAATCAATCAACTCCAAATTCCAGACAGCAAAATTATCACCCTGCCCTCTGGGAATAACCTGATAGCCACGTCCTAGATAGCCTGGGGTATGAGATGAGGTCTTCCAGGGGCCATCAAAAAAAAAGGTCGAGGCCGTGTCATCAACGATGACCTCTCCGCCCATCCCTGCCGAGGGCGGAGGGAACTTGTCTTCAAATGGCGGAGCCTGGGTTGCGCACCCTGTAAGAGTAATTAGCCCACTAATCATTAATATATTACAATTTTTTAAGGGCATATCCTGCCTCTCTCAATCTCATTTTTTGCCAATAAAGTTGTGGCGGCTGTATATCCACCAACCAATCGCTTACTACATCGACCTGCCCTAAAACCCGGTGCTAACAAGCTGAAATTTAACGATAATTAAATTGCTTGAACTGTGCATCTATAATAGTTTTAATCACATTAGTATCCGCTTCCGTCAGCCATAAGTAAACGATCGATAGACTAACAATAAACCGGCCGACCGGGACTTTCTAGAACTGAAGTGGCTTGTAGGTATGGAGCGAAAATCCACCAAGAAGGCTCAAACATTGGTGGGGGCGCTGGTCATTTTCGGTAGAAGCAACGGAAAATTGTCAACTGGGAGATTCACCCTGCCGGGCTCGGAAAGCGATTGAAGAGCAGTTCTCTAGACTATCTCATCCACATCGCTACACTATCCGATCTTGTTATCGAAGAAAAAGGCTGGCTAGCAGGTTCTTTAAGGAGGTTCGGTTAAACGGCCCTGCAAAAACGCCCGCCACTGCAGACTTTATTGCCTCAAACTTGAACCCATTATTTCTATACCAATAGGTGTTTAGGTTTAGATGGTGGATGATGTTCTTTTTTAAAAGCTCCCGATATGCACCGAAAGCAGGGTCATTCAGTAGTTTTCGAAATACTAATGGTGCATCCTTAGTTTGTGGTTTTCCCGAGTGCGTAAGACTTCCTAGCCGTTGCCTATACCTTGATCCCACGAAAGGAATGTATACCATGCATTGCGAATAGGCCGATATCTTCAACCAAAGTAAAACATCTTCATAAGTATTCAAAGATTCATCAAACCCACCTAAGGTCCTTAAAAGATCGGAACGAACCATGATCACGGAGGTGTGAGTGAGCGTTGACTCAATAAAGGCTTCAATGGGTTTATACATCAAAAGAAATTTTCCGTCGATGTTGCTTTTAGAGAAGTATTTTTTCCAAACATCATTATGTGAGCTTATAGAAAACTCTAAATCGGAGTCTTCAGGAAACCATATATTATAATCTGATGTAAATACATCACACTTAGGATATTTCTTGACGGCATTGGCTCGTTGTAAAAGCGTATCCACGTACCAGAGGTCGTCGCAATCAAGAAAGGCAATCCAGCCTCCTTTGGCTTCCATTATCCCAGTGTTCCTCGCGCCACTAGCTCCTTTAGAAAATACGTTGTCTACAATACGAACGCGGTGATCACTTCCTACAATCTCCTCAACAATATTTTTTGTCGCGTCAATAGACCCGTCATCAACAACCAGCAGTTCGAAATCCTTATAACTCTGATTAAGAATAGACTCAACACTACGACCTATATATTTTTCCGCATTAAAGGCCGGCATAATCACACTAATCATTTTCATATTTTTCATTAATGTAAGCCACTCTTTCTTGCAAGTCTCGCTTTTTTTCAGAAAGTAACGCATCACTGCTCATAATCGCTTCGTTAGATGAAGCCCATTGGCTGATTTGCTGCGCTATCAGGCCACTCTTCACAGCCTGATAAGGAGCTTTAATAGAACGCTTCACAATACTCTTCGGAGAGTTCCAGATCGATACATTCATCTTTCTAGAAGAATAGTTCTGATTAATTGACTGAAACCAATCTTCCCATTTAAACCGATTGTGTTCATATATTTGAATAGGCAACCACGGCACTCGCATTGTATCTGCTAGTATCGCACCGTGCATCGCTTCAGTAATAACCAACTTCGACTGTGACACCTGCTTAATAAAATCAACCTGAGTCACGTCGGGTGATAGGTAATTTATACCCAGGCTTTGCGTGATTTTTTTCAGAGCTTTTCCTGCTGACCAGTGAGTTTTCAAATGGGGTATGAAAGTCACCGATATACATCTGCACGACTCTGGAAAAACCTCATAGTAATCAGAAAGCAAAATAGCTCCGTCACAGACTGCCTTTTCTGCTCCAACCTTAAGAGCTTCTGCAGACTTCGGACCTCGAACGCATACTACATCCCAGCTTTCGTCTAGATCGTTTGTAACAGCACCATAGCCAACACCTGAACTAAAAATAACTTTTTTCTTAAATGAATCAACTGCCTTAATATTATGATCATTTAATATCGTTCCCACACCTAAAATGCACACATTTTCGCTAGCTATTAATCGCTTAGAGAAAAGTCTACCCAAAAGCTCAGGATTTATGTCATCACCAAAATTGCTACTATTATATTCCGAGGAGAATTTACTAAAATAAAATATTGACATATCGTAGCTCACAATTAAATAACGTACAAAAAACTATTTGCGAGTAAAGGAAAAAAATTGAGATATCAAAAATCTAAAAAAATCTCGGGGACCACAATTTACAAGGGTCAATAGTCGCCAAAATCTGAGGGCCTCTACATACTCCCCATGCCAGTAGCAAGCTCTGAACAACCTTAGGTGATAGATTTCCACTCGAGAATCAATTAATCTCAAGGATGCTACAGGAACTAAACGTCGAAATTTCAGGTCATTCAAAACGTCAAGCTCACCTTTGAGGTTTTTTATATAGTCTCCAGAAAAATTGTTTTCATGCTTATTTATCAAAACGCTTGGACGTAAAGATACAACGCCTTTGCCTTTTGCAGCCATTCTGGCAGTTAAATGAAAGTCTTCGGACGGCCATCGTGAAACATAATCCATGATACCTCCAATATCGTCATAGAACCTCTTCCTAAATACCATGCATGATTGAAAGCATCCCTGAAACCTCAAAAGTGCCGTTAGAAAGGGTTCGCGACATCGATAATAGTGCCCACCCGTAGCGCTTCTTGCCGAAGCGAGTTCTTCGAGCCAGTTTTCCGGGGCTTGAGCAAATTTTGAGCACTCTAAATCATCAGACAAGATAAAATCTGAAAAATACAAGTCCAAATCAGAGAATGACTCCACTGCTTTACGAAAGTTTTTTATATGATCCGGCTCCCAGAAATCGTCACTATCACACAACGCAACCCAGTAGCCGGTAGAGTTATCAATGGCTATTTTTCTCGCAATAGCGGGGCCACTATTTTCGATTCGAACAAGTTTTATTATGTCTTCAAAAGGCTTCAATGCAGATTCTAGATCGTCAGTCGAGCCATCATCGCATATTACAATCTCATCAACGAGTACACTTTGATTAAAGACATGCTCAAGCGTCCGACCAATCCACTTTGCTCGATTGTAGACGGGAATGACCACAGAAATCGTCTCATCCATCAAACATTTTCCCTGCTTTTACTTAGTGTTTCGGCTGACTATGATTAGTACAGACACTGCATAGCTTCCTGAGCAAGCTGATCCCATGAAAATTTATGCTCAACATGGGCGCGCCCTTCATTGCCCATAGATTTCAATCTATCCATATCCTGAAAAAGCTTAGTGATTCCCTGTGCAAGGGTATCAGGCTTGGTGCAATCAACGATGACACCGGTTTGGTTTACCTTCAATGTTTCCCGCGTCCCACCGGCATCTCCGGCTAAGACAGGACGCCCACAAGCCTGAGCCTCCAAGAGAACCATTCCGAAGCCTTCATCATCATTACCAATGCGGCGGTTGGGCAATGCAAACAGGTCGCAATGCCGGTAATGTTCCACCATTTCCGCATCGTTAATCTCCCCCGCGAATTCGACCATATGAGACACGCCTAGCTCAGCAGCTAATGTGGCCAGAGGTTCCCTTTCATCACCATCACCAACAATGCAGTAATGCAAATTCGGAACCGAGGCTGCTAAAGTCGGCAATGCACGGATCATCATGTCTTGGCCCTTTCGCTTCTGCAATCGTCCCACCGTTAAGATAACCTGCTTGCCCGCCCAGTTTGGGAGCAACTCGCTGCTGCGGGCGGGGGTAAACTTATCCACATCCACGCCTGGCGTCATAACCACGACTTTGTGCTCGGGCAGGTGCCATTTCTCGGTGAGAATACGACGACTGTTCTGACTATTCGCTACGATCCGCTCGGCGCGCATCATCACCAGCTGCGTCAGCAGCTTCAATTCGCGGCTGGTCAAAGCCACTTCCACATCTTCACCATGAACATAACAAGTGTAAGGCACGCGATGAGTCAGTTTGATGAGCATAGCCGCCAGCCCCTCCGGCAAGATCCGCCCGCAGTGTATCTGCGCAATGCCTTCGCTTTTTACAAGTTTCCGAAGCTTGTTCCACACCTTCAAGTAAAAGCGTAGTCCAGAAAATGAACGCAGTCCCCATTCAGGACTATTCAGAGCGAAACGATATACGGGGTGAGGAAAACCGGAATCAGTTATTTTGGCATTGGGATGCTCTCCCGCTAAGCAGGCTACACTGCCCGCTGCAAATCGGCTGTAAATCTCCCAGAACCAGCGCCCGCTTCCGCCGTGGGTTGGGGGAAATATTTCGCTGACCAATAGAATTTTCCGCATTCTTTAATAACTCCCTAAAAATTTAGCCGACACTAATGTCTCGCAAACTCCTGAACGTCCTAAACTTTACGTCGTGCTGTAAAACCAATTTCTTTATACAATGGATGTCCGAGAGCCACCAACGACAATAACCAGATAGGGGGTAAAAATAATGCTATTACACATATCGGCTTCCAGGCAGGCTCAGCCTCAAACGGGATCCAAATTGAGATGGCGTAGGTGGCCGCTGCGCAGACTAGTGATATCAGTAAATTAGGAAGTAATGTGCGGTAAAATGTAATTATATTTAAATCAAGAACCCTAACGAGAAGCCAGGTAACCACAACTACCTCAAGAACGCCAAGAATCAGAAAAGCGTAGGCAACAGCCTGAAAGCCTATCGGGAAGGCAAAAATAACCAAAGCAAAGATCGCAAGAAGCAAAAATGCTTCTTTTTTGAGCATAGTATGCTCGTTGCCTGACGCGATCAAAAGATTATTGGCGAAGTGATGTGTGGAGCGAAGTATCAGCCAGATTGCCAGTATTGATGCAACCGGCGCCGCGGCGTCCCATTGGTCGCCGAAAAATATCCGGATTGCCGGCAGGCTAGCCACTGAGGCGACAGCCAACACAGGCCACATTAGAGCACCCATAAGCAAAGTCGCTTTAGTATAGGCGTTAATTAAGTTTGCCCCCGACCTCTTGGCTTCGGAAAGATAAGGCAATACAACTGGGGCTGCGCCCGACACCAACGTGCCGGCTATAAAAGTGACAAAGCCCTGCCCCCGAGAGAACATACCAACCTGAGCTGTGGTACCCATTTTGCCAAGAACGAGATCCGGCGCCACTGAAACACCTTTTTTAAAAAGATTAGTGAGAGAGTTATAAACGCCAAACTTGGCTATCGCCCCAACGTCCGAAAATATCGGGCGCCAGTAGGTTGGGAAACCTTTGGTAAACGTAACGACCAGAAACTGAACCAAAATTGTAGCAACATGCCCCCAGGCGAGTGAGTAAAAACTAAAACCCAGATTAATCAAAGTAACTGTCACCACCAAAGCGGAAGCCGAGCTTAGAATATTAACAAGAAGCAAAATTTTAAAGTTGAATGATCGGGCAACCAGCGCCATGGGGATACTGATGAATGGCCCAAGAAAAAACGTAGTGGAAAGAATCGGAAATATGACCGCCAGCGGAGCCAACTCATAATAGCTTGCAACCCAGGGCCCCACCCCTATGATAAATATGCCCAAGCCCCAGGAGATGAGCATGGTCAATCCAAGCGCGCGCCGGATTTTTTCTTCACTTAAGTTTTCTTCCCGTATCAAATAGTCGGCAGCACCCAGAAGCTTAAACTCGGCAATAATCATCACGATGGCGCTAGCGACCGAAAAAGTTCCAATTTCATCCGGCGTCAACAACCGGGCGACAATGATTGTAGTCGCGAGGCCAATTAGCCGCACAACATATTGGGAAACTGAAGAAATAATAATAGCCGTTCGGACTTTAGACATGGAGGATGCCCATATTGAACGTTATATTCAGGAGATGTTCATGTTGTGAGCCCTTATTCATCACGACGGGTTCCCGTTTTTGGCTCGCTGCTTCCGCCTAAGCCAGGCAAAGTAACCAAGAGACAGCGAGATAAGCGACAAAGGGACTATCCATTTCGCTACATAGCTCACATTTTCGAAAACATATCGCAAGGTCATAAAGTGATATGTGTTGTCGAACAGCGCGAAATCGGTTTGATAAATGCTGATCAGATCATCTATTTCAGCAGCGCTGTACCCAGCCGCCGAATATCGATCGCGCACATGCTCCAACCGCTCCGATAGCTCATCAAGGGGAACCCCCAAGGAAATACCAAAATCCGGATCAAGAAGTTGCGGCTTGCCGTCCTCACGCTCATACTCAACAATGACATGCCCACCAAAAGATACGATACGATTGGGAATCTGATGTTGATCGAGAACGCTGGAGAGAATCGTGGAGGCGTCTCCACAAATCCCGATGCCCCTCTCGATGTTTCGCTCATAATTTGCGTAATGATAGCGCTCGAACTGAGGTAGCCCTGAAAACATACCAATACCCCACAGGAAGTAATTTTCCCAAATGGGCACCAATTGCCGGTATTCCACAGGATTTACTTTTTGCCAGTCAATGTGTATCAGGCTCTGATTAACAACTTGGTTAGCTGCTTCTGCGAATTCACTTCTTGGTAAAGAAGCATCAAGCCCATTAATCGCGATGAGGCTATCCTCATAACTCCAGATCTGCTTCGGGA
>Ga0314771_100120_pt1 | contig 23363 bp, 21 predicted proteins | sample MetaGCB42018_FD_204522 | JGI IMG/M metagenome (GOLD analysis project Ga0314771, IMG submission 204522) | Cryopeg brine microbial communities from Beaufort Sea near Barrow, Alaska, United States - CB4 2018 | ecosystem: Environmental > Aquatic > Marine > Coastal | place: USA: Alaska | collected...
AACACGTTATCGCTGGTTTCCAGCTCCGCCCAACGTGTTTCCCAGTCAATCAGTTTAGCGATGGGGAAAGTAAACACCAGCTCACAGCCCCAGCGCTTATACTGAAACAGCGTTGGCCGGAAGCTGTCGCGAGTGTCCGCCAAAACGGCCAGGCTCACCACATCCATCCCGTAACGATCCCGCAGCCGATACTGATAAGTATACATGCGCTCGGCAAAATCGTCTTCCGGCTCACCCTGCACCTCCACGTGAATGAGCACCCAGGTTTCGCCACCGTCTTTAGCGTAGACCTTAATAAGCTTGTCGGCATAGCGTCGGCCACTGTGCGCATCGGCGGTAATCTGCTGTAGTGTAGCTCATTATCAAGAAAACTGTAGCCCTTTGACCAGTCTACGTGCACATTCATCGCTGGAAAAAGTAACTCAAGAAATTCTTCAAAATACGCCTCCAGCGCCATCTTCCACGGGCTGTCGTGGTCGGCGCGACGGTGATCCTCTTGCTGAGTCATGCGTTCTCCTTTATGAATGGCCCTAGTTTACCACACACCCTCACCCGCCTGAGTGTGCTCGGCCCTACCCCATTGGCTCGTTGCCTGAATAAAACCAAAAAAAGAGTCGCTGCGCCTCCCACACACCCACGCCGCCTTAAGCGAGCGTGAGACTGGGCTTGGCAGTGACGTTACAACCACCCGCGTTGTGCTGGATGGCGTGTTTGATCACCTCCCGTGGGTACACGGCGGCACCGTCGAGGGTACCCCGGAACAGTTCTTCAAACCGTATCACGCGATGCCGGTTGTCCAGCAGCAGAATACCAAACACTTCGTAGGGATAATCCAGAAGCAGCGATTGCAGGCAGCGATTGGTTTGATCGGGGGTTGTCAGTTTGCTGCCTTTGCGCAGTTTGCGCCGGGCCAACAGTTTGGCCAGGTGCAACAGTTGGGCATCGGTCACATCGCCCTCGACCCGATAGGTATCGGGGGTTTCTCCGGCCATCAGTTTTGGGGGCAGTACGGTATCCATGAGAATGCTCCGTGCACAGTTTGAAATGACCAGGGTCAGGGGCAGGATGAAATCGTTATAAAGAACCCGCACTCGGCAGGCATGAAAGGGTCAGGCCTGTTTGGCCAGGGGTTGTGTGGATGGCTTTACGTCTTCAGAAGTGCGTTCCGGTTCAGGTTTTACCTGCAGGCTCCATCCCTCTCTGAGGGTGATGTCCACGTAGTAAATCGGGGTACCCCGGCTTTGGCGGGTGGACTTGCCTCGGAGCCTGAGCTCCAGAGGCAGGCAGGCCAGTCGGTTGCCGGAAATGGCTTTGAAGTACGCCAGTCGGGCGGCAAGCGTGCGTATGGAGTTGAAGCCGGTGGTGCGGAAGATAAAACTGCCCAACGGATCATCCTACCCAATCACCACGTTCAGCCGGCCATAGGGCTTGCAGGCGCCGCCTTGGGCCAGTGGACAGGCGTCTGGGGCAGGCACGGCAGGGTTTCCATGCCCTCACGGGTGCGGCGTTTGCACTGCTCGCCGTCGCCCACGCACAGGGGCCTCGCCGTTTGTCGATCAAACAGCGCGTATTCGGCGCGCAGGTTCAGATCCGGCTCGTTGAACAACAAGCGAATGGGTATTTGGCGCGCAAGAAGGAGTGCCTGTCCATGACCCAGGCAATGACGTTATAATCGGCGGAATGGGCAACGATAATCTAACAGGTGGTTCCGGGAACGACACATTCGTGAAGCGTTCAGGCGACAACGATGACACAATCACTGATTTCGAAAACGATACGGGGCCGTCCAACGGAGACAAAATAGACGTCAGCGCCTACGGATTGAACTTTGACCAATTTGGGTTCGAGACAGAGGTGAACGGTCTTCGAGTTCGACTTGGAGCAGATAGCATGCTACATCAATCAACTTTACCTCAACGTACTAGAGCGTCCTGCGGATTTATCTGGCATGGATTACTGGCTGATGGACATAGAGCAGAAGGGCCGTAGCCACGCCGACGTGCTGGTCAGTTTCGCTCAATCGGCAGAGAATCGCGCGAACGCTAATGACTGGCTGCCCGGCCTGGATTATGACGCCTCCGCCAATGATTGGTTTATTGCCTGAGAGCCGTTACATCCATATAGATACAGCAAGGGCAGCCCTAATTGGCTGCCCTTGTCATGTTCGTAACTCTCATTGAGTTTCGGTCAGTGCTTGATCTCTGACCTTAACCGACTGACCTCATCAAACGTCAAACCAGCAATCTCCGCAATCACCTGGTCGTTCATCTCGGTACGGTTAATTAGATTGCGGGCCATCTCTTGCCTGGCTTCACGCTGTCCCTCCGTCTTAGCGTCATTCAACAAAGATACTTCATCCCGAAGTGCCCGCTCCCTAACGAACGCCAGACGACGAGCTTCCTCGTCCGCACTTAACTCGCGGATGCGGCTCATCGCCTTCTTAACCGGTTCATGTTCCACATTGGCCATGGTCAATTCCTCCTGCCAGTGCTTGAAAAAAGTAATCCAGGCGCGCAGTGGGCCTTCTGGCAAGCCCAGGTGATCCGCTTTGTTCAGTTCGATCAGGTTCATCTGCAAAATGTTCCCCAGCGAAATATTGGGCTGGGCTTCATCACGCATCTCGAAACGCCACACCGCCTGTTGGCGTTCAGACTCTGATTCCGTAAACAGATCAAAGTCCAGCAGATGCAACCCCACCGAGGCACGCAGCTCCTGGTAATCATCACCCGCATTCAGCTGGGTGCCCAGAGTACGAGCCAGATAGAACAGACCCCGCTTGTGCCAGGTTCCATAGTGACGAACTTGTATCTCGACATTATAGCAGTGACCATCACCATCCCGAGCCAGTACGTCGAGAATAATGTACTTGATAGTAGTGCCTGTCCATGGCAGGGCAGGCACAGGCCCTTCCGGATGCTTAGGATGTCCCTGCCTGGAGGAAAGAGGAATGCCTGTCCAGGAAAGGTCGGATCACGCTGCCGGTTCTTCGTGTGGCCGAGCAGTCAAGACCACGCCCAAAGCACGCGTCACGGCGAGCATTGTTTTCAAGGTAGGATTACCTTGCTCACTGAAGGAGCGATACAGCTGCTCACGGGAAAGTCCCGTTTCACGGGCCAGTTCTGTCATGCCCTTGGCGCGAGCCACAACGCCCATTGCTTTTGCAATGTAGGCGATATCACCCGTTTCCAGGGCATCGGTGAGAAACACCGCAATGGCTTCCTCGCTCTTCAGCGCCGCCGCTGGATCGTAATCGTAAATCTTGTCGCTCATAACGCCTCTCACCCTGCTGCCAGACGTACTGCAGTGTCGATATCACTTTGCTGGGTATCAAGCATGAATCAACTGTAGTTCTTAGACTACAAAACCGCAAGGCCGAACGAGATGAGTGCCTGTCCATGCACATCATGATATTCAGTGCTATACGTAAGTCTCGCTGCAATAGGCGCTTACGGCGTCCGGGACTTCGCCTTTTTAACAACGGCAAGACAAATGGCCTCGTTTTATTTTAACGGACTGACAAGCGGATTTGGCAGGCATTGTTAAACCAGGCAACTCCATCTTGAACAAGGTCAACAGACAGCAGGTAATCACCGTTATCGACCGGGGGAAAGATGACGTTGACCTCGACTAGCTCCCCTTTGCGTAGGTCCCCTGCCAGCCCTGCGCGTAATATGTCAGGTTGGACGGGCGTGCCATCCGGTGCTAACAGATGAGCGCCCACGCGCACCGGATAGGGACCTCTCGAAGACCATGTTGTCTGCGACAGGTTCCGAACCTGAAGTGGTATCCTCACCGTTTCATCTGCAGGAATCTTTAACTCCTCCGGACAGCCTTCCAGCTTTCCATGTCGGGCATCCCTGGGTAAGGCAGACCGCATTATAGAAACAGGGCCTCCATCGTAAAGCTTCTCCATGATATTGAAATCATAGACAAGCACTCGGAAGTGATCGACATCATGGATGACTGTAGGTTGACCAAGTAGCGTAAGGATGTGATCGCTTATCAATTTCTCCTCTTGCGCACTCAATATCAGGAAGGTCGGTCCGCGGTAAAAGGAAGGGCGATACCAGGCTTCAGAGGTCAGGACTCTGAATGGTGTGATTCCGTCGCTATTTATATTGACCCCCGCGATTCTAACATCACCCGCGCTCAGCACCGTATTGACGGAAGCATTCCAGAAACTTGCATAGCCATACTCGAGATCATGCTCACGCAGCAAAGAGATCAGCGGGTCAAATTGACTCTTCTTGAAGCGCAGTTCGCCGCTTTCACCCCGTGTCAGCCCATCTGCAACAAGGTGCTGCCAGGAAAATATTGAATGAAAAACCAGTACAACAAAATAGAGGTGCCAGATACGGGGACCCCAATTTTTCGCCAGTGTAGAGATGAAAATAATGCTGATTGTTGTGGACAGCACCTGCAGCAGTGAAAAGTAGCGAATTGCGGGCATGGCTATTGCCAGATTATTGCTGAAAAGGTAGAAAATTAGCGTCAAGGTAAAACTGAAACAGTAAAAGACGACCAGCGTAAAGAGCAGGTGACTGTCGATTTTTCCAATTTTAAACAGCAGCACCCAGGGTAGAAAGAAAAGCCATCCGAACAGCAGGATGCGGAAGATCATTTCAATACCATCCAGCGACACGATCGATGTGTTATAAAACGTTGGCAGGCTGTATTCATAGCCAGGATGGAACGCTACTCCAGCAGAAAAAAAGTATCCTTCAATGAAAAGATCAAGGTGTCTGGCGATCTGTTCAAAGCTGGTGATCGTCAAGGAAGCGGAGATGTCCATATAGCTGACAGCATCGATCAACCACTTCTTGTTTAAAAGCAGGCCTGAACCGTAGAAAAAAAGAAAAAAGCCAATAAGGAAAGCAAGAAATGAATAGTTGGACGCTTCAAATATTTTACTTTTTTGAAGTTTTCTTTCCTTTAGCATTCCGTCACGCAAGTATTTCGTACACATGATGATCATCAACACAGCGCAAAGCGGAAGCAATATGCTGAATAGAAAGCGGACGCCAGTCAGGCCTAATAGAAAAAGGAGAATGGCCAGTGCCGCCAAGTGCCATCGGTCTATCTGCGCCTCTTTCCGCGACTTTATCGGTAACAGAGCGCCAAGGGTCAGGAGCAGAAACAGGAATCCCCAGGCATAGCCATGGGACATCTGTCCAAAGAGGCTCTCGGATACATAAGCGGAAATTCCGGTAAAAATCGTTGCCACCAGAGCGAAAAGTACCGTATTTGATAAATGAAGGCGCTTGGCAAAGTAGACTGTCGAAGCTAAAAGAAGCCCGGTAAAGATCCATCCGGAAGCAGCGTGGAGGGCAAAGCTATTTTCAAAAAAAAGCAGTAGAGGAGCAATGATGGCATGGTTAAAAATAATCCATATATCACCATTTCCATAATACCATTCTTCTGGAAAAAACTGGCCTGTCCTTGCGATCTCTCCAGCCAGAACATTGATGATCGCTGAGTCAGAGTGGAAAAATACACGGTAGGTGATTGATTGATAGAAAATAACGGCGAAAACATTGACGATCGCGACCGCAAGAAATAGCGTTTCAATGTTCCTTAAGCGTCCTTTCAACTTCTTTCTCCTACACGGCCAGCAAAAGTCCAATAATGGTTGATTAAGTAGTTGGTCAGCGGAATGACCAGGACAACAAATGCCTGTGAAATGCCATAATGAAATCCAAAATTGTTGACTCCCACATGCATGATAAGCGCATTAAGAAGCAAGCCGCTGCAGGAAACGGAAAGATATTTGATGAAGGTTGGCAGATGATTCCCGCGGGTTTTAAATGTCCAGAAGTAGTTCAGTATATAAGAAATGATCACCGTTAGAATAAAGCCGCAAGAGGATGCTTTTACTGCGTCGACGGCATATATTTCGACCAGAAAAAAGAGGGTTCCAAAATGAACAGTCGTCCCTATCAGGCCGGTGATGCCGTATCTGATGATTTGTCTTGTGTTGGTCATGGTTCGGTTGCCAATACCCTCTAGCAAAAAAACATTATTATTTCTCTTCTTCAGTTTCTGGGCGGTGAAATTGGCGGACAATATACAAAGGTCGTTGCTTGGTTTCTTCAAAGATACGGCTGATGTATTCACCGAGAATTCCTATACCGGAAAGAATCAACCCGCCCATAAAAAAAATCGCAATTATAATGGTTGGATAGCCTGGAATTTCGGAGCCGATAATGAGAGTTTTTATAAAAACATAAATTGCGTAGACGATAGCGGAAAAAGAACACATCAAACCGATATGAGTCCATATCTTCAATGGAAGGCTGCTGAATGAAATAAAACCGTCGATAGCGAAACGAAGCAGTTTGCGGTAGTCCCATTTGGTCTCGCCCGCACTGCGCTCCCGTAACGGATGGTATATATGGCACAGCTTGAAACCGATCCAGTTAAAAAGCCCCTTGTTGAATCGCGCCCGCTCTGGCAGCCTAAGCAAGGCATCAATTGCTTTTCGATCAAGCAAACGAAAATCTCCTTCTCCCTGCATGATCTTTACTTCTGATATCTTATTGAATATTTTATAGAAATAGGTTGCTGTTAGCCGTTTGGTAAATGTCTCTATCTGGCGGTCCTCACGTACGGCTGAAACAATCTCATAGCCGTCGTGCCATTTTTCCAGCATTTTAGGAATGTATTCAGGGGGGTGCTGCAGATCGGCATCCATGGTGATGGCGACGGCCCCGGAACAGTGAGCCAGCCCGGCGATAAGAGCGGCCTCTTTACCGAAGTTGCGGGATAAGTCAACAATGGCCAGTTCTGGGATTTTCTGTTGGTATTGCACCAGGATATCGAGAGTGGTGTCCGAACTGCCGTCATTTACTGCAATAATTTCAAACGGGCCCATATCTCGGCAGATGGGAATCAGCACATCGAAGAGCGCTGGAAGCCCCGCTTCCTCATTCATCATTGGGACGACGATACTGATCATGGTTTTTACTTAGCAGCAGATGGTCACCTTTAGATGGCGACGGAAAATATTTGAAAATCATAGGCTGATCAATCCCCTCTTTGTGGGAACCGTTACTTAACGGACTAAGATCAGATGGCCGGTAGACTAACCTTTAAAGGATAATAAAACAAATATTTGGCTGCCGGTCGAGGAAAGTTCTTTAGGGAAGTGGGATGATCGATCGAGCCAGTAGCTATTGCCCTTTGCATTCGAGCTGCGGCCTAAAAATTGGCATAAAATGAACGAGATGAGTGCCTGTCTGTCCATGCACATCACCGAAACAATGTTCCCGGACCGACCTCTTTGACCGGGACTCGTGCATGCCCGAGATTCCGTTATAGACGGTCTTTTTAACAGAATGGCGCCCTTTTTGACGTATGGTGGCGGCATTTAACGTAAGAGCCGATGAGGCGAAGTGGAAAGAGAGGGGAAAGAAGGACGGGAAAGGCGGGGTATGCGGGTGCCTGTCCATACAAATATTATACAAATATTGCACGCTGCTTGAAGTAGACACGGTACCCGGGGCCATGGTGGATGCGCAGCTAGCTGACACCTTGCCCTACAGGCTTAACGTCCCCAGGCAAACCATTGGCCAGCCGAAAGACGCGCGCTGCAATCAGGGCTTTGCCACGCTGATCACGGAGCTTGCGCTCCCACTTTCGGTAGGTATCCGTTTGTTTGATATCAAGCATGAATTAACTGTAGTTCTTAGACTACAAAAACGCAAGGCAAAGAAGGATGTGCGAACGAGATGAGTGCCTGTCCACGCCTGTCCACGCCCATTGTATACAGATCATACCACGCCCCGCGAAAGGCTATACACCGCGCGAAGCCCCTCCCACCGGAAAGCTGGTTATCCATCCAGTACTATGCCATCATTTCAGCTATCGGCATTTGACAAGGAGTCACCCATGCCCAGGCCACGAGCTGAGCAGATCAGCGTTGCAGACACACCCTACTATCACGTCATTTCCCGCTGTGTGCGGCGCACTTTCCTGTGTGGCGAAGACCGGCAAACCGGGCGCAGCTATGAACACCGGCGGGGCTGGATTGAAGAGCGCGTTCGCTTGCTGTCTTCCGTATTTGCTGTCGAGATTGCCGCCTACGCGGTGATGGCTAACCATTACCACTTGGTGGTTAAGCTGAGCCCAAACGATGTTGAGCCATGGAGCGACGATGAGGTGTTGGCGCGCTGGTGTTGCCTTCACAAAGGCCCACCACTGGTGCAGCGGTACCAACGGGGAGAAGCGCTGTGCCAGGCTGAACTGAGAAGAGTGTCGCAATATGCGGACACGTTTCGCGCCCGCCTGGCGGATTTAAGCTGGTTTATGAAGTGCTTGAACGAACCCATTGCGCGCCAGGCCAACCGGGAAGACCGGTGTACAGGGCATTTCTGGGAAAGCCGCTTCAAGTCCTATCCCTTGGAAACCGAGGAAGCACTGCTCACCTGCATGGCCTATGTAGACCTGAACCCCATTCGCGCAGCCATAGCCGAAACCCCGGAAACGTCGGACTACACCAGTATAAAAGAGCGCGTTCAGCCCATATTCGATCTGGCCGCAGCGATTCAAAACCAGACAGAACAGCAGGCACTGAATGATTTTAGTGTGCCGTTGAAGCCCTTGCTGGGCTTTGACCATGTGATTCGCAACTGCGAACAGCGCGGCATTTTGTTCCGCTTGGACGACTACCTGGCCTTGGTTGATGAAACCGGGCGCATCACCCGCGATGATAAACGCGGCGCTATTTCTGCAGAGTTACTACCGATCCTGCAACGCCTGAATCTGGACCCGGAGCGCTGGTGCGAGCGCGCCACGGCGTTTGAAGCCAACCACGGCGATTACCGCAAAGAACACCGACGGGCGGCGTAGCTGCGCCAATACCCTCTGATAACCACCATTAGACCGGCCCCACCGACCGGGGCCTGCAGCCGCCTGCAATCCGCCTTACCGCTCAACTTTTACAAAAAAACGATAAATCTCGCCAAGTTCGGGACATTTTTGAGCGGCTTTTGGGGGTGTTTTACGTAATCGGGAATTACGCGCAGTAGGAGGGAAGAGAAAAGAGAGGAAACGGAAGGGAGGAGTGCCTGTCCATTGAGAGTGCGTTATCACGATCAAGAAAGAGTGCCTGTCCATGACTGGCGGCATTTAGAGATGGTTTCCATGACAACAATGTCATACATGCCGTGGGAAGGGAGGAGTGCCTGTCCATGTAGAGACGCAAAAATAGAGGAAACGGAGCGAGAAAGAGTGCCTGTCCATGACAAAAACACCCTTTATCCCCGCCACAAAGCAAAATGACCACCTCATTACCCCTCTGCTTGAAGTAAACACGATATCCAGGGCCATGGTGGATGCGCAGTTCACTGACGCCCTGCCCCCACCGGCTTCACATCACCTGCAATATTATTGGCGAGCCGAAAGATGCGCGCAGCAATCAATGCCTTAGCACGCGAGTCACGAAGTTTACGCTCCCATTTTCGGTAGGTATCGGTCTGTTTAATATCGAGCATAAATAGAGTGTAGTTCTTCGACTACAAAGGCGCAATGAAAAAGCTGTGCCTGTCCATAGGCAGATACCTGAAGGGAGGAGTGCCTGTCCATTGAGAGAGATGTGACAAAAACAGATGAGTGCCTGTCCATGCACACTCGTCCACTGATAGTAGTGCCTGTCCATGGCAGGGGTAAGATAAGTGCCCGAACGAGATAAGTGCCTGTCCACGCCCATTAAAGCACGCGTCACGGCGAGCATTGTTTTCAAGGTGGAACGAGATGAGTGCCTGTCCATGCATGTCCATTCTGTCCATGACTACCCAATGGCAAGGCGGGAATTATGCGCAGCAGGGGGGAAGGGAAAGGAGCAGAGAGCAGAAACGGGAAGGAAGAGTGCCTGTCCATCAATAAACCAAAAAACGATAAATCTCGCCAAGTTCGGGACATTTTTGAGCGGCTTTTGGGGGTGTTTTACGTAATCGGGAATTATGCGCAGCAGGGGGGGGGAAGAGAAAAGAGAGGAAACGGATGAGAGGAGTGCCTGTCCATGGAGAAGAGGAATAATCAATCAATAATCAATGACCGACAGTCCAATAAGGTTACGCAAGAAGGAGTGCCTGTCCATGACTCACACCTAAGAGAGCGCTTGTCCATGAATTAATTGTCAGACAAAAAAACCCCACCAGGCGAACCTGATGGGGTCTTATTTAGTACCTTGAACAGGTACTCAGGCTATTGACTCAAAGAGTGTTCGCCTGTTGATGCTGTCAATTAATCTTCATTAAAATATTGAGGGCCTGGATATGCGCCCTCAAATGTTTAATTTACGCGATGAACATAGCAGCTGACAGATCGTCAGAGTCTACACCGACAAGTATCATAGCGTTATCGTTGGTAACAATGCTGTTATCACCACCAGCCATGCCGTCATCAGCGCCTGACTGCAGAACAAGAGTATCTGCGCCAGTGCCGTTAGCAGCAAAGGTGAACACACCGGTTGTTGCGTTGTAGGCGCCTGAAGCGAAGTAGTTGGTGTCTGCAGTCAAGTCATTGCCGCCAGCACTGTTTAAAGCCGATGCGCCGATCAATGTAGCGAAGGTTGAAGCAGTAGCAACATTGAGCAGATCGCCATTCGCAGCACCAAAGCCGGTAATGGTATCGACGCCATTACCAAAGGTCATGGTATCGCCGGCAGCTATCGTGCCGCCTGCGAACGTCTGGGCGCTACTAACAGTACTATCAGCCAAGCCCTGAGTAACGATGTTAAATACACCCGCTGCGTGTGCAGCATAGGTGATCGCATCGTTACCAGCTCCGCCCGTTACGCCTGTTGCAGCTTGGTTAAGCACACCACCCGAACCTACAGAGATAACGTCATCTCCAGCTCCTGCAGTGATCGTGTTGTAACCATTGCCGACTGTAATGGTATCAACGCCTGCACCACCGGTGATGGCATTATCACCATTACCAGCAGTAACGGTGTTAGCACCGGCGCCGGTAACGACAGTGTTGTTACCATTACCCGCCGTGATGACATCATCAGCTTGACCACCGGTCAGAGTACTGTTGCCATCGCCAGATACGATAGCGTTGCCTTTACCGGCAATGTCTGTACCAGTCAAGGTGTTATTACCATCGCCTGCCTTCAGAGAGATACCGTTCTCAGCGCCCCCCAAAAAGTTTAGGACAACAGCGCTATCTACAGCAGAAGCATCAATAACGGAGTTGACGTTTAGAGCAACTACATCAGAGGTGATGTCTACAGTGCCTGCGCCAGTCACGTTGAGATTGGTCAGAGCGGTAACACCAGTCAATGCTGAAATTATGGTGTTGTCCGTCGCTGTCAGGTTTATAGTTTCAACACCTGCCAGTACCGGAGCTGCCAGATTAATGGTGTTAACTGCAGAAGCCCCATCGTTGACGTCGATGTTAACGGTATCCAGCTGACCAACAGTCGTTGCGCCGGTCAATCCCAAGCTAATACCACCACCAGCTATAGCAGTAACATTCGCAGCCTGAGTAGCGTTCAAGGCGGTGAAGGTTGAGCCGCCGTTAGTTTTAATTGCAGTGATCGTAGAGCCGGTGAATTTGGACACATCAACCGCGACGCCGTCTGATTGCAGTGTTTCAAAACCACTGAACTTCGCAGCACCAGTCGTGGCATAGTTTGCAGCGTCAGTTAACACTAGGGTATCAGTCCCTGCGCCGCCAGCAACGGCGGCAGTCTGCAAAGCAGCGCCGGTTGTGACAGTGTCATTGCCTGAGCCACCTGTGAAGGCTTGCCCTGCAGCAACTTCCATTGCTACGTCACCGGTTGCGGCTGATGCATTAATAACTGCAGCAGCCTGGCCTAATACTGAGCCGAGAGTCACGGAACCCGCACCTGAGATGTTCAGAGCAGTGGTATCTGCAGCTGTCAACGTAAAGGTGTTGGTGCCAGTGCTGGTAAGGTTGATCGTTTTAGTGTCACCAGCGGAGGTGGTTACAGTGCCAGTCACACCATTGGCATTGATTGCCACTGTGTTGGCTGCAGTTGCATTAACAATAGCAACGGTATCCGATTGATCGGTCAAATTTACTGTTGCAATAGCGCTACCAGTTAGCGTTGCTGCACCAGCATCATTCAGTGACACTGTTGCTAACGTGTTACTAAGCGTTGAAGCATCAGTAACTGAGTTAGTTGCACCATCATTGGAATTAATGCTCACTGATGTCAGAGCTGTGTTCTGTGTAGCAGTGACATTCATGTTATCAACAGCACCCGCCACAAGGTTAGCGGCAGTTACGACTGCGTTAGCAGCGGTTTCAACGGTTTTAGCAGCGGTTTCGGCAGCGGCTGAAGTAACTTTTGCTGCATTAACAGACGCAGTCAATGTAGCAGCGATTGCTGCTGTTGCAACTTGCGAAGCGGCGGTATCAGCGCCAGCAACAAACGCAGCATCGATTGACACTTTCTCTGCACGGCTGATTGACGAATTACCGTAAGCAGCCGCAGTCAGCGCCTGAACTTCAGATAATATATCGCCAGTGTTACCAGCCAAACCCGACGTCAATGCGGCCAGGTTGAGGACTTGAGTATCAATAACGTCATCGGCAGCTTCAGCAGTGTTAGCAGCAGTGGCAGCAGCAGTATTAGCAGCAGTATTAGCAGCTTCAATTGCAACAGTAGTTGCATTAGTAGCCGTCACATCAATGGCTGTACCGCCGTCAATAAAGACAACACCGGCATTTGCAACTGCTGTAGCGCCCATCTTAACAGATACACTGCCCTTAGCATCAGTAGTAGCGTCATTGTCTTGGCCACCACCGATTGCAACATCACCAACCGCAGACGTTACATTAAGAGCACCTGCTGTTGCTTCAGCAGTTACATCACCAGTAGTAGTGTGAACAACAGTGACGTCTTTACCACCAGTGATGGTCGAAGCAGCAACAGAAGTCAGTTCATTAACATCAGTTGTTGCAGCTGCTGTGATACCAGTAGCGCCAAGAGCTTTCACGTTGGCGGTAGTCAAACCAGTCCAGCTAGAGACATCAGCGGTCAGGGTGTCAACACTGTTCAGCTTCGCAACTTCAACATTGCTGACAGTGACAGAAGTAGGAAGGCTCAGACCTGTGGTCAGACTGTTCACGATCAGGGTGTCAGTTCCTGCGCCGCCGTCGATGGTGTCTAGTGCCGAAAAGGTCCCATCAGCGTTCGCGGCAGTTTTCAGAGTACCGTTAATGGTGTCGTTGTTTGACGTGCCGGTAACAGTGTCGATACCTGCAGTTAGCGTGAAAGTATCCCCAGAAGACTGAGTTCCAGCATCAGTAGCAGACTTAGATTCCACAACCGACGCACGAGTACCATCTACATCTTCGATGGCCGCTTTAGCTGCATCGCGAGTAAAGCCAGTACCGACATTAGCTGCGTAGTACGTAGCCGCTTCGGTCTTGTTGTCCAGCGCCAAACGATCGCTTGCGCCAGCAGCGTTGGTCAATGCCAGAACGAGCTGGTCAATGTTTACTGAAGAACCTTCACCGCTAACCCAGTAGTTCAGGCCAGCTGATTCAGCGGCGCGTTCAAACAGGTTTTGATACAGCTCTGAAACCACCTGAGCGCGGCTCAGAAGACCCAAGCCATCGGCGTATTCTGGCTGTTCATTAACGATGTTCGCACGCAGCTGTTCAATAGACAGAACACCGGTTGTGATTTCGTTGGTCCAGTAATCCAGGCCAGCTTTATCAGCTGCACGACCCAAAAGGCCGATGTAGATCTGCTGAACTTGCTGCTCAACTGTTAAAGTTGCCATAACTCGTTATTCTCCGTTGGTTAAGTCGAAACGACTAATTCAGGCTTGGTTTGTGCCCTAGGCATCCGTCGATGCCGGCCTGATATGTACTCCTTGGGACAATGCCCTAAAGGTCGAACATTTCAGCTGCAGACCACGATCGCTGACCGAAGTGCTGCATATTACTGCGACCTGTTAACAGGCTTGTCGCAATTGTGGCACGAATCCTAGCACTCGAACCCCACTCTGACAAGCTTGTTCAGGCTCCGTATATAGGAGGATTTGCTTCGCCCTTACACCTTGCCACCCAAGATCACTTCGTGGTTGTTTTATAGCTCACCTGATTACAAGCGGTCAACCTTCCTTCGAACTCAAATCTATAAAAAATGATTTGGCACCAGAATGTTACAAAGCTTTACACTTGAAGGGCGTTAATGACCATTCATGTAACTGTAACTCTGCTCAAAACGTAGACAGCGGAACCCTGGATTATTAGGATGACTGCTTCTTGTTTACTATCCGGCGCCCTCACCTTTTCACTCGGCTACCAGCAGGCTGTCATCGTTTATGCCCAACCCGTCAAACGTCACCGCTGTTATAAACCTGTTGAAACGCCGGGCACTGGAGCGAGACAAGCAACAACACCTTGCGCTCAGCTACGGCCTGGTTGTGGTGTTTTTCTTTATTGTTCCCAGCCTTCCGGTTGCGGCGGGCGGCACCCTGGCACTGGGCCTGTGCAAGGAAGCGTGGGACAAGCATTACGGCTCTGGGTTTTGCTGGTATGACATGCTGGCCAATGCTGCGGGAACCGGTGCCGGCATGGCCACCATTGTAGCCTTTACCGGTTAAGCCACAAAGACCGCAGAAGGTTGAAGGTTCGCTTTGCAACCACCGGGTAGGCCCTTGACTCACGCCACTGGCGCAAGCGTTCGGGGTCTGGCCCAAGCTGCCCGGCCAGGGCCTGGGCCAGGCCGTCGCGAATGGCTTCTGCGCTGGTGCCCGGCAGAATTGCCACTGCCGGCTCTACGTCGCCAAATATCGGCAAAGGCGTTACCAGCACCGGCCTGCCAGACGCTATAGCCATACGCACTGCGGCGCTGGAAGACTCCCCGGTTTGCTGATACGGCAAGGCAATCACACTGGCTTGCTGCAACAGGCCCAAACATTCACCATTGCGCAGGAACCGATGCTCGGCATGAACGGCATCGGCAATACCGAGTTCGCCGATGCGTTGGTGCAATGTTTTTATGAATTGGGCCGATACCGGGTCTTGGTGTTCGGCATTGAGCAGTAACAGGACCAGCTGGGGGTTTTCCCGGTGCAGCTGGGCGAATGCCTCTATCAGCTGTTCAAGCCCTTTATGGGGCAAGGCAAAACCGTAGGACGCAATGCAAGGCCGGCCGTTGAAGTTCCATTCAACCGGTTCTGGTTCAATATCGGCAATACCGTGGGGCATCAGCAGCGTATTGCTGACGATGCCAGCCTGGGCCAGGCGGTTGAGGTCTGGCACTGTATGCACCAGTACACGGTCTGCCAGCTCGGCGGCCCGGGCCAGCCGGGTGAGTGCCTTTCTGGGTTCCGGGTCCACCGTGGAATGCAGGGTAAAGGTTACTACGATGCCGCTGGCCTTGAGGGTAGCAATCAGCTGGGCCAAGGCGTCGAAATCGAAGAAGTAGTAGTTCATCTGGATAACCACTGCGTCTAGCTTGGCGGCCAGCAGCTGGCTGGCCAGTTCGTGCAGCGGGTCTTGATCATTCTGATGCCAGCAGCGAATGACCTGCGGGCCGTTTCCACTGTCGTCGCTGCCGCTGTTGTGGGGGGCGAACACAATCACCTGGTCGTGCTTATTGGTTTCAGTGAGGTGTTCCGAGTAGGTGGCCACCCCGCAGCGTTGGTTCCAGGTGCTTACCCAGCCTACCCGCAAGGGCCGCTGGATATCTTCGTTTTGCCTGCGCTGTATAATGTCGTCCGCCTGATTGGCCAGCCGCAGTGCAACCTGCTCCCAGGTGAACTGCTCACGCAGGCGTTGAATGGCGGCGGCGGTTTTACGGCGGCGTTCGCTCGGTGGCAGGGCGTAAACCTCACACAGCTGGCTGGCCAGGTGTTCTGTGTCCGGGCTTGCCCAAACCGAATCCGGCAACTGGAAATGTGTCTGGGCCGGCTCGAAGTGAAACTTGGTCAGCCAGGCGGTATCGTGGTCACAAAAATCCAGCTGGCCGCTCCAGCCGGTGGTGATTACAGGTAGCCCACTGAGCATGGCTTCCGCAAGCGGAAGGCCAAACCCCTCGGCTTTGCTGGGGGCCACAAGGGCCTGGCAGTTTTCGTAAAGGTATTTGAGCTGGCCGGCGGGCAAATCTTCACTGATGATAACCACATCCGGGTAGTCCGGCCGGGCACGCCGCTGGGCTGCGAGCAGGTCTTGCACGTTGTTGTGTGGGTTTTCGAACGTTTTGATGACCAGGGAAACGTTATCGGCGTCACTGAAGGCCTGGCCCCAGGCTTCCAGCAAGGCGTCTACACCCTTGCGGGGGAAGCAGGAGGACACATGCAAAAAACGAAAAGCTCGTGCCTGCAACGGGTACGGCTTTGGAACCACACGGTCCCAGTGATCTACGCCGCAACCACTGACTGACATGGGCAGGCAAACGCCGTTGTCTATGAGCACCTTGCGAACGTGTTCAGACAAACAAGTAATGCCGGTCAGGTGGCGATTGAAATCTTCGACCCATTCCTGCGGAAAACCGGCTTCTTCCCAGGCGTAGTGGTGCAGGAGGTGTGCCCCTTCTGCCATGTCGTTGACCCTGGGCGGGTAAAGGTTGCGGCTGATGATTGTGGGCCGAAACGCTTTATCGTGGCTTAGGGAGTGCATATAGGCGATGTCGGGATTGTCTGCCAGGAATGCCGGCGAGGGTTCGAAATCGCCGGGACCTTCGGTGGAGTGCAGGCTTACCGGCTGGCCAATAGCAGCCAACCCGCGGGCAGTTTCCCGGTTCAGCAGGGCCAGGCTGTAGCTGGAGTCGAAAGGGCCTTCGAGGCGCCAGTTGTATTGCCGTTGGGGCAGGATTTTGGTGAGCGCGAGATCGTTGGCGGCCAGTGCGTTGGCCAGCTGGCGCAGTTGTCTGTCGTCCAGCTTCCAGCGTTGACACAACTGTGCCAGGGTTTCAATTCGTTTTGTATCAGCGCTTGAACTGCCGTTGGAAGGGGTGCTGCCCGGTGGTGAGCCCCTATGTTTGTCGATGGTTTGTTCAATCTGATGCAGCAGTTCGGTGGCGGTTTTATGCCAGGAGAAACGGCGGCTTCGCTCCAGGCCATGGTCTATCAGCTGCTGGCGAAAATCAGGTTCGGTAACCACCCGGGTGATTAATTGCGTGAGCCGGGGAATGTCGTCTGGCCCGAACATGGCCGCCTCAAGCCCCATCACTTCCGGCAGGCTGGTGGTGTTGGCACAGAGCGCTGGCGCACCGCAGGTCATGGCTTCTAGAACCGGCAGCCCAAATCCTTCATGCCGGGAGGGGAAAACGAACACCTGGCAATGGTTGTAAAGAATGTTCAGGGTTTGCTGAGGCACAAAACCGGTATAGAGAATGTGCCTCGGGGGAATGCCGTGGGTTTTGGCGTATTGAGAAAGCCGGGCTTGATCGACTTCGTTAAATTTACCAACCAGTACCAGCCTGAGGGATTTCTTTAGGTCAACCGAAAGCCGATTGAAGGCCTGAATCAGAGCGTTCAGGTTTTTGCGCTCGTCAGAAGCGCCGCTGTAAAGAATAAAGGGCCCACTGATGCCCAGCTCCCGAAGCACTTCGCGCTGTATTTCGTCTGTTTCGCCCAGGGGGTAATAGCCTTGGTCACAGCCTGTGGAAATCGTCGCCACGCTTCCCTCGGGCAGTTCAAGATGGGTTTCGAATTCGCGGCTGGCACTTTCTGATATGGCGAACACCCGATCCACCCGCTGCAGGCTATCGATTTTGCGCCGGTACCAGCGGTTGATTACCGGATCACCCAGGTACTCCCGCGGACTGATCAGCGGAATCAAATCGTAGCCGATCACGCCCACCGGGCAGGAACGGTTGCGGGGGATATCGCAGACGAAATCATCAGCCATACCCTCAAAGAGTGAGCTGATGAGTACGAAATCTGGATTCAGGCGTTCTATGAATTCGTTTCTGAGCTGCTCGCTGATGCGGACTATGCCCGGGTTACAGAATGACAGCTCGGCCGTTTCCGGCAGTGCATGAAAAACACGGATGGCGCCGGGCGGCAAGAGTGACGACCAGTGTTGCTGAAAGTCCTGGATTAACTCTGGCTGATAATTATTGAGCAGAACAATAATATCGTGGGGCTGCTGTCGCTGCTGGTTAACCTGCAGCAAGGCTTTAAGCAACGAGCTGACGTAATGGCCAATGCCCCGGAAGCGGCTTGAGGTTTGCAGGCACTGGAGATCAATCAGGAGTCTCATTTTTGTCCTTGCTGGAATTCTGGGTGTTAATAATGCCAATGGCGGCTACGAGTTGCCGATAAATATCCCGGGATCTGGGCGTAAGGCTTACTGGGTTGTTGAGCGCGACGGATTGTGGGTTACGCCGCATCCGCCGCAGGCGGACCACCAGCCAGGGCATGCGCAGCACAAGGGCCAGCAGGGCCTGTCGCAGACGGGGATGGCGGCGGGTGCGCCGTTCTGTTGCAGCTGCAATGTCAGATACGTTTTTTTGCAGCGTGCCCCTTAGGGACGTAGAGGAGATAACGCCAGCCAAGCCCGTTGCCCCAGACACGCGCCTTATCACAAGGGCACTTTTACGCAGTGGCGCTGTTAGCCTCCAGGAACTGCTTTGAAAGATGTCGCCCAGCAACTGCTGAGACGAATTCAGCTGCCGGTCAAGATCTTCTGCGGTGCTTTTATGCCGCTGGGCTTGACGTTCGATCCAGTCACTTTTTTGTGCTGTTTCTTCAAGTTGCTCTCTGAACACATCCTCCCGGCGATGCGCTGTTTGCAATTTGGCATCGCTTTGCTGATGAAGAGACAAAATTTCTTCATGGCGGCGCCGCAGCAAGTCACGGTAGCGTGACAGTTCGTTGGCCAGTGGTACCTCTTGCCCTGCCAATGCATGGCACTCGGGCGCAGCTTGCTGCCTGAGGGTCAGTAAGCGCTGAAGGTCGCTTTCGGGCAGGCCGGCTTCTATCCAGAGTTGGTGAATTTCTTGTTCCAACTCGTTAAAGCGAGCCTGTTCCTTATCCGTAAAAGACGACACCGGGCTGTGGCAGTCGTCCAAAGAAAGCCCCGACACACCAACGCGCTCCAGAGCCGCTACGGCATGGCGGCGCGCCGTGGCGTTTGCACTTAACTGATCAATATTGACGAGCTGGTCTGCGTGCTTGCAGCCTTGGTGAAGGCCCAGCAACCAAAGCGTATAGAATGCCTGGTAAGCGTGATCTGGCGATAGTAGCCGCCGGGAGAAGTGATCGTAGGCTACTTCCAAAGGCCCCAACGGCAAGGGCTGAAAACCGATATGCTCACTGACCAACTGAACCAGCGGGGGCCGGCTTGAGGCGTTGAAAATCAGCTGGGTGGTCAAATCAAAATAGGGAGAGACCTGGTAAGACCACCATTGGTCCCAGGGATTACGCCATAAATAGACATGATGCCCCCCAAGCTGACGCCTTATGCCTTCAATGCGGCCAGCGGAACGGCATTCCTGAATAACCGGGCGGGCAGCAGCCTGCTCGATAAGGGACTGCCAGTAGTCGATTCCCCTAGGGCGGGTGTCTGTGCCGAAGTAGCCATCATAGATGTCACGCTCCTGCAAATGCGGCAGGCAGGCATCGGCCACCTCATACAATTCACTGAAGTAAGACCGTGACAGCGGCGGGTGCCGAAGAACGTTTGCCTTCTGGGTATCCTGAGGGTCATTAAGGATGGCCGTGTCGGTTTTTGCATGCAGGGCAATTTCGTGCAGGGGCTCTTGAAAGCACATGTACTGGCTGCCCAGCCTGCGGAAGACTTCGAACATATAGGTGCTGCCCGTTCGGAACAGCGCATGAATAAAAATAGGCTGGGGCGAGGGAGTAGCGGTCATGTGTCTGTTTCTTCGATGGTTATCTTTGCCGGGACATTGATCAGGCCCGATTTTACCGTGGTGTTTTCGTCGCTGCGCACCCGGAACAGCACAGCATCTAGCCGGCGATGGAGAAACACCGGTTCGTTGCTGCGATCGTCTCTTACACCGCAGTTGATGTAGTAAACGCCAGGGGCAAAGGCGTTGCCTATATCATAGCGCAGGGTGACTAACTCGCCTTCCTGGAAGGTTCGGCCGCTAAACTGTGCTAGCTCGGAGGTGTCGGTGCCGAACAGCCCCAGGCCTTCGCGGGTTTTGATCATGATGGCAAATACGGCGTGGTCCACCGCTTGATTGAAGCGAACACAGGCTTTTAGCACAAGCGGCTCGCCACTGTTAAACAGGTTAACCGGTTCACCGGATTGATTTTGCAGCCAGATCGACTCGATGGTGGCGCGGCCATCTCCGTAACTGACCTCACAATCGGAGGCCAGGGTTGGGTCAAGTTGGCGACCTTCGGTAAGCTCCTCTGCGGCAGGGGTGCCGCCGCCGAACAGTGATTTTTCGTAGGCGTCGCAGACTTCTTTGGCGGCGCCATAAGCCTCTATTTTCCCGTAATGCAAAAAAATGGCTCGTTTACACAGTTTTTTGACGGCGTCGATGTCATGGGTGACGAACAGCAACGTGGTGCCCTGCTCCAGAAATTCGTTTATGCGACGGAAACATTTGCGCTGAAAAGCCGCGTCGCCCACAGACAAAGCTTCATCGATAATCAGGATGTCTGGCCGAACAGCTGTGGCCACGGCAAAGGCGACGCGCACCTGCATGCCGCTGGAATAGACCCTGACAGGTTCGTCAAAATACTCGCCAATATCGGCAAAGGCTTCAACTGCGGGCATGAAGTTGTCCACTTCGGCGTGGCTGAACCCCATGATTGAAGCGGCGTGATACACGTTCTGACGGCCGGTGAGTTCCGGGTTGAAGCCCATGCCCAGCTCCAGAATGGCTGCAATACGACCATTGACAGTAATAACGCCAGCCGTGGGCATAAGGGTGCCGGTGATCAACTTTAACAGTGTGCTTTTGCCAGCCCCGTTCTGGCCAAGAATGCCAATGGCTTCACCGCGCTCGATGCTGAAGCTGATGTCTCGCAGTATCGGGTTTTCGGCCACCGGTTTAAAAGGCAAGCCGAACCAGCGGGCCACCCGCTTCCATTCAGAGGCGTATTCACGGAAGGATTTACTGACGTGTTCAACGGTTAGCAGGCTCATAGTACATCTACCATTTCGGAGCTTGCCTGCCGGACAAGCCACAACCCCAACACCGCAAACACAATCCCAATGGCGGCCATTACCGCCAAAGCCGCCAGGTCTGGCTGCTGTTGATACGCCAGCACGTCATGGTAGGCCTTTATAGCCGGGTAGACAGGATTGAACTGCAACGCCCAGCGCAAATGCTCGGGAATGATGGTTAACGGATATACAATCGGAGTAAACCAGAACAAAAATTGCAGCACAATGGGCACAATCTGGGCGATGTCGCGGATAAACACATTCAGTACGGCAATCACCAACCCAAGGCCTAGCGAGAACAGCAGCAGGACCGCGGTAATCACGGGCACCCAAAGCAGAGTGGCCGACGGCGGATGACCCAGAAACGCAAAAATGACCAAGATGGCCGCAAGCAGAAGCCCATGGCCAATCAGGCAGGTGCCGGCCGTTACCGCGGGCAGCGCGATTTTGGGTACCTTCATCTTTTTAAGAAGGTCGGCGTTGCCTACAAAAAGGTTAAGGCTGCGGCTGATGATGTCGCTGAACAGAGTCCAACCCAGAATGCCCGACGTGAGGTAGATGGCATAAGCATAGCGGTTGTCGATGCCGTCAAACTTCGCAGAGAGCACGGCAGACAGCACAAACGCATAAATGGCGACCATGACCAGTGGATGTACAATCATCCATAAGCCACCTAAGCGGCTTCTTGCAAACTGGTTGACCAAGTCATTACGAATCGACGATAAGATAAAGAAACGGTAATCCCGAAAGCTTCTGAACCAGCTTTTCATTTATTTATTCCCTGCACACAGCATTAATGACCAGATAGCTAAACGCCGTGGAGTTTGCCACAGCATAGGGCCTTTTTGGTTCGTGGGCCCGCTTAGCGCGCCCAGGGCTGCAAGCGTTGCGGATTCAGCTCGTCGGCCAGTGAAAGCAGCTGCAAGCGGTTACTGAGGTTGTCGTATATGGCGTTAATTAACTCTTGTTCAATGGCGGAGCGGCGCTTGCGTACGTCAAGCAGACCGACCAGGTTGCGTACGCCGGCCAGAAAGCCTTCGTTGGCGGCTTCTTCAGAAGCACTGGCCGATTCCAGTGCCTGCTCTAGCGCACGAATGTTGTTATAGCCGCCGCCCAGCTCGGCGGTTAGCCGCTGAACTTCGACCGCAACCTGTTCTCGCTCGCTGGCCAACAGCCACTCTGCGCCTTCTTCCCGGTAGCGGGCCGCGCGTGATCGGGCGCTGGTGCTGCCACCCTTGTATATGGGTATGGATAGGCGAAGCTCTACTTTGCGCTCTTCCAGTACTGAGGTGGCAAAGCTGTCGTTGTCGGTATAACGGGCATTCAGGGACAACTCAGGGTAATGCCCTGACGTTGCCACTTCATAGCTGGCGCTGGCAAGGCGGCTTTCTGCCTCGGCTATTTTTACGCTGGGCGCATTGGCCAGCACGATGGCCTGCCAGTTGGTAGCCAAAAACTCCGGCGTTTTGCGCCACAGCGATTCTTTTACGTTTGCCACCTCGGTTACCGGTTTGCCCACCAGTTGCTGCAACTTTTGCAGCGCAGCCCAATGCCGGCTTTTAAGCTTAACAAGCTGGGCGCGAACTTCGTCTACCCGGGACACAGCCTCCAGTGCTTCGGCTTTGGTGGCAAAACCGCGTTCCAGCTTCTGTTCAACCTGGTTTGCCTGCTGTTGGTGGCTTGCCAGTTCGTTGTCTAACACCGCCACCAGCTTTTGCAAACGGTTGACTTCGAGGTAGCTTAGCAAGCTTTCCACGCCAACCTGCGCGCGGGTGGCGTCAAGCCGTGCCTGCTCTTTGTCCACCGAGCGCTCGGCTTCGTCTATGCCTTTAAAGGCACGACGGGAATATAGAACCTGGCTAACGCCGACATCCAAGCGGCTGGGGCTGTCTTGACCTTCTTCCAGATTTCCCCGGCCAAGGTCGCGATTGTACCAAGTGCGGCCGTAGCCGGCGGTAAAGTCTACTTGCGGCTTTACAGCGGCCCAGGCTTCGTCTACCCGTGCGTCTTCACCGCTGACGTAGCTGGCTTCGCCACGCAAACGCAGGTTATTTTCAAGGGTGCTTTCCCATGCCTGCTGAATCGTCAGGGGCGGCGCGGCCATAAGCGGCGCGGCAACCATGGACAGAAGCACAGCAACCAAGCTGGCGCTGAGTGTGTGGGTTGGCATTTTGGCTTCCTCAGCTTTCGCGGAATGCGCGTTCAGACATCCGAATGAATGGGTCCAGCAAGTATTCCAGTACGGTGCGGTTACCGGTACTGATCAGTACTTCAGCGGG
>Ga0314771_100122_pt1 | contig 22891 bp, 24 predicted proteins | sample MetaGCB42018_FD_204522 | JGI IMG/M metagenome (GOLD analysis project Ga0314771, IMG submission 204522) | Cryopeg brine microbial communities from Beaufort Sea near Barrow, Alaska, United States - CB4 2018 | ecosystem: Environmental > Aquatic > Marine > Coastal | place: USA: Alaska | collected...
AGTAGCACGCGAAGGGGTGTCATGATGATCTCCAGGAGTAATGTTGTGGTCAGTGGTTGCCGATGATTGCTTCGACACGCTGCACCAGCGGCGCGAAGTCGGGGAGGTCACGACGCTCGTCGAGCGGTAGATTGACGTTGAGGGTCTCAACAACCCGAGCGGGCTGACCTTCCTCCTGATTACCCAGTATCATCACCCGGTCGGCGAGCAGTACCGCCTCTTCTATGTCGTGGGTGACGAAAACGATGGCGGCCTCGGTGCGTTGGCGCAGGGCGATCAGCTCCTGTTGCAATCGCCGGCGAGTGATGGCATCCAGCGATGCGAAAGGCTCGTCCATAAACAGTACTCTGGGCCGCACGGCAAGTGCCCGCGCAATGCCAACCCGCTGCTGCTGGCCACCCGACAGCGTATGTGGCCACCGATCGGCGTAGGCATCCAGGCCGACCAACGTCAGCGGCTGCATGGCCCGCTCGCGCCGCTCAGCACGCGACAGCCCAAGCCCTTCAAGTCCCAGCTCTACATTGGCGCGCACCCGTCGCCACGGGAACAGTCGCGAGGCCTGAAAGACCATTGACCAGGCGCGAGTGCCGTCTTCCTTGCCGGCAGGAATGTCTACCTCGCCGGTCTGCGGGGCGAGTAAGCCGGCAAGCGCTCGAAGCAGGGTTGACTTACCTACTCCTGAGGCGCCCACGACCGCCACGAACTCGCGCGGGTACAGCGCCAGTTCAACACCGGCCAGCACGGTGGTGTGACCAAAACCGAGGCTGAGGTCTCGAGCGTTGAGTACCGGTCCCGCGAAGCTGGCACGTGTAGTTGTCACATTGGGCGGCGTTATAGATGTTGTTACAGATGTCGTCATAGCTATCGTCACGGCTGCCACCTTAACAATCGGCGCTGAATCAGCATGAATAGGAAATCGAACAGCGCATACAGCCCAGCGATGGTCAGCATGTAAACCACCACGATATCGGTGGCCAGAAGACTAGAGGCCTCCATCATGCGCTGGCCGATGCCGGGAATACCAAATAACTCGGCGGCGACCACGGTCATCCAGCCTTGGCCGAGGCCAGCGCGCAGGCCGCCCAATATGCCGGGGGCGGCCGCCGGCAAGTTGACCTTGGTGAGGCGGGAAAGGAAGCGCCGCTGGCCGAAGGCCTGGGCCACCTCGTCAAAACTGGGATCAATCGAATGCACCGCACTGTAGCTGGCGAAGTAGTTGATCCAGAACACCCCAATACTGATGATGAACGCAGCCGCCGAAGGGTTGATGCCAAACCAGATGATCGCGAAGGGTATCCACGCCAGCGGCGGGATCGGCCGCAGCAGGCGGGCCAGCCAGGCATGCAGCGCATCAAAGCGTGGCAGCAGTGCTGCCGCAACGCCAACGGTAATGCCCAAGCTGGAGCCAAGAAGTAACCCCACGCTGTAGTGCACAAGGCTTGAACGGACTACGTCCAGCCAGATACCGTCGATCAGCTCGTACCAGAAAACCTGCGGAATCGAGGATGGTAACGGTACCAGGCTGCCTGGCAGCAGACCACTACGCAGAGCCAGTTCCCACAGCAACACGAAGGCAACAAGGCCCGCGGCGCTCAATAGGCTACGCCGGGAACGCGTCATGGTAGGGCTCATTGCGCGGACAGCTCCTTGCTTACCTCGTCGAAGAGTCGCGTGTCGAACAAAGCGTCAAGATCCACTTCTTTGCGCAGGGTGCCCTGGCTCAGTTGGAAGTCGTGCATGCGACGCGTGCCTTCGCGAATGGCGTGAGGGTCGCTGATGTAGTTGGATGACGGCGAACCCAGCGCGGCCTCAACGGTGGCCAGGTCGATCAGCCGGCGGCCGACGAACTCGCGCACATGAGGCGCGGCGCGCTTGGGTTCATTCAGCAGTATGTCGGTGGCCCGCAAATGAAGTGCCATCAGCTTACGCATCGCCTCGGGGTGTTCCGCCAGGGTAGCCTCACGGGCGGCCAACACGGCACCCGGCTGGCCCGGCAACATTTCGGCGGCACGCACGACCACGCGTGCGCTAGCATCGCGTTCCTGAACCGTGGTGAGAATAGGTTCCAGAATCGAGGCGGCATCCACCGCACCGGCCAGCAGTACTTGCTGTACGCGGTCGGCGCCCATGCCGATAACTTCCACTGCATCCAGGCCAACGCCCAGCTGTTCAATCAGCCAGTAGCGCAGTACGGTGTTCGGCACCGAACCCTGGGGGAAGGTGGCAATCTTGGGCTTGCGACCCTGCTCTTCGGTGAAGCGGGCGATGGCTTGGGCGGCATCGTTGTTTTCGAAGGCCACAGCGAAGTCGCCACGTGCAACCAGGCCGATCTGCTCTTGAATGCTTGCAGCCAACACTTTGATAGGCACGCCGTTGGCACGCGCAACCATTGCCGGGCCAATCCCGAAATACATGACGTCCAACTCGCCGGAGGCCAACGCTTGAACCATAGCCGAACCGCTTGTGAAACGGGTCAGTTCCAGATTCAAGCCTGCTTCCTTGGTCCAGCCCTCGCCCTCCATAACGAACAGCTGCGCGACGGGCAGGATCGGCATGTATCCCACTTCAAGAGTGGTAATGTGTTCGTCGGCCTGGGTCAGGCCGGAGAAAGTCAGCAGACCGGCGAACAGGGCTGCTAAAGGAAAGCGAGGTGACATGGCAAGATGAACTCTGTTGAGAAACATTAGCGCTTAGTCTAACGTTTTTTCACATATAACTGAATCGAATTTTAGATTTAATTATTATAACTATATTATAAAAATCGAATGCAGTCGTTTCAACAATAACTGCTATCGGCTTCATCACCCGTCATGGCAGCTTATGCGCTTTGAGAAAAGCCGCAGGTGCTCTTTGATAAGGTTTTTCATGTCACAACTCAAACGCCAGCGCAGATAGTAGAGTCACGGCAGGTTGCCACGCAGACTGATCGCCACGTTATGGATGTTCCCGCCCTTGGGCGCCGCACAGCCTGGAAATCAATCCAAACGTTACTTTTGCTGTCGCTATTTTTCGGTGATGCTTACCCGATAGCGTGCAAAAGATAAGCCTATTTAAGGACTCTCAATGGCCATTAAGAAAAACGAACTTTATCAGGAACTGCGCCGTTTCGAGGGGCAATAACGGGCCCGACAAACTGTCTCCAAGGTTAACTACGGCATCGACGCCGCGGCGTTTGATGTCTCGCACAAACGCCTTAAGTGCGGGTAAGTTTCCATGAATGTCTGAAATAACGGCAATACGCATAGAGTGAACTTTCACGATAACTATAAGAAAACATCCTAAAAGACGTAATTTTTGGCCACTTACGCCAACAGTCGCTGCCAAGCCAAGCCAAGCCAAGCCAAGCCAAGCCAAGCCTTATCCTGCCTAGCTGATGCGCACCGATGTATTGTCGTTATTGGCCAATATGCGAGATTCGTGAATGGCTGAAGTCGCCCCGAAGCAGTCAATTCGTGCAGATTAATGTTTAGTTATATTCGCCAAATCGTTCTTGTAAGAGCGGAGCATACGCATGCCATCAAGCGATGGTCTCGACCACACCGCCATCAACCCGAAGTGCCGCGCCAGTGGTGGCCGAAGCTTGGGGAGAAGCGGTGTAGACGACCAGATTCGCCACCTCTTCTACGGTCGCTGCGCGCTGGATGATCGAACTGGGACGATGCTTCATCACAAAGGCGGCCGCCGTCTCTTCCATCGACAGGCCCGATGCCTTCTGCTCTTCTTTCAGCATGGCTTCGAGGCCATCCGACAAGGTTGGACCGGGCAGAATGGCGTTGACAGTCACGCCCGTGCCCGCAACACGCTTGGCCAGCCCGCGTGAGATCGAAAGGAGTGCTGTCTTGGTGAAGCCGTAGTGGATCATGTCGGCGGGAATGTTCAGCGCCGACTCCGAGGATAGAAACAGTACGCGGCCCCAATGACGTTGCGTCATGCCAGGCAGGTAAGCGCGCGACAGCCGCACCCCCGACATGACATTGACCTCAAAAAATCGACTCCATTCGTCATCAGGAATCTCGAAGAAATCCTGCGGCCCGTAGATGCCGACGTTGTTGACCAGAATGTCGGCCGACGGTTGTGCCGCCACCAGTATCCCGCAGCCCTCGGCAGAGCCAACATCGGCCGCAACGCCGCGAATGTTGGCTTGCGCAACTTCCGACATCAGTTTGGCGACGGCACGTTCGACAGCGGCGGTTGTGCGGCCGTTCACTATTACTGCAGCACCCGCTTGGGCCAGTCCTTTGGCGATGGCATAGCCGATACCAGCGGTGGAGCCGGTGACGATGGCAGTTTTTCCGGAGAGGTCAATTTTCATGAGGAGAATCCTTTTGTGATGGAGATAAGAGGTGCGCGTAATTAGCCTGGAAAAGCGTGTCCAGATCGATGGCGTCAGCCATCGCCTTGTTGCCGCGATCACCTGGATGCAGGTGATCGCCCGAGTCGAATTCAGGCTTCAAACGGGCCGGATGCGCCGGGTCTCTGGCCAGCGCGTCGAAGTCAATCACTGCATCGAATTCGCCACTGTTGCGTATCCATGTGTTGATTTGCTGGCGCAGCTGGTCCTTGTCCGCGTGGTAGTAATTGTCCAGCGGCGTGTCCGGCAATGCGCCCTCGAACGGCGTCAGCGTCGCGCCGGCGACCCGCACGCCATGGGTGTGCGCACGCGCGATGAGCTGGCGATAGCCGGCGATCAGCGCGTCGACCGACGGCCTGATGCCTTGAGGATCGAACGCCGTGCCTGGCCAACTGATGTCGTTGATGCCGAGGAGGACCACGACCGTCTTGACCCGCAGCAGACTCAACACGTCCCGGTCAAAGCGCGCCAATGCATTGACGCCCATGCGGTCGCCGAGCAGGCGGGCGCCAGAAATACCGGCATTGAGTACCGCCACGTTTCTCGATACCAAACGTGCGGCAAGAAAATCGGGCCAGCGCGCATTGGCATTGATGGTTGCGCCATTGCCGTCGGTGATCGAGTCGCCGATCACGACCACCGTGCTGGCAGGTGTGGCAGTTTCGACCTGAATTCCGCGCAGGAAGATGCGCGCACCTGTGGTGGTATCTGTCTCGATATGTTTGGCCGCGACCTGATTACCCTTCACCAGATAGGCCGTCTGGCGACCATCCCAATGAAAGGTGGTGGCCTGCGTTTTGTTCGGCAGGAAGACGCTGACCGCCACATTAGCTAAAGGTGCGACTGTCAGATCGACCGGATCGCTCATCAGCGGCGCGCCCGGCGGTACGATGGCAGAGGTTTTGCCGCCGAAAGTGATGGGCCGATCCGTGCCGGCAACAATCGCCGACCCGGCATCGGCCAACGCGACATGCGCGGCGCCGATAACCAGCGGCTGGCTGCCATACTCGTTGGACAGCACGATGCGGATACGCTTGCCGCCGAGACTGATACGGGTCACCTGCCGAATGGTCTGATCCTGCAGCGTGGCTGGAATGTTGGTGGGGAAAGCGAAGTCCGGTCCCCAAATCGGTTGCGGGCTGGCCATCCAGGTGCCAATCCAGGCGCTGGGTTCGGCCGCGCTCACGGCAGAGGGCACGGCCAGCGAGGTCGCCAGCGTGACTGCCATGAATCGACGGAGCCAGGCCAGGCGGCGGGCATAGGGGCGAGTATTAAGGTTCGTTGTCATGGTGAGTCCTTGTCTTCAGTCAATTGGGTTCATAGAGAGGCTTGCCATCGGCACCCAGACGTTGCCCACGTTCCAGCCGGATGGCAGTCAGAGCCACGCCAAATGCGCACAACGGCACCAGCGCCGCCACCCAAGTAATACGCTGAGTCCGGGGCCGTACGCGATGACGACTCCGTCCAGCCAGGCACCGATGGCACGCCCAGAATATTGGCCAGCGTCAGGCCAGTAAACATGAAGGCGATTGCGGAGGCGCGTTTATCCGGCGCCACCAAACCGGTGGCAACCACAGAACCGACGCCGAAGAAAGTACCGTGGGCGAACGCAGTCAACACGCGGGCGGCCATCAAAAAGCCATAACTTGGCGCCAGCGCACACGCAGCGTTACCCAGAGTGAAAATCACCATCAGGCCCAACAGCAAGGTCTTGCGCGGCCAGCGCCCAGTCATCGCCGTAAGCAGCGGCGCTCCGACAACGACGCCCAGTGCGTAGCCGGAAATTAACCAGCCAGCCGCCTGGATTGAGACGCCAAACTCGGCACCGACTTCCAGTAGCAAACCCATGATGACGAATTCGGTGACACCGATGCCGAAGGCACCGGCGGTTAGTGCATAAAGAGCAATTGGCATCAGTCGAAGTCCTGTGAATTGATCTGCTATCAGAGGATAAATTATGAATTCAAATCAACTTGTGGAGTAGACTGCCTCCAGGAAAAACACTTGTGAGTTCATTTCAATATGGCGCGTCTGGATGTCAATCGATCAGGAGAAATGGATGTCTTCGTCCGCGTAGTCGAACTGGGCGGTTTCTCTGCCGCTGCGCGTGCGTTTCGCATGACGCCATCTGCGGTCAGCAAGCTGGTAGGACGGCTCGAAAGTCGATTAGCGGTACGCTTGCTCAATCGTTCGACCCGACAAGTGCAATTAACCCCCGAGGGCTGTGTGTTTTACGAGCGTAGCGTGCGGGTACTGGCCGATCTGGAAGAAGCGGAGCGCGGCGCTGCGACCAACGATGCGCCGCGCGGGCGGCTATGCGTGAACGCCAATGTGGCGTTTGGCGATCGCTTTTTGCTGCCGCTAGTGCCCGAGTTTTTGAATAAATATCCCGACATCACCCTCGACATTGTGCTGACCGATGAAGTGATCGATATCATCGGGAAGCGCGCGGACGTGGCGGTGCGCGCTGGTCCGCTGAAGAGTTCGAGTTTGCTGGCGCGCAAGTTGGGCGAAACGCGGATGGTCATTGTCGGCGCGCCTGCCTACTTTGAGCGCCATGGCGTCCCAACTCAAGTGGCTGACCTTGAGCAGCACAACCGACTGGGCTTCAACTATGCGCGAGCCATGGACGGATGGCCGCTGCTTGACCAAGGCCAAATCATCAATATGACGACGAACGGCAATGCCCAAGTCAGCGATGGCGAAGCACTGCTGCGCCTGGTCCTTGCCGGACTCGGTCTGGCACGGCTCGCAGCATTCCAGGTCAAGGACGACATTGCAGCCGGACGGTTGCTGTCGGTGCTGGAAGCATGTAATCCGGGGGATGTGGAGGAAGTCCATGCGGTCTTCCTCGGGCAAGGCGGTTATCTGCCTTCGCGGGTGCGTGCCCTGCTCGATTTTCTGGTGGAGAAAGTCCACTTCGATTGAAAGTGGATTTACGCTATAAGTAACGCAGGCATCCGTGCCTGCGCCCAGAGCCGTGATGTCGTAGTTGCGGCGCTTTGTAGCTTGCAACCGGCGATGACGGCAACGGCAATGGATGCGGGTGGGAGCTAGTCGAAGTTTCGAGAAATTTCGTCGGAAGTTTTGCCCGACACGTCAGGAAAACTGCGTGAAATCCGGTTTGCGTTTCTCCAAAAATGCGCTGATAGCTTCTTTCGCTTCCGGCGCTGGCAGCATTGCGCGAAAATATTTCCCCTCTTCTGCCATTTTTGCTTCGATCGCTGCTTGCTGACTGCTCTTCATCAAACGCTTGGCGGTGCGTATCGAAGAAGCCGGCAAAGCCACCAATTTAGCGGCCTGTTGACGGGCAAACTTCAGCAGTTGATTGAACTGGGGCGATGCTTCATCACAAAGGCGGCCGCCGTCTCCTCCACCGACAGGCATGATGCCTTCTGCGCTTCTGAAAGAAAAACGCACCGCTTAGAGCGATGCGTTTGAAATGAGTGACTGAAGGAAAAATCCTTTTTGATTACAAACCTAAGCGCTCGGTTGCTTCATCCATTGCGGCAGCATTCCAAGGCACGAAGCCAGTCATGCCGATTTTCGAAAGTGCATTTCTGCCAGCTTCGTTTTCCGACAAACCTAACAACAGACTTTTGACTTTTTCTCTATCTGTTTCGCTCAGTTTTTTCGAAGCGAGGAATTGCTTGATTGGAATCGGTTTGGTTTCCGCCGGTTATTGTCGACGGACACCGCGCCATCATCCAGATAGCGCGTCAGCGCTTTCCAGCGTTTAAGACTGTAATCCAGAGCTCTGGCCGTGCCTAAGCCACCCGGCACTTTTTGCCGGTGAGCCAACACTCATTGGTGTAAAGCATCGGAAGTGGGCCGGGCTTTTCATTTCTTATGAGCTGTCGTTTATCCAGTGATAGATCTTTGATTTCTCGCTCGACCTGGTACAACTGGCCAATGTATTCCAAGGCATGTACCTCCAGTTCACTCTGATAGGTCTGGTGCAGGTCATAGAACTTGTGCGGAGCATGGGTCATACAGCCGATTTCGGTGATGCCGTTGCCGAAGCCAACCTTGTAACCCGAGCAATCGTCGCAGACCAGTCTTCCAGGAAGGTGCAAGGAGACACGCCGGCGCCGCCGGGGCTCTGCCAGGGAAGCCCCTGAGCCAGCGCGGCCAACTGCTCATCGGTCAAACGCAGTTGATCGCCGCGTCAGGATTCGCCCCAGTAGAATTTGTCACGATTCACTCGGCGAGCGCAGGGCCAAACACCCAGGCCATCATTAATCGACACTTTCATTCGATTGCCCCGCTTGTTTGCGAACAGCTAAACACAATGAGACCTGGTTGAGTCGAACACCTAAAATGCACTCAATTTTAAAAGGTTTTGTTGAGGCGCAACGCACTTATGAAACTGATCGACCGGCCACTCCTCAACTACTTGCCCGCCGGCTCGGGGGATTTCGGTGCGAATGCTGCTACGCTTTTCTACGAATGGGGTTGTCACCGTCGGTAAATTGATGGGCACAAACGCGTGAGACAGGCTTTTATCTGCTTGCTTCGACTCGTTGACCCAGCGCCGAAGCAAGTTGGCGTTGAGGTCATTATCCAACGCAACACGGAAAACATAAGTTTCAAGACTCTGGCTTTCAGTCACCAGCTAGCTTTTTACCTGTAAGTCTTTTTAGACGGCAAGAACGATTTCAGAGACTAACTCGGCGACATTCTTTACACCAAATTTGTGCATCAGGCTGGCGCGATGCGCCTCTACGGTGCGGTGCGAAATAGATAGTGTGGCGCCAATCTCGCGCGAAGTGAGGCCATTGACAAGATGGTGTGCTACCTCGCGCTCCCGTGAGCTTATACTCACGGAGCGATAGGATCTGTTAGTGATTTTTTCAAAACTCCAGATCATCAAGGAGAAGGGATCTTTAGGTGTGAGTGTCATCCCTTTTGCTCGTGCCCAGAAAATCTCGCAACCCTTAGTCTGCATAAAGCGTTCGTCTTCGTAATAATTGTCGCCGGTTGCAAGCATTCGGTTTTCGCACTTTTCCCCTATTTGCTTGAAATCTGCGGTCGTTGGATAAAGCCGCCGCACTGAATGGTTCAAGACTTCGTCTCGGCTGTAGCCGAACAAGCGTTCAATGGCTTTGTTCGCCTCGACAATATGCCGGTGGCGTACGACGATTTGTGCTACTGGTGATTCCTGAAATCCCAGTGCCGCCGCCTTTTGCGCTACAGATGCATTCATAAACATGAAGTCCTTTACGCAGAGAATTAAGTAAATATACGTATTAAATTAAGTATTTTGACCAATATCATCAAATTTCTCGTGTGGCATTCTTAAGTATAGATTAATGAGGAGAATAGCATGACTACGGGAATATCCATCGTCGGCAGTGGCCACACAAAATTCGGACGTCTTCAAGAGAACCTCGAAGAGCTAATCGTCGCGGCGACGCGTGAGGCTGTTGAAGAGTCCGGCATCAATCCGGCCGATATCGACGCAGTGTTCTTGGGTCATTACAACTCGGGCTTGGTATCAGACGGATTTCCGTCTTCATTGATTCATCAGGCTTATCCTCAGTTACGATTTAAGCCTGCGATGCGGGCGGAAAACGCCTGTGCATCTGGTTCAGCAGCAATCCATGCCGGAATAAACGCAATTCAGGCAGGAAAGGCTCGTACTGTTTTGGTCGTTGGAGCCGAGAAGATGACCCACCGCTCGACCTCTGAGGTGACTGCAGCGTTGGCTGGTGCTGGTTATCAAAACAATTCTGACGAGGCAGCACTGAGTTTTCCGCAAGTGTTTGGCGTAGCAGCGCGCGAATACGAGGCGCGCTATACCAGCCCATTGGACGCGATGGCACGGATCGCGGTCAAGAATCACAAAAATGCGATGGCCAATCCACTGGCTCAGATGCACAAGGAATTTACCTTCGAGCATTGCAGCACGGTGTCCGATTCCAATCCCGCGATTGCGCCGCCGCTGCGGTTGGCTGACTGCTCTCTGATCACCGATGGCGCCGCTGCGATAGTATTGACGACCAACGAGAACTCAAGGAATTTCCCGAGATCAGTGTGTATTCGCGCAGCTACTCACGTCAGTGACTTCTTGCCGATATCGAGTCGTGATTTTCTAGCCTTTGAGGGGCCAGAGCAGGCATTTGCCCAGGCGTTTGAGTCTGCAGGCGTGACACTGGAAAACATCGACTTCGCCGAAGTGCATGACTGTTTCACTATCGCTGAGCTATTGATCTACGAGGCGATGGGGTTGACGCCAAAAGGGCAAGGTGCGAGTGCGCTCGAAGATGGCACAGTTTATCGAGAAGGTGCCTTACCCGTGAACTTGTCTGGGGGGCTTAAGGCTAAAGGTCATCCGGTGGGGGCTACAGGCATTTCGATGTATGTGATGGCTTATCGGCAGCTGACCGACCAGGCCGGAGACATGCAGAAGCCAAGCGCTAGTATGGGATTGGTCTTCAATATGGGGGGGGCAGCAGTGGCCAACTATGCTTCAATTCTAGAAGCGCGGAAGAGTTGATCCGAAATGAATATTTCACATTGGCTCTATCAAACTGCGTTGTCTCGCCCGCTTGCCCCAGCGATTAGGTTCGGTGCCAATCTACACGCAACTTATGGTGATTTTGCACAGCGCAGTTCAGCTATCGGGCATTATCTGGTTGACACATTGAAGATAGGTCGGGGTGATCGGGTTGCTTTGTTTGTGGGCAACTGCCCAGAATATTTAGAAGTTTTGCACGCAGTTTTTTGGATCGGTGCCATCGCCGTGCCCATTAACTATAAATTACACCCACGCGAGGCCGCATGGATAATTAGCAATGCTGAAGCCAAGGTGGCGATAACCGAAAGTGGTGACGTTTATCCTGGCGTAGATGATCTGGAAAGAGAGTGCGTCGAGCTGGGCATTCGAGGCGTTGAGCTCATAGATGTCGCGCGGAATGCACCCCCGGTGACTCCACCGGTCGACACAGCCTCTGACGAGGTCGCTTGGTTGTTTTATACGTCCGGTACGACGGGCCGCCCCAAGGGCGTCATGTTGACTCACCGTAATCTCATTGCGATGTCAATGTCCTATGCGCTGGACGTAGATACCGCATTACCGCAGGACAATTCACTTTATGCAGCTCCTATGTCCCATGGCGCGGGACTTTATCATTTTCCAATCATTCGCGCAGGGGGCTGCCATATCGTGCCACAGTCCTGCAGTTTCGATCCTGCAGAAATAGCCGGGCTAGCGCGAGAGCTCGGTAATCTGGTGTTCTTTGCAGCACCTACCATGGTCAAACGCCTGATTACCTATTCGATCGAAACCGGGTATGACGGAACGGGCATCAAGACGATCATTTATGGCGGTGGTCCAATGTACCGAGCCGATATCGAAGAGGCGCTGAGACGGTTCGGTAAGTGTTTTGTCCATATCTACGGTCAGGGCGAAAGTCCGATGACAATCACCGCGCTGCCCCGCGACCTCGTGGCTGACACCTCAAATCCCAATGCCAGCGCCCGGCTCGCCTCGGTTGGATTTGCGCAGGCCTGCGTACAGGTGCGGGTGGTGGACAAGGCTGGGCAGAACATGGTCGCCGGCGAGGTAGGCGAAGTCGTGGTCGCGGGAGATACGGTGATGAAAGGCTATTGGCGTGACCACGGTGCAACCGCCAAGGCGATTGTGGGCGGTTGGCTGTTTACCGGCGATCTTGGATCGATGGATCGGGATGGTTTCCTGACTCTGACGGACCGCTCGAAGGACGTCATTATTTCGGGTGGCACCAACATTTATCCTCGCGAGGTGGAAGAAACGCTGCTGGCGCATGACGCGATTTTTGAGGTTTCCGTGATTGGGATGCCGTGCACGGAGTGGGGTGAGGAAGTTGTTGCCTTCGTGGTTCTGGAGGCAGGTGAGGCTTGCGAGACCACCGAGCTTGACACCTGGTGCAAGAGCCGGATGGCTTCGTTTAAGAAGCCGAAACAGTATCATTTTTTGCAAGATCTGCCTAAAAACAGCTATGGAAAAGTCCTAAAAACTAAACTACGAAAACGTGCAGAACTACTGGGTAAAAAGGCAACGTCAGAGTGAGTTAGTAGAAAGAACCGAGTTTAAACAATAACAAATAATCTCAAATGATAGGTATCTATATGAAACGCAGAACATTTATGCAGTCAGGAGCGCTTGTTGCGGGTGCCGTTGCCATTGGAAATCCATCTCTTTTGTGGGCGGCAAAATCTATGAAGTACGATAGTTATGTGTCCGAAACAGCAGGGCCGTCGTGGATTGACCGCTGGTACTTAGACGAACTTGAAAAGCGCACAAAGGGCGAGCTGAAAATTCGCCGTTACTGGTCGGGATCGCTCAATAAAGTGGGTGAGCATCTCTCTGCCGTACGTGCCGGGATATCAGAAATCAGTCTGATTTCTCCAGGCTATTATCAGGCTGAGCTGCCGGTGACGCGCGGTCTGGAGTGGTATTTCCGAATGAATAGAGCTGACGCCTTGCAAAAGGTTTGTCGGGACGTTTATGAACAGTTCGATCCGCTGCGTGCCGAATGGGAAGAGCGGCATAATTCGAAAGTTCTTTATTGGACGAACTGGAACTATGCGCCGCTGATCCTGAGTAAGCCGATCAATTCCATCGAAGAAATCAAAGGAAAACGAATCCGGGCCTATGGCATTTCAGCCGACGTGATCGAGGCATTCGGCGGTACGCCGATTGCCATGGCTGCGCCCGAGGTTTATCAGGCGCTTGAACGCGGGATCATCGATGGAGTCTCTGGGTTCGATTTCGTGACGGCCGTTGCCTATAAGCTGCACGAAGCTGCGCCGTATTTCTACGATATCGGGGCCGGCCCGCACGCGCCGGCGGCAGTGATTATGAACAAGCAAACCTATGACCGACTTCCTGATGACGTTCGCAAAGTATCGGATGAAATTGTGGAGGAAATTTATGATGGTAAGTTCAGTGCTATCTATGAGGATGTATTGGCAAAATACGTCAAAATCGCTGAGTCCGAGGGCGCGATTCTGGGCACCATCCCCGATGATCAGAAAGCGCTGGCACGGGATCGCGTGCAGCCCGCGCAGGTCAATCGATGGCTAGAAGGTCCGGCGGAAGAGGCGGGTATAGACGGTAAAAAAATGCAATCTCTGATTGACGAGGCGATTGCCAAACACGATCCCAAGGGCACGCTTCTGCGCCCATACGAGATTAGCCAGGCGTCCTAACGGATAGCGGAGGCCACACCAAAAAGAGAACTGGATGATGCAGATTCTGAATAGAATCCTTAACCTTTTTTCCGACGTGCTTGGTGCGGTCTCCATGCTATTCCTGGCTTTTTTGATGCTCGGAACTACGCTGGATGTGATCGTACGCGCAGTGACCGGCAGTTCGATTTCCGGTGTGTTTGAGTTCACTGAAATCGCCTTGGTGATGATGGTGTTCTTAGGTGCTGGTTGGGCACAGCGCGGAAATTCACATATTCGCGTGACCTTCCTGATTGACAAGCTGTCCGATCCTGCCCGTACCCGGGTTGTCGGCATCGCTTGGGCGATTGGTGCGTTGGCACTACTTCTACTCGCAATTCCGTCCACGAGCGAGGCGATCTATTCCATCTCTATCTGGGAATTCCGCTGGGGTAATGTAAAGATTCCGATTTGGTGGACCAAGGCGAGTCTAGCGGCCGGTCTGTGGTTCGCCTTCATCCAGATGGCTGTCCAGTCCATTCAGTGCTTTGTCTTCGGCGAGCCGGACCAGCAAACTTCCGCTAAGACCGGCACTACCTAACTCAAGGAAAAACGATGGACTTCAGCCTTGCTCCATTTATCGCCCTGGCGCTGATTTTCGTATTAATGGCGCTTGGTGTGCCGGTTTTTGCCGCTCTGGCCTTATCAGGGGCGGCGGGGATCATCATGGTCGAAGACTTGTCGTTTTTGATGGCCCGGCTTCAATCGATATCCTACTCAACGACTGCTGTTTACGCTTTAACGATTATTCCGCTGTTCATTCTTATGGGCAGTTTTGCGCAACAAGCTGGAGTGGGAAAGAAACTGTTTGACGTCGCCCGCCAATGGGTTGGTCACCTGCCGGGCGGTCTGGCCATGGCATCAGTTTTGACCAGTGCAGGCTTTGCCGCGACATCGGGATCCAGCGTAGCGACGGCGGCGACTGTTGGCTCGGTCGCTATTCCGGAAATGAAAAAAGCCGGATATGAGGGCAGTCTATCGGCCGGTGCAGTGGCCGCTGGCGGAGTTCTCGGAGTTCTTATTCCGCCCAGCGTTCTGCTGATTTTTTATGCAGCGCTGACGGAAACTTCAGCGGGCCAAATGCTGGTTGCGGGATTCCTACCTGGCCTGCTGACAGCGGTCATGTTCATGATCGGAATCTATTTCATTGCTCGAAATACTGCGTCGGGCAAAGCAGTGACACAACGTGTGGCATTGGGAGCTGCTATATACGAAACCCGAAAAGCATGGCAGGTGGCTGTACTGTTTTTGGTTGTTATGGGCGGGATTTATATTGGCTTTGTCACCCCGACTGAAGCAGGCGCGCTGGGGGCTTTTGTTGCGTTCATCATGTTGTTGGCGCGCAGGGCCTGCTGGCCTGGCATGACGGGTAGAGTCATCGATAGTTTCCGCTCAACCATCAACACGACCGTGATGATCCTGTTCACGATGCTTGGAGCGGCTATTTTTAGCTATTTTTTGACTCTGATCCAAGTGCCCAACCAACTGGCCGAGTTGGTAGTGCAATCTGGTCTGCCGCCCTATCTGATCGTTGCAGCGCTACTGCTGGTTCTAGTGCCGATGGGTATGTTCCTAGATGCGTTCTCAATGCTGGTGATCACCATCCCGATCATGTTTCCCACCGTGCAGACGCTGGGGTTCGATCCAATTTGGTTCGGCATCTTAGTTGTTAAAATGTGCGAGATCGGTCTGATAACACCACCGGTGGGACTGAATGTCTATGTCATCGCCGGGATCGATCGTGAAACGCCGTTGCATGAGATATTCAAGGGAGCGTCCTGGTTTGTTTTGATGGAGTTTATTACGATCGCGATTCTCTTTATATTTCCTGCAATATCTACATGGTTACCCCAGATAATGTCTTCTTAACACGAACAAAAAAGGAAATCCTATGCTTTCCCTTGAGAAAGGCACTGCTGTAATTACCGGAGGTGGATCCGGGATAGGACGCGCCACAGCAATAATGTTAGCTGCAATGGGTGCGCCGGTGGCTGTGGCCGATATCGACGTTGAAGCCATTGAGGAAACGGTTGCTGAAATACGTAAATCCGGCGGCGAGGCTTTGGCCGTGCCAATCGATGTGCAGGATAAAGTATCCATAGATACCGCTTTCTCTAAGGTCGAAGCTTGGCGTGGTCCCGTTACAATTCTGGTCAACAGTGCCGGTATTTTACAAATTGACACATTCGTAGATTTTAATATTGAAAGCTGGAACCGAGTGCTTTCGGTCAATGTTACTGGGAGTTTCCTGTGTGGCCAGCGAGCTGCGCCAGGCATGAAAACTGCAGGCTATGGTCGGATCATAAACCTATCCTCGATTAGTGGATTTCGGGCCGGGGTAGGCCGCACAGCTTATGGCACTTCTAAGGCCGCGATAGCCGGTTTGACCCGGCAAATGGCTTTGGAGCTAGGCCGGGATGGGATTACTGTTAACTCAATCGCTCCTGGCGCCACATTTACTGCAATGACCGATGATATATATACGGATGAAACGTTGGCCTCGTTGCTGCCGATGATCCCTGCCGGATTTCTCGCCGATCCCGAAGATATTGCGATCGCTATCGTCTTTTTGGCTTCTTGTCAGGCGCGTTACGTCAATGGCCATACCTTACCAGTCGATGGTGGTTATCTGGCTTCGGGGATGCAACAAACCGGTTCGCTGTCGGTCTGACTATAGTTTAGACAGATGTTTGGATAGACCAATTCATCAAGGCGGTGAGGAGTTGGTTCGACAATTTCTTTTGGATTCAACGTCAGGATCTAACTCACTATCGGAAGTAGATCATCTGAGCTTTATTTTGGTAGCGGCCAGAGAGAGCCACCTGCGAATAAGCAGGCCGCAAAGGTAGATGCAAGAACAGAAGCGGGCGGGTTATCGTAAAGGCGATTTCTCACTCTCCGATACCATTTCTATGCTGTTTAACCTAGGGATCCGTAAGGCGCTCAAAGGTAACATTCGCTCCGGGCTAATCGAGATAAAAAACTCTCTCTATAAGCGAGGGTGCCTAAACGAGGTTCGTAAGTATTGTCCGAGTTTGACTCTTGATGACCTGCAGCCTCATCCAGCCGTCGTTCGATCGCAGGTAATTTCGAAAGATGGGGAGTTGATTGATGATTTTCTATTTGTTAACACCAAGCGCACTTTTAACGTATGTAACGCACCTTCCCCGGTCGCGACGTCAGCAATTCCAATTGGTCAGCATATTGTACAAGAGGTTTTGGCCCGTGTTCGGAGTTGAAGGGGAATGGGTTATTCCCCTTGGCTTCAACGTAGATTAGCCGGGAAGCTAATGGAAAATAGGTCTGTCCGGTTTTCATTATTTCATTCACTGGAATCTAGAGCCGATAAAACCACGTCATGATTGCTTTGCAGGCATCGTGGCGCGGGTTTCGCGATACCAGACGTAGAGCCCGCTGGCGACGACGACACCAGCACCGCTGATCGTCCACAGGCTCGGGACATCCCCAAACACCAGGAAGCCCCAGGCGATGGCAGCCACTACCTGCGCGTAGGTGAATGGTGCCAGCATAGAGGCCTCGGCCATGTGGAAGGCCTTTACCAGCATGAAGTGTCCGCCTGCGCCTGCTGCGCCCATCGCGATCATCAGGCCCCACTGAAACTCTGTTAGTGCTTGCCAATTGAAGATCACTATGCCGCTCAGGATCAGCGCGCCAAGCGCGGTCGAATAGAAAGTCGTCGCTGCGGGATCGTCCTGGTTGCGGATGATGCGAGTCATCATCATGTAGACTGCGAGCAGAACCGCCGTCGCTAACGGAAGTAATGCATTCCAACCGAGCACGCCTGACCCCGGTCGGGCCACCAGCAACACGCCGACAAAACCGAAAGCAACCGCCATCCAGCGGCGCGGCCCGACATGCTCTCCGAGCAGAAACCCGGACAGGACCGTGACTAGTACCGGTGCCAGAAACTGAATTGCCGCTGCATCGCCCAAAGGCATGCGGGTAATTGCTTCATACATAAAGAAGGTGGCACCGAACAGGGCAAAAGCGCGAATGAACTGCAGCCCGGGTCGCCGTGCGCGCAAAAACTGTAACGATCGGGTTTTCAGGCTGTAGGCGCTAAAGGTAATGACGGTGTGAAAGAAATATCGCCCCCACAGTACCATGATAATGGGGACTTCCAGCGCGAGGAATTTAGCCAACGCATCCATGCCAGCGAGGACAGCGCCGGTGGCGATGATGAGCGTAACGGCAACCGCCGGAAAACTGTTATGGTCGTTGAAATCTGACATATGGAGCGCCTGAGAGCAGAGGAACGGGAGGCTCGAATTGTCCCTCACCGAAACGCGAAGTCATAACGTAGCAGTTCAATGATTCCGGACACCAACGTAGATGGTAATATTGCCGTCATAAGCAAGGTGTCTGATGACCAGAAAACGACCGTTTGTTAGGTGGAAGTGAAGGAGGCAACCGCTGCTAAAGCGATTTGGCCTTTATTGAAACGATAGTGATCTTATCATTTCGTTTTCGATTTTAAGATGAATTCAGTGTGATTCGTTGTTTTACTGAGTCTCGGCCAATCGTTGGATTAACCGGTGTTGTCTGTCGATTTCGGGCAGTAGCAACAAACCGGCATCGGAGGTGATGTGGCCTCCGGAGAAATCGGCTTCAATCTGGCGACGGGAGAGTGCCGAGAAGGTCAGTTTTTGAGGTACCATTTCGGATGCGGCTACTGGTGTTTGGTGGATTGGTTAGGTTATTGAAACCATCGCACTTTTAGCCGCTTCTTTTTATCCCCTCATGAGAAATCCGGGCTAAGGGCACGAACGTCACGAAAGACAGCCAACGCGAGTCGAACCGAGCCGTAGATGAGATAAACAACTGCCCCAGAAAACGGCTGAGGTATCTAACACCGGCAGAGATCTTTTAGGCCTAAATTCAAGTAATAAGTGAAGCGCCACCTGTTTCCCTGAATTCAGATAATGACTGCAGCACTTTGGCGTAACCGAGTAGAGGAATGACAGTCGTTGCCGGTACCCCTCATTCGCTTTACCAATGGGCAAATGGGTAGGAGTCGGAGTCCTCCCCACCCTAGTCCGGCGTCATTGCGCCATACTGGAGTGTAGTGATCAACTAATCCCGGGCAGTATTTTAAGGTTTTCCCAGCTGTGGCCGGAGCAGTGCCGCCGTTGAATGCATGAGTTCGTTGGCGGTTTTACTGGTTAAGGTGGCTCCGCTATAAAAAGTAATTTTCCTGCAAGCTGAACGTTGATCGTGGGTCTGGAGTAGGCGTCCGTACATCCAGTGCCCAAATAACGTATGTACTGAGAACTTTGCCTCTGCTTTTGTTGCATACTAGGGACCGGTTTCCAAACGGGGATAAGACAGCTTTAGTTGATCAAGGCATCCCTCCGGCGCAAACGACTGCGTCTGCAGTGTGCGCGGGAGGGAGTCTTTATTGGGATGAGTTAATGCACCGTCTCGTCATTCGGCAAAAGTTCCGCTGGTTCATCCAGTAATTTATACATGGTGAGAACAAACTCGACTGGCTTAGACATTGGAAGATGATCGTCAGCATCCGGCGATGCCCTCCAGAACCGCCCATTTTGCCACTTCATGGATGAGCTGTTCTTGATGCGCTGTAACCTCAGCATGTTTCTTCTCAGCTTGGGCCAGGGCCTCATCAAGCCACTCGATTCTTACCCAAGCTGAGTCGATCATGGAGCATAATGACATGATTTCTTTGAGTTTATCGTTTTGGTTCATCGTTTACCTCGGTTAGTTGTTGGATAACACCAACAGAATAACGAGTATTTTGTAGGAGAAAGTTCGTCTAATTGAGCAAAAAGCGATTTGCGCGCATTTGTCCAAAAAAAGTGCGTTCTGATGCACTCTCAGGGGCGTTCTGGCGAGCCCGAGATAGCCCGATAGCCGCTTACGGTGTTTCCCGATTATTGGCAAAACCTTCCACCCTTGAATTCAGAGCAGGTCTTTGAGCCTTGCCCCTTTGTCTTTTAGCTGAGAGGTCGCGTCATCGGACCCGTCTAATGTTGCAAGTTCATTTGAGCTTTTTCTCAAAGGTTTGAAGATCCTCTTCCCTTCAGCAAGTAGTGCCCAAAGTGAATGAGAAAGGCAAAACCCCAGCCACGCTTCTGGGGCTGGCAAAAGGGCCGGTGGAGCTGGAAAAGATCATCTACCTAGATAAATACATTAAAGCAAAATCATAAAAAAAGGCCGGTGAAAATTCACCGACCCTTTCCGCTGCCCGACAGAACCAAGCCAGATCCACTTTAGCTGAACGGCTTGGGCGCGCGGGGCTTTAAAGTTCTTTGAGTTCCGGTGTCTTAGGAGTTGGTGGAAACTCAGCTTTTTTGGAAGAGCTGGGCTTCGCGGTCCTTGAAAGCTTTAAATCCTAAAGCGTTTCCCGAAGGGTCGTAAAAAACATGGTTGCTTGCTCCCCCGGCTCACCTTTAAAACGTATGTAAGGCTCAATCTCGAAAGTCACCCCGTGCTCACGCAGTTTTATAGACAGATTGTTCCATGCGTCCATTTCCAGAACGACCCCGAAGTGCGGAACGGGCACTCCGTGGCCGTCTACAGGGTTTGTATGACTACTTGCGGATTTCTCTTTTAATGCAGGGTTGAGATGACAAACAAACTGATGACCGTACATGTCGAAGTCGACCCAGCTGTCGGATGAGCGGCCTTCAGGACAGCCTAGAAAATCACCATAGAATTGGCGAGCTTCGTCTATATCTCGAACTTGTATCGCGAGATGAAATGGATCTTTCACGGCCATAGCGCGTGTCCATTTGTGATATGTATGAAACTAACAATTGAGTGGAGGCATACTAAGCGTTTTAGATAAAGCCTTACAAGGCAGCTTCTTCTTCGGGCCTACTCATATACCTAATTTTGTTCCTGATCCCGTTACCGATACGTTACCGAAACAGCTTAAAGCACTGATTTCACCTTCCTCATCACTGTCCGCCAGGCTTAGTTATTACAGGCCATCTCGGGCGGCCTATTGGCGGTATATGACGTTGGAATTGAAGCTATGAGGAAAAAGCATCACGCAAAGCCGCTGCGCGCCAATCTATACGTTGATTTGGTCATCAAGGAAGGGGTGACGTTGCCGGAGGCCGACAAACAGCGGCAGGAATGGATTGTAGGTTAGGACGTTTGCCGCGCCAGTCTGTATAACCGAAGCAATATCTGGCGCTACGCGCTTAAGTGCCTTGCATGGAACCGCAGGTGATCCTCGATGAAGCTGGCAATGAAGTAATAGCTGTGGTCATAGCCTACGCGGCGGTTCAACTCTAAAGGAAAGCCGCTCACCTTTGCCGCAGCCTCCAGCGTTTCCGGCTTTAATTGCTCCTCAAGAAAATTATCAGCGTCGCCCTGATCCACAAGCGCCGGAACAAATTCTGCGGCGCGGCGCATCAGCAGGCTTGCATCGTAATTCTCCCATGTGGCGGTGTCTTTACCCAGATAAGCGGTAAAAGCTTTCTGACCCCAAGGGCAGTTCACCGGGTTGCCAATCGGGCTGAAGGCCGAGACGGACTTGAAGCGGTCGGGATTATGCAGCGCCAGGACGAGCGCACCGTGACCACCCATCGAATGGCCAGAGATAGACCGCTTGTTGCTAACCGGAAAGGCGTCTTCAATCAGCTGCGGAAGCTCGTTCAGCACGTAATCATACATGCGATAGTGGCGGTTCCAGGGCGCCTGAGTGGCGTTAACGTAAAATCCTGCACCCTGACCCAGGTCATACCCGTCATCATCCGCTACATCCGCGCCACGCGGACTGGTATCGGGGGCGACAATGGCAACGCCAAGTTCAGCGGCCATGCGCTGGGCACCGGCCTTTTGTATGAAGTTCTCATCGGTGCAGGTGAGTCCGGACAGCCAATAAAGCACCGGCACTTTCTGTCCATTTTCGGTCTGCGGCGGCAAGTAGATTGCAAACCGCATGTCGCAGTTCAGCGTGGTTGAATGATGGGTATAGTGCTTGGTCCAACCACCAAAGCTTTTGTTAACGCTGGAGATTTCAAGTGACATACTGCACTTCTCATTAAGATGAGACGGTCGCGCCCAGTGGGGCGAGACCGTCGTAGTGATTTACTTGTCGAAGTGAATCACGGTGCGAATACTCTTGCCCTCGTGCATCAGCTCAAACGCCTTATTGATGTCTTCAAGGCCCATCGTGTGGGTAATGAAATCATTCAGTTTGAACTCGCCTTGCAGGTAGCGCTCGACGTATTCCGGCAGTTCGGAGCGGCCCTTGACGCCACCGAAAGCCGACCCGCGCCAGACTCGGCCGGTCACTAGCTGGAACGGCCGGGTCGATATTTCCTGGCCGGCTCCAGCGACGCCAATGACCACGGATTCACCCCAGCCTTTGTGGCAGCACTCCAGCGCAGAGCGCATGACATTCACGTTGCCAATGCACTCGAACGAGTAATCCACGCCGCCGTCGGTGAGTTCAACAATCACATCCTGAATCGGCCTGTTGTGGTCTTTGGGATTGATGAAGTCCGTCGCGCCCAATTTACGAGCCAGATCAAATTTGCTTTCGTTGATATCTATTACGATGATTCGACTGGCCTTGGCCATCGTCGCTCCGATCACCGCCGAAAGGCCGATGCCACCCATGCCGAAGATCGCGACGGTCGCACCTTCCTCAACTTTGGCGGTGTTCATCACTGCGCCCATACCGGTTGTGACGCCGCAGCCGAGCAGACAAACCTCTTCCAATGGCGCGTCCGGATTGACCTTGGCCAGCGAGATCTCTGGCAACACGGTGTATTCCGAGAAGGTTGAGCAGCCCATGTAGTGGTAAATCGGCTGGCCGTCTTTATAGAACCGGCTAGTGCCGTCGGGCATCAGGCCCCGGCCCTGAGTTTCACGGATCTTCTGGCACAGATTGGTTTTGCCGGATTTGCAAAATTTACACTCGCCACATTCAGGTGTGTAGAGCGGAATGACATGGTCGCCCACCTGAACACTGGTTACGCCTTCGCCAATGGATTCAACAATGCCGCCGCCTTCATGGCCGAGCACAACGGGAAAGATGCCTTCTGGGTCATCGCCAGACAGAGTAAAGGCGTCGGTATGGCAAACGCCGGAGGCGATGATACGGACGCGCACTTCGCCTTTCTGCGGTGGCATCACGTCAATCTCTTCAATCGAGAGCGGCTGGTTAACGGCCCAGGCGACGGCAGCCTTGGATTTGATCATTTCAGTCATGTAGGGCTTGCCTTGCTTTTGATGGATGAATTTTTTGTTCGTACAGTGATTGTTGTTGAGAATTTACACTATTTCCGCGTCGGGATAATCGCCCCATTCAGCAATTCATTTTTACCA
>Ga0314771_100123_pt1 | contig 22633 bp, 17 predicted proteins | sample MetaGCB42018_FD_204522 | JGI IMG/M metagenome (GOLD analysis project Ga0314771, IMG submission 204522) | Cryopeg brine microbial communities from Beaufort Sea near Barrow, Alaska, United States - CB4 2018 | ecosystem: Environmental > Aquatic > Marine > Coastal | place: USA: Alaska | collected...
ATGAAGGGTAGGTAAGGAGGAAACACGAATATCAAAATCGTCTTTAGCAGACTTAACCGTTATCCTGCCATCCTGTGACAATCTTTTTTGGGAAATATCCAAACCTGCCTGGATTTTTATTTGATTGATAATCTGCGGATACTCAGCAGAATTTATAGAGAACTGTTCCCTGAGCTTCCCGTCCAGCCGAAATCTTACCCGGCACCTGTCTTCATAAGGTTCCAAATGAATATCACTACTGTTGTAATCCTTGGCGGTTTGTAGCAATTGTTGAAGAAAATTTGTTTTAAAATTTAATTCTTCAGTTTCAGAAGTTGTTTTTTGCCTGTAGTTCAAACTGAGATAGGATTCCAGGTTTTCTACAGATTCTGTTTCCAGGGAAAGGGAATAACCCAGCAAAATTTGAAGTTCTTCCTCCAGTTCCTTAAGATTCTCAACATCGGTTTTAAAGACCACTTTATCATCTGACTTTTTAGACGGAACAATCCGATGATGAAAAGCCTGGTTAGCCGTGATTAGCTGTTTTAGGGAAACGGGTATGTTATAATTTTTATTCAATAAGTATATATATTATTGTAAAACAAAAACCAATTGGATAGATATACCAAAATCAAAAAAAATGATGCATAACCTGCCAGTGGTACTGTTTGTTGTGAATTATGGGCCAGGAAAAGGTGCAATATGAGTGAAAATATCAAACAAAAAACCAGGATCACAATAAACGAGAGCGTTGGAAAAGCGACCGTTAGTCCCAGGAAAAAAAATAAGTCCCCTATCCCAAATGCTTCCTTAAAAAAGAGGACCTTCATTTTAAACCTGGCATATAGAAATGAAATGCTTAAAATTAAAGTCAAAACCAAAAGGTTAAGACCAAAATTCAGTAACATTATTTCCACGGGGCTATTCAAAAAATATAGAAAACCGGCCGACACTAAAAAGGCGGGAAATAAAAACCACCATACCGCCCTGTATTTTATATCCTGGTAAAAAATTATCGAAAGACTTGACAACAATATTACCTTAGATGCTGCCAGCGCGATCAATCTTTTATTATTTCTTTGGGGTTTCCTTCATTATCTATTTCCCAAACATTAAATATCCCATCCCCATCAAAATCTACTACCGCGGTTGCTCTCGCTTTATATGTATTTACAGAAGCTTCAACTACCTCATAATTATAATTGGCAGTTCCATTCTCAAGAACAGTTCTTGGAACCTCATAATTAATTTCATCAAAATCTACAGAATATTTGGAATGTAAATACTGATGTTGTTTTTGTAGGTTGGATATGTACTTCAACTGTATTTTGGCTTCCTGTGCTTTCGTCTTGCTGATCAAAGGCATAAAATTAGGCAAAGCAATTAAAAGTAAGATACCAAGAATAGCCAAAACTAAGAGCATTTCCTGCAGGTTGAACGATGGTAATTTTTTAGTCTTCATACTATAGCAATAATATAAAAAAGAACAAGGAATAGAGTATATCAAAACCGTAAAAGAAGTATGGTTTTGTCTTTTGTTTATTATAGAAGCAAGAAAGTATATTTTTTGAAATAATTTAGGTTATATCGGGAATTCAGAAAACCTATATCAAAATGTTTAAAAATGGGATCTCCTATTATTTTTTTTCTCTGCTCTCCTTTATATTAATCTTAGGTATTGAAAACCGTAAAAAGAGTATGGTTTTTCAATACTGGTATCATTAGAAATATAGCTAATTTTCGTTTTTATATTGTAAAATGGTGTTTTTAGGAAAAATTATCTTGAAAAAACTTGATAATTGTTAGGATTCTTGAAAATTCTATTATCGTCAAATCCTAATTAATTATTATGAAAAAATTATTTTATCCAGTAATATTAATATTGCTTTTAGCATGTGTTAATAGTTTATATTCTCAAAGTGTTTCCACCTTTACTCCTAATATAAACAACATCCCAACCTCTCCTGAGGCTGCATTATTGGGAAGATTTGGCGATATCCCAATTGGCTATTATACAGGTACCGCAGGAATTTCTATTCCTCTCTATACCATAAAGGAAGCTGGGGTTGAAATACCTATAAAATTGGACTATCATAGCTCAGGAATAAAAGTAGCAGATGAAGCTACATGGGTGGGCTTAGGTTGGAGCTTAGCTCCAGAGGGAACAATAATACAAGAAATTAGAGGCAAAAAAGATGATGAAGATGATAATCTACAACAAAATCAATTCCCAAGTGAATATAACGCATTTAAATCGAGAGTAAATAATGTATCTGGAGTTTACTATTCTGCATTTCAAACAGGTGATTGTGATAAATACCCTCCTAATGCAGGCATGAGTTGTGTAACATTAGCTGATGATCCCTATAAAATACTTTTTAGTTTAAGTGAGGGAAATGGACAGCCAGATATCTATCATTATAATTTTGCCGGTTATTCAGGGAAATTTTATATTAACCCTGAAACATCTCAAGTAGTTTTAATTGACAAAAAAGAGGATATTACATTCGAGAAAATTAACAATGGAGGATGGATTGTAAAAACATTAGACGGGTCAGCCTTTCATTTTAATGATATAGAAACTTCTCACGCATGGGTAATTACAGAATTGTCAGGAATAACCTATAAATTAAGTAAAATTTATTTTAACAATGGGAAGTCTGCTAATTTCACATATCAGGATGAACAGAGTTTGAGTAGGTATTATAATGAAACTACTGTTTTAGATGATCATTATAGTTGTCTAAATTGTCCTATCCCTTTTTGGCCACAAAGTAGCTCGGATTTTACTTATGGTAATAAAAAAACACTTACAAAAATTACAACCTCTGATGTTACAATCAACTTCAATTTAGAAGATAGGGATGATATTATTTCCAGCAACCAGAACATTGTTAAACGACTTAAGTCTATTGACATATTGTCATTAGTTACAAATAAAAAGATAAAATCATTTGAGTTTGGATACAGCTATTTCCCATATAATTCTGTAGGAAAGCCTACAGATTCATATACCGCCGAACATGAAACTGCTTTGGGAAAGCGACTTAAATTAGATTCGATAAAAGAAATTGGTTATGATATAAATGGTCTGGCAATAACATCAAAACCTGCTCACGAATTCAATTACGACCTAAGTATTACGATGCCCCTAAGAAATTCCTTTGCCGTTGATTTTTGGGGTTACTATAATGGTGAATATAATGACAAACTACTTCCTGATTTGGCCTATTTTGATTTTCCAAGTAATAATTTTTATAAGGATCTTTATCCATTAACTTATAATTACACCGGCGCAAATAGATATACAAATAACTCATTTTCAGGAGCCTATATGCTAAATACCATTAAATATCCAACTGGTGGTTTTTCTGAGTTTGAATATGAACCGAATTCATTTACGAATCAGTTTATCCCAAATAGTGAACAGATTAACATTTCTGATAAGTTGGTTATATTGCAAGATCAGAATTATTCTAATAATACTACAACTAGCAATTTTGAATTAACAAAAACTACAATTATTTCATTTGTAAATAGTATTTATGATGGATATATTGGGAGTCAGAATCCAGTTGCAGCATTAACTCCTCAACAAATGGCAGGTTCTTTTATTCAACTAAGAAAAGTAGATATGACTAATGGGTCAGGCACAAGCACAGTAATAAAAAGTTGGGATTTAAGTACGGTATTAAATGTTGATTTTGAAACAAACCATGGTGTAGTTTGGAATGAAGATATTGAGATTGAATACGATCCAAATCCAAATGTTTATTATGAAGTTAAAACATATCTTCCTAACAATATTGTTAATAATTCTTATGGGTCAGTTTCTGTAAAGTCAAGATTTACTTATTTTGATAGCATAGATACTTCTATAAGTAACCAATGTGGGATGAGAATAAAAACAATCAAAAATTATACAAAAACAGGTAGTTTGGCTAGTCATAAATCTATTCGCTATTATGATGGTAAATTACTAAATAAGTTTGAACCACTCGAGCAGATGCCAGCGATGTATAATAGTTTAATAGGTATGAACACACATTCTTTTTTTTCCAAAAGGACATCTATCTCAAGTAATGATTTTGGAACAAATGGAGGTAATTTAATTGGGTATAGTAAGGTAGAAGAGATTGAGTTAGATACTTTATTAAATACTATTGGGAAAAAAGTATTTCATTATATTAACAATGAAAATCAGGTTCGAAAAGGGTTTCCAAATAGCGCTAATCTTAAAAATGGATTTATTTCTAAAGAAGAAATTTTTGACAATTTGAGCAATAAATTATTGGAAAAATCATATACTTATTTGAACTTATCACCATTTATAAGTTACTCAGGAATTAAAATAAAAAATCATTCATTTGGTAATACTGATACTCCTGGCATGATCAATTTTACTCCTAACCCATATCAATCAATATTTCATTATAAATATAGCTATGGTTTTAATCCAATTAATTCTGAATGGAACAAATTAGAAAAAATTGAAACTAACCAATTTTTTGATAATGATACTGTAACATCTACAGAAAGTTACACATACAATAATCTGGGAAAAATTCAAACTATTACCTCTACTAATAGTAATAATGAGTCATTAATTAAGAAGGTATTTTATTCTAATGATGGTATTTTAAATAATTGGGAAATGGCGCAAGATATGACTACTTCTGGTATGTTAGGGATTCCAGTGTACACCAAAAATTACAAGGGAACAAAATTACTTAATAGCCAGAAAACTTTATTTGAAAAAACAGGTGTATATGTTAACAGTAGAAATGTTATTTTACCTAAATACATTTATTCAAGTAAAAACACTACTGCGCTTGAAAAAAGGATAACATATCATTCATATGATAATAAAGGTAACCCTTTGGAAATTTCAATAGAAGACGACTCCCATACTGCATATATTTGGGGTTATAATCAGAAATACCCTATAGCTAAAATAGAAAACTCAACTTATGCTGAAGTTTCAGGTTATGTTTATGGTTTACAATATTACTCTGATTTAGATAATGATAGGACTATTGATACTATTGAGCCAGATGGTTCAATTACACCTGTTGGAAATGAAGGGATCCTACGAGATTTTTCAACTACTTTAAGAAACAATACTGCTTTACAAGATAAATACGTCACTACCTACACATACGATCCCTTAATTGGCGTCACCAGTATTACTGACCCTAAAGGGTATACTATCTATTATGTATATGATGCCTTTAACAGATTGGAATTTATAAAAGATACTGAAGGAAACATATTAAGTAAAAACGAATACAATTACAAACAATAAAAAAGGTGATTATGAAAAAGTTACTATTTACCTTAGCAACTCTCTTTGTATCATCTTTAATGATGGGACAAACCAATACTGAAAATTATGTTAAAACTACATCTTACCAAATAAAAACTTTAAATGGTGTAGATGCTGTTAGTGGAGCGACCTTAACAAACAGTCATAAAATTGAATCTATTAATTACTTTGATGGCTTAGGAAGAGCAAAACAATCAATTGCAAAACGAGCGGGAGGTGGTTATCAAGATGTAATAACACATATCGATTATGATGATTTTGGCAGACAAAACAAAGATTATTTACCTTATGCAGCAACAAGTAATGGAGGGTTGTTTAGAACCGATGCACTAAGCGCAACAAATACATTTTATACCAACAATTATGGTGATGATATTGATGTTAATGACCCTAATCCATATTCAGAAAAATTGTTTGAGGCTTCACCAATAAATAGAGTTTTATTCCAAGGAGCACCGGGTCAATCTTGGAAAGCTTCTAATACATATTATGACCATGCTATTCAATTTCAATATCAAACCAATACAGAAATAGAAGTAAAAAAATATAAAGTCTATCTTACTTCAACAAATAACACCTACACTCCAACACTTATTTTAGTTGGAAATTATAATTTGGGGGAACTTTATAAAACAATTACCAAAGATGAAAATCATTCCTATGGTTCTGGATTTAATAACACCGTAGAAGAATTTAAAAACAAAGAAGGCCAAGTACTCTTAAAAAGAGCCTATAATGCAAGTGTTCCTCATGATACGTATTATGTATATGATGATTATGGAAATCTTACTTATGTGATTCCTCCTTTGGCAAGTGACCAAATATTTAGTGGTGGTACAAGTGAGCCATATAATATTTCATTTTCACAAAGTGCTTTTACAGGGACAACCTATGGAGGTGGTTCTATAGATGTTGCTATTAATGGAGATCAAATTGTAACTACATTCAACGCATCTTTTATACCAAATACCTTAAATGGCACACCACAAGATATCAATGCCCCTTGTGCGTTACCCGATATGTTTTTAGGATATGTTCAAACTTCACATCCTATGGAATCGGCATTTTCAGCTTCAATTGAAAATGGAAAATTAAAAATTACTAGTAACTACAATTTTAGTATCTCAAGTATGAATTGTGTACTAACAAATACACTTTCTACAAGTTGTGCTGGACCTACTTTAAATACAGATGTTTTAGATAATTTATGTTACCAATATAAATACGACCATAGAAACAGACTTATTGAAAAGAAAATTCCAGGCAAGGGAACTGCAACAGATTGGGAAGAAATTGTATATAATAAATTGGACCAGCCCATATTAACTAGAGATCCTAATTTAAAGAATACTGGAAAGTGGTTATTCACAAAATATGATGTTTTAGGCAGGGTGGCTTATACGGGATTAATAACTAATGGTAATACAAGAGTAACTTTACAAACAGCAGCAGATTTGGTAAGCTCTCAATTTGTGGCTAAAAACACCCCGCCGATAACCATTGCAGGAACAACTATTTATTATAATAACGGGGCTTATCCAATTTTAGTCGGAACGGATGAGATACAGACCATCAATTATTACGATAATTACACCTTTGATAAAGATATTTTAACGATTCCGGCCACAGCGGAGGGGCAAGCCATTATTAATTATAATAACTTAAGTCCAGGACTGACAAAAGGTCTGGTAACAGGAAGCAAAGTTCGTGTTTTGGGAACCACAAGTTGGATTACGTCTATTACCGGATACGATACAAAGGCACGGCCAATCTATGCAGCAAGCAGAAACAATTATTTATTGACAACTGATGTTGTTACCAGCTTGTTAGATTTTGTGGGCAAAGTCGACAAAACTATAACATCACATTCTAAAGGTACTACAAGTATTATAACTGAGAATTTATTTACTTATGACCACACAGGACGTCTAATAAAACAAACTCAAGAATTAAATAACACCAACGTACTTGAGATCATTGCCGAAAACACCTATGATGAATTAGGGCAACTAATCATTAAAGGGGTTGGAGGAAAGACCAGCAGACTTCAAACCGTAAATTACGCTTACAACATCCGCGGTTGGCTGAAACAAATAAACGACCCCGCCAGTTTGGGAACAGATTTGTTTGGCTTCAAAATTAATTATAACACTACTGAAATTTCTGGGTCTACGCCATTGTATAATGGAAACATAAGTGAAACTATTTGGAAAACAAAGAACGATGAAGTATCATCAACACCATGGCTTCATAGAGCTTACAGTTACCAATATGATCCTTTGAATAGAATTATAAAAGGGGATTATAAAATCAGAAACAGTTCAGGAGTTTATGTTACTAGTAATTATTCCGAGTATAGTTTACAGACTGTTACTTATGATAAAAACGGCAATATTGGTACTTTAAATAGATATCCCAAAGGTGGTTATTATCCAATGGATTATTTAACTTACACCTACGATACTGGTAATAAACTACTTAAGGTTGTTGATAATGCATATTATATTAACAAAGACCAAGGGTTTAAAGATGGTACAAATACAGGAAACGACTTTTCCTACGATGCCAACGGGAATATGAAAACCGATGCCAATAAAGGAATAACCGCTATTACCTATAACCATTTAAATTTACCAACGAGTGTAACCTTGCCCGGTGGAACAATTTCGTATATTTACGATGCAACAGGGGTAAAACAGCGAAAAGTGGCAGCGGGTACAACAACAGATTATGCAGGGAATTACCTTTACCAGGGTGGGACATTGCAATTTTTTAACCACCCGGAAGGCTATGTAGAAAATGATAATGGCACCTTTAAGTACCATTACCAGTATAAAGACCATTTGGGCAATATACGCTTGAGTTATACAAATTCCGGGAGTGCCGGTTCCCCCAATGTTGTGATTTCTGAAGAGAATAATTATTATCCATTTGGATTACGCCATAAAGGTTATAATGATATTGGGAATGGTTATGGTAATAGTGCAGCTAAAAAATATAAATTTGGCGGGAAAGAATTACAGGACGATATTATTGCTGGCAACAGCCTAGACTGGTATGATTTCTCCGCAAGAAACTATGACCCTGCTTTAGGGAGGTGGATGAATATTGACCCATTGGCAGAACAGATGAGAAGGCATTCTCCCTATAATTATGCTTTTGATAATCCTATGTTTTTTAAAGATTATGATGGAATGGCTCCTACACCTCCAGGAGATTATCATGATCGAGAAGGTAATAAAATAGGAACTGATGGTATAGATGATAAAAAGGTTTATTTACTTAATGAGGGAAAGGAAACAAAAGATTTAGAGTTAAATTCTCATAAAGATGGTACTTTGACAAGTGAAAGTGTTGATGCTCTAAAAGATAATTCAACAGAAGTTGGAGGTTTGATTGTTATGGATAGGGTTGAAGAAAGTGAGGATACAACTACTAGTGAGATTACAACAACAGGAGATGAACCTGTAGAAGGTTATGCGTTAGAGCCTGGTGGTCCATCAACAGCAGAAGCAAATCAAGATAAGAGAATTCCAGAAGGAGTTTATGATTTAGATGATTATTCAAGTAACAAATATGCTGACAATTTTATATTATCAAATGACAAAGTGTCAAAGGACAGGAAGATCTTAATTCATAAAGGTAATTATGGTTCAAATACTGAAGGATGCATTATGCCTGGTAGTACAAAAGGTGAAAACAATGTTGGTTATAGTAAAAAGAAAATGGGAGAGTTACGCAACTTTATAAAATCAAAAGGAGCAAAAAATGTTAAATTGATAATTAATAATATAATACCCAAGTAAAAAGGATGAATAAGTTTTTATTAATATTTATACCTCTATTGGTTTTTTCTTGCAAGAACCCTAAAGAAACCAGTAGTGAAAAAATTATACCAACAGAAGTGTCAGGTAAAAAAGAAATTGTATTAAACAATACTGATGATTGTATTAATCTTGTAAATAATTTTCCTTCCAATTTTGAAGAGTTTAATCATATTTACGGTTATGATGATATTAAAGGAGAAGGAGATTTATATAGCAAATATGAAGAACATATAAATGATTTTTTTTCGTGTTCAGAAGTTTCTAATTATACAAAGCTTCGAAAAGCTATTAATGTTGGTATAAACGGAAAATGGGATGCCGATGCCGTAGGGTTATTCCAACACAAGCTAGTTGATTTAATAAAAAGTAATCCGCGAGAAGCATTGAAAGGTTTAGACAATGTAACTAAAGAAGAGGCTTCTAGCTTTTGGCACTTCTTATTTGATGGTCCTCATCCAGAGGATAAAAAAAATAAAGAAGATGTTAATACATTGATGGAATTGTTTGGCAAGGATAATCCTCAAACATTACTTCTTAAACAAGAATATGAAAAACTATTAAAGCAATAAAATAAGTAGTTATAAAAATGGAGAACCACCTTTAACGAGGTGGTTTTTTTTATGCCTTGGAATAAGCTTTTTTGGTCTTGTGGTAGCTAATGGGCATATCAATCAGGTCATAGATTTTTTTGCGTTCTTCTTCCGTAAAACTCTCGATATCCTTTACCTTTTGCAGTAGTTCCTTGTCCATAACGGTATCACGCTCAAAAGAGCCAAAGTAATATTGGGTTTAATCCTCTATCAAGGTTTAAATAAGAAAGATTTAGGCAATCTTAAAATAGAACATCTGCAACTATCGAAAGGCAAAATCTATGTTCCAAGTACGAAACGGAGCAACGATAGGGAACTGGAATTGTAACCGTGGCAGATAATGGAATTTATTGAATATGTGAACGAAGTTCGGCCAACCATCCAAAATAAACTGCAAAACCATAGCGAACAGCTTTTTCCAACGAATGCACGTTTTAACTCAATGGTCTATCAACTCTTAAAAAAGCTGAAAAAATACAATCAAAAAGTAGATAACTTAAAGCAAGTGAGGGCATCGGTAATTACAATTTGCGAAAAGTTCAATATCTTGCCGGCCACCGTTACATAAGTTCAACAGAAAGGTATTTGCAGGATGATTTAAAGAACCTTCACGAAAAGGTCAATAACTTCCATTCTATCAGATGAAAACTTACACAAAACAAAGCTCAGTTTTTTCCGAAAAATATACCCTCTGTTTTTAGTTTTGTTCTGCACGCAATAGCCAAATATGGTTTTTGTTTGCCATTGCAATCACACAGCGCATTGGTCATTTTGTTCGAAAAGGCCTATTGAAAATTGGAATCACAAAAAAGCGAAGATCTGTTGCCAACGCCAAAAACCATCTCAAGCTATGTTTGTATAATTTCTGTAATGGTTAAGCCGCAAAAACCAGCGGCATCCGCACTGAAATTATAGTTGGTTACTGCATACCATTATTTTGTGAGAGCAATTGAAAGGATTATCACCGATAGGAAAAGGATCACACAAAACTTCGAAACTACCTTCAGGCACATTTTTAAGATCATTATTGTTACGGGCAAACTCAGGAACTATGTAGAAATGTTCGATAATATCTCCTTTTTTCGGAAGCTTGCTAAACTGCATATAAGTTCCACCATAGCAAGGGGCAGACCAATCATTGGTTTTTGTTTTATAGATGTCAATATAGACGTTCATAGGAATAATTTTTAGTGAATTGCAAAAATACAACTAACCTTTAAGTGCGGCAAAAACATTAGCTCAGAATTTATTTAAGAGGCCAAAGGACTGAAAATCCTTGTGCCTTACTCATACCGGGACACTCAATCGGCGTTTACCTACCATTTTTTAAAAGCCGAAGATCTCCACCCGCCAGCCTTCCCAATCTCCACCTTTTGAAAACGAAAATCTGACCTCTGGAACCAAAATCCGGCGCTCATTTTACTTCTCAAAATCGAGCTGGTTCAATGTGTCCTTTTGTGAACTAGAGGCTTAACCTATATTGTCACACTTTATATTAAACCTTGGTTATACCTTCGTCCATAAGGGTTTAAGAGCTTTTAGAAAAGTTTGAAGCTCAAAAAACTTGACATTGTTTAATTCTTGAGTAAAATAAAAATATAACTATAGGTTTAGCCTGTTGAAATCTAAATAGGACCTTCAAAAGAGTTGAAAACCTTATAGGTGAATTTAAAAAAACCATAAAAATGGAAATTATATGTAAAACCTTCTTAGCACTGGTAATAATCTACTGGATGATGCCAACTAAAAAAATGCAGGCTGTCAATCAGGAATTGAAATCTTTATTGCAAGTCCTCCCTATCAGTAGCATTTTAAAGGCATTTAAAAATGACAAAGATCAGGACGATGACGCTTCAAAAGGGGAATAGCGAATGGCAGCAGCATTTGGGCTGTTCCGCTTTTGAAGGACTAGCCTCAGTTGCGAATGAACGTCCCGCAAGAGTGGGGAGCTCAATAGGTATGTCGGCTTTACATTGTTGTATTATGGCGCAGGAATCAAGGGAAAGCTGCCACGGAATTTGGTTCCAACTGCTAAGTAACGTAAAAAATGTTGCAGGGAACTATAAGAGAGCTAAAGCCCCGGTGTGGCAAGGCGGGGAAATAGAACTGCAAACCATGTGGAAAATCCATCAAAAAAATAAAAACAAAAAATTTTATTTAGCCAAAACCTTATTGTTTATAGGGCCTAAGAGAAAATTACAACATCGTGTCCTTTTTTTTCTTGTGTTAACTATTCACTTTTACCAAATCGTGATTATGATAGAGTATAATAATTTAAAAATTAAAAACTTATGTTATGTTTAAAGCAGAATTCAAAATTGAAGGGAAGATAACTTCCCAGGACCTAAAAAAGCTATTAAAGCTGATTTATAGAATTATAAAGATTGTAGTGACCAGAATTTTAGCACTAAAAGGATTTATCGCTATATTGGCAACATTAAACGTTCTTTGAACAAACCAAGTTGTGTTTTTTGGCGGTAGAATTGGCGACAGATTATCTGTTTAGCGAATTTTTTGCAATAAGCAGGACGCCAACGACAATATGAAAACCGATGCCAAAAAAGGATTCACCCTTTATCGCATTATGCCGGCAATAGATATCCATCTTTTGTAACGTACAACAGATAATTTATGTTGGACTAAGCCAGTAATTTTAATAATTTTATCGCTAAAATGCCTAATTTTTCACCATTCTCTTTAAGCTTTGTTATTTTTTCATTATGGCTTGTACCGGAATTAACAATGGTTAGTAATTCCTTCAGTTTATCTTTATCGGCTCTTTCGGGAAAAAATTTCTCTAAATCATTATCTGGTATCTTGGTTAAGCTGGAAATGATACCGGCATACTCTTCATCTGTTTGCACCTGTGCCTTTTTGGCAGCGGCGGTATATTTATTTTTTTTAGCCATTTTATTTTTTTATTTTATTTTTAAATTCTTTTAATAATGAGGGAATTTGTTCTGCTTGAGCTCCTGATTTTAACAGCTTTTCCATAATCTCGTTCATTTTGTCTAATGGAACAAGTTCTTCCACATTTACATTCATCTTACTTTGTAATTGTTGCCTAATCTCCACCACCTTCGCTGCCGATTCCAAATGTGCTGTAAGTGCATTGTTAACGTTCAACATCTCCTGGTAATGAGAGTCGATCCTATTGCGTACAATTAAATCCATTCCATTAATTACACCAAATAAAGAATTTCGTCTTTCATTAATTCTGGGAAGTGCCGCCTGAGCAAATTCTAAAATTTCAGCCCCTTTTGCTTCTGGAGTTAAAGCATCCTCTATATTATTCAATATGTTGGATTCTTGAACAAAATTTGCAGTAAATGTAGGAATCCATTCTTCTTCCAAAAATCTTTCTGCCTGGTCCCGTCGCAACATTGTATAGGCATCAAGAAGTTCCAGGTGAGATTGCCTGGAACGGATAGTCATTTGTGTGAGTTCTGCACTGAGTTCAACAGATTGACGGGGTATGGAAATACAACTGCTTAGAAATAGTAGAGGCAGTACAAACCATATTTTAACTTTTGATTTAATTGATCCCATATTCCTATTTAAATTTTACAGGATCAGATCCCTCTATAAGAACCTTCACAATTTTATCCAGCATAACTGAACAATCTTCAGAGGTTTTAATCCCAACTTCCGACAATGCCTGTAGATTATTTTGAGAGGCATCATCCATTTCCAGGCTTGCATTTCCCATCTTCGCCGGTTGAATTCTATTGTAATTTCCTACTTTTTGAACAGCTGAATAGATTTTTTCTAAATGATAGTTAGTTGTCTCTGAAGCTCCGGCCATCATAATGTCGATAACCGGCTTTATCCATCCTATTCTTCCCCAATCTTTGGCATTGTCATATTTATAGGGTAAATGCTGACTCCCGGTGCCTAAGGATAAAATATACATATCTGCAGCTGTTGGGTTATCTATTGCGTTTCGAATTTCAGAATAGGCACATAAGGTTGGATTATTTGCAAATACACCCCCATCAATCAATGGATATGAAACGCCACTTATTGATTTTACAAGTGCGGTTTCAAAATAGGTGGGAGCAGCAGAGGTTGCCCTACAAACATCCCTAACTAAAAAATCTTTTCCTTCCCCATGAACAGCATAATCATGTTGTGCAAAGAAATAGGAGGTACGATTATCGATATCATATGCAGGAATAATGCAAGGCTTTATGAGCTGACTTAGTCTTAGGTCTCCAAAATATTCTTTCAACAATTTTTCCAGAGGTGAAGCATTGTAAATTTCATCTAATAAACCCATTGGGTTTAGAACATTCTGAAGAGAATTTTTGTTGAATATTTTTGCTCCATGTTCTAAATACAAATTCACAGCTTCCTGCGCTGTGAATTTTGCTTTTTTAGGATCGTCTGGCGAAGGACAAAGGAGAAGGCAGGTAAGAATCCCCCCAGTACTTGTACCCGCAAAAAAGTCGAAGTGATCTGCTATGCGGGCATCCTGATCCCCGGTTTGTACTTTTAATTTTTCTTCGAGAGCCACCAAAATTTGACCAGGTATTATGCCCCGGATTCCACCTCCGTCAATAGATAATATTTTTTTCATTTTTATACAATTATATTGCTGAAAATTAAATCAAAATAAGGAGGTAAGACTACAGTTAAACCATACTTTTTTTACGGTTTTGCCAGACTTTCTTCATGAAATTTCCAATTTGTTTAGCGGCGGGAATAATGTATTTTTATGAAGAATATTAAATAAACATGGAAGGATATTACTAAAAAACCTTGCCTTTCAATTTTGTTAATTTTGTGGCATGTGATCCGGTTGTTTAAGTCTTTTGTTGTCATCTTGGAGGCTATAAATTGCATCCGGTAGCTGAACCGTCAAACAAGTTGATGCTCCAACTGATTCCGGTAAGTACAAAGCGTGAAAGTAGTTAGATCCGGCGGACTCAGGCAAAAAAGTGCTTCCCGGAGTGGAGCGGTTCCGCTTCCGACTTTGTTGGGATTCGCGGATTAGCGCAACGAAGGGAATCAACTTTTTTTCCTGTGTCCAAGACCTTTTTGACGAAGCGCTTTCCCCGCAATATGGAGCGTGTTATTGGGGGAGAAACGGGATAAAGGGGAATGTGCTGAGGGGTGGGGTAGTTTTAAATATGATTTTACCGGGGATGTTGTTGGGGGCTAATTATAAGGAATTCTAAAAATGTTGAATATTTCAATGTTGTATTTAATCCTTAAAATGTCAGGTGTTTGGAGAGATTGTCTATAATGATAAGATTAAGTTTCTAAATTTGTAAGCCTTCAAAAGTTAGATAGGATTCTGATTAATTTCAAAACATGAAGTTAGTTCTTATCTGGCGCACTCTTAAAATTAATAACCATATCTAGGGCATCATCTGCATCTTTATGAATAAAATTTGCCTGATAATTCAGGGTTGTTTTTAAATCACTATGTCGATATAACTTCTGTAGCATCAAAGGATGTATTTTATCTCCAGCAATGTTTCCAAAGCTGTGACGAGCGATGTGGTTGGATATATTTTTCTCGATATCACATTGTAAGGCGATTCTTTTCAAATATTTATTCAATAGTTTTGTAGCATTCCTCGTTTTAATAAAAATATCTTCAGTATTCTTAGGATTTGCCTTGCTTAAAAATGGGAATACATAACCTCTATTAATATCTTTCTCTCCCTTGTAACAGTTTAATATGGAAAGGGCTTTATCTGGAATTTTTAAGGTCAACGGCTTTTCATTTTTGTTCATTATATAATATAGACGACCGTCCTTAAAATCTGACCATCTCAACTTTACTACATCTGAAATACGAATGCCAGCAAAATAGAAGGCAATTAACCAAGCATTGTGGGTATGCCAGATGGTAGATCCATTTCCGAGTTCTAAAGCTTCAATTTTCTCAACTTCCTTAATTGTAAGACCTATCTTATTTCCGGAACCAATTCGAATTCTTTCCTTTTCACCCGCAAAGGGATAAAATTTGGGACTAACAATTCCATCTTTGATAGCAATATTAAAAAGAGTTCTAATAAAAATTAGTTGGTTTGTTATAGTCCTTGTTTTCTGATTTAAATAAACGGTACAGAATGTTTTAAATTTTTCTAAAAAAGCTTCATCAATATCTTTAAATTTTAAATGTTGGTTTTTCTTGAAATGGTTGATTCTTTCTAAAAATGAAAACTCCCCTTTTCGGGTTTTGCTAACCCTAATCTTTCTTCTTTGTTTAATTCCTTCAATAACCTCATTCTTCGAAAGAGAAGATTTAAAAGATAGAAACTCTTCCAAATTGTAAAGAATTGAAAGTTCAGATTTGGCTACCGAAAAAGTACCCCGATCGTATTTAGTCTTAACACGTTCTGCTGCGACAGTAAAAAAAGATTTGGACCCACCAGGTCCGGTCAATTTTTGCTTTGCCTGTTTAGTAGTAATTCTCTCATCTTTGGAGTCAAAATAAACGTCATTAGCTTCCGTTAATTTCTTCATCAAAAAGTTGTTTAGTTTTCTATAGTTAGGATGGGATCTTTTAACTGTTCCAAAAACTTGGTCCCAATCTTTTTCAAGCACATACTGGCCGAGCCATTTGTAATTAGTTTTATAATTCTCGCTAATCCTAAGAGCTAAAGGAATGGTACCATCTTTTTTCATCATGTTTTTTCGCAAAACAATTTTAATGTTGGCCATAATACTTTATTTTTTGTTCTATTAAAGATAATCAAAATTCAGAAAAAGTAGTACAGAATAAGTACAGAATAATTTGATTTTAATTGATTTTAATTGAAAATAAAAAATATGAATGTCCCAGAAATCATAGCATTTACAGGGTATTGATGAATTTTGATATACATTCAGCTCAAGCTCATAACCCGAAGGTCGCTGGTTCGAGTCCAGTTCCCGCCACTAGGAAAATCAAGGCTTCACAGAAATGTGAGGCCTTTTTTCATGGGGCAGGTACAACATAGGTACAACATTTGCCTTTTTTTTATCATTCATAGCAGTTGGTTACAATTGCCTATATTCAGTATCAAATTTTATTTTTGTGACCTTATAGGGCATCTTCTAATTGATTAGTAACCACATTCCCGGTTTTTTTTATCATTAGATCACATTTTCTTTCATTTTTTTACTTCTTTCGGAAATTGTTTCAACTTCTCTGGTTAAATTTTCGTCACGCTCATCATACGCTGTTTTCTTTTTTTGAAAATGCAAGGTAAATGGATTAAGAATTTATAGTACTGCAAGTAATTCAGGTATAAGAGAAATTTCTATATTAGTCCCAACCTAATTCTAAATCCCGGGTTACATAGTTGTGCGTTAGAGGTTCTTTTGACCTCAAGGATTTATATATAAATTGAAAGAGCGATAGCCCTTATGTGCTAAACAGAGATTCGAACAGAATACCTGAATTTTTTAATACTAAAAACATTCAATTTTTTTGAGAAAATTGGATGTTTTTCTTTGCTGATTCTTTAGAAAGTAGGATTATAACTACAAATAACTTTCACCAAATACCAATATACTCGTTCAAAAAAAATTGAACCATTTCCTTTTTTTTTATACATTTAGTAAAATTATTCTGTATATCCGTTTATCGTCCACTGGCTGTAATACTTGCTATTACTAACCTCTCAAACAATCTGTTACCGAAATACCTCCTATTCAGCTTGTATACAAATTCGTTGAGGTATAATTGCAGGTATTTTTTCTTGATTTTGTGATAAGTACCAACGAAATTTCTTTTGGCATTGCTGATTGCAATGTGTACCCATTTTAGGGTTTCCTTGGTGGTCTGTTCACTCGATTTTTCGGTTATATGTAATTCTACATAATCTGCGATGTCAACATAGGAAGTACTCCGGTCGGTAAATACAATCGCCTGTTCCCCATCAATGGCGTTTTTTAAGGTATTGTCGGTCCCCTCAGACTTGTGATCACCCAGCACCTTTGCCTTGAAATACCTACAATGTCTTTCCACTTTACCCGTTTGTAGGTCCTCCAAGATGGTACTTTCTGCCATCACCATCACATTGACCTTGGTCTTGCTGCCTCGACCGGCTTTTTGGGTTTGGTGATCTTGTTTGCTTGCCTCTATGGTAAAATAACCTTCATCCATTTCGATCATATCTTCCAAGGCATAACGATCATCCCTTTGTCCCATCGCATTTCTCAGTTTATGGATCATTGCCCAAACTGGTTCATAGCGCTTTAGCCCCAGTTGCCGTTGGATTTCCTTACTGGAAAATCCTTTTTTGGTTGCGCTCAATAGAAAGATGGCCTTGTACCAGGTCATAAATGACAATTTGGAGCTTTCCAGGATGGTGCCACTGCGCAAGGATAGCCTTGCCGTACAGGACTTACATTGGTAACTCCATTTGTTTTTGAGCCAGTAATGGTCTGTCGATCCACAGCGGTTGCAGACAACCCCTTCCTTATCCCGCTGTTTCTTGAAATGAAGGCGGCAGCTTTCCTCATCGGTAAAGTGAAGCCCAAAAGAAAATATATCCATCTTTAATCCATTTAAATTCACTCAAATATAGGAGTATTTCCGATAATTAGGAAATATTCCGGATATACAATTAACTGTTAAACAAAATGAATATATTTACAATTCTCTAAAATAGAACCTTTATTATTTAAGCTGAAAATTTGTGCTTTTTTAAGTGAAATTAATTCTACTTTTTCATTTTTCACAAAGCAGTCCTTTAGCTTTCTTTGATACTTTTAACCTCTATTGGGATAATAAAAAAAGCTCCAAATCACATTCGTTTTTTGGAGCTTTTTTTTTCTTCTAAAATGTTCTTTTTATAAAGTTTCTTTTAACCAGCTGAAGAACTCACGTTGCCAAACCAGAGCATTTTGAGGCTGCAACACCCAGTGGTTTTCTTTAGGGAGATAAAGTAGTTTGCTCTTTATTCCTTTTAATTGTGCTGCCTGAAAGGCGCCTAAGCCTTGTTCAATGGGAACTCGATAATCTTTTCCACCCTGAACGATCATAATGGGAGTGTCCCATTTGTCAACATAAGTTATGGGATTGAATTCATTATATGATTTCTGTGCTGTGGCATTGTCTTTTTCCCAATATGCACCACCCATATCGTGATTCACGAAGAATAATTCCTCAGTGGTTCCATACATAGAACGGGTGTCAAAAACCCCATCGTGAGCAATAAATGTTTTGAAACGTCCGTCGTGATTTCCTGCCAACCAAAACACGGAATAACCGCCGTAACTTGCCCCAATAGCACCCAAACGATTATTATCTACATAAGGTTCTTTTGCTACCTCATCAATGGCATCAAGGTAATCCTGCATTGCGCCTCCGCCCCAATCGCCACTGATGGCTTCGTTCCATTCCACACCATGACCAGGCATTCCGCGACGGTTTGGAGCTACAATAATGTACCCCTCTGAAGCCATCAATTGAAAATTCCAACGAGTGGAATAAAATTGCGACAAAGGAGATTGTGGTCCGCCCTGCGCATATAGTAAAGTTGGGTATTTTTTGTTTTTGTCAAAATTTGGTGGCAGGATCACCCAAACCAACATTTGTTTGTTGTCTTTGGTAGTAACCATTCTTTTTTCAACTTTTGGCAAATCCAGTTTGTTGTAGAATTCTGTATTTACCAGTGTAAGTTGCTTGAAGGTTTTATTTTTTAAATCGAAAGAAAAAATTTCCGAAGCATGGTTCATATCAGTTCGGGTAACAATCAATTGACCGTTGTTTTCGGCAACTATACCGGTAACATCAAATTGCCCTTTTGAAAGTTGCTGTACCACTGGCATTTTTTTTGTTTTTCCGGGATAATCCACTTTAAAAATCTGTTTGGTGCCATCAATTGCAGCGGTAAAATAAAGGTCTTTACTGTTGCTTCCCCAAATAAAACCATTTACGGTCCCATCCCATTGTGAGGTAAGGTTTTGTTTAACGCCACCTTGAAGCACAACAATATCATTTTTATCAGCTTCGTAACCTTCTGTCACCATTTGTAACCAGGCTAAAGTTCCTTCTTTTGAAAAAGCCGGGTGGGTGTCATAGCCTTTGTTTTCCTCAGTAATGTTTTCGGTCTGTTTACTGGCAAGGTCAAATTTATAAATGTCGGTATTGGTGCTCACGGCATAGTCTGTTCCCGCCAATTTCTTACTAACATAATAGATATTTTTGCCTTTCGGCCCCCAGATGTAATCCTCGTCGCCACCAAAAGGAGCTTGCGGTGTATAATAAGGTTGTAGTGGGGTGATGTCGGTTTCAGTACCGGTTTTTACATCTTTATAAAAAACGTGATTGTAAGTTCCATCGTTCCAGGTGTCCCAGTGTCGGTAGTCCAGAGAAGTATAAACATATGCTTCACTTTTTGGAAGATCATCATAAATATCTTTTCCCGCAACGTCTTTCACTTGAACAGGTTTGTTCATCAAAAGATATTGTCCGCCGGGCGAAAGATTTTTATCGGACACTTTTGCTTCGTCTTTTGAAATTTCAGTGAAGTTCCCACCTGTTACAGGCATTTTGTAATATTTGGAATCAAAGTTGTTTTCTTCCACATTTGGAGTGGAAACTTTATAGAACAATTCCTTTCCATCAGCGGAAACGCCTATTGGGCTAACTTTTTTTACTTGCCATAAAAGTTCAGGTGTCATTATTTTTTGTGCATACAATAAGCCAGCACTTAGAAAGGCCAGCAGAAGCGTTATTTTTTTCATTTTAAGTATATTTTCAAGAGGTGTAAATTTACTTAAAATAGTTGGCAGCTTAATTCCAATTATCGACTTATATAGAACAAAAAAAGCTGTTGCCCGGTTTTAACCAGGCAATAGCTTCCATATATTTTATGTTTTATGCAGAAAGGTTCATCCTGACAAGTTTATCCCATTTATTTGCAAGAACGAGTTGTACATCTGCATCCATATTGGTCTCGTCATCTTCATCATAAAAAACAATTTCGGAAACTTTTTGATTCGGATTGTTTTTTATGAATTCCAAACAAATCCTGATTATAGGTGCTTTTCCGGTATGCTTGTTTGTTTCGGCTTCAATCTTTTTTGAAATTGCGCTTATATCAATTTTGCTGAGATCAATCACTTCAAACTCCATTGCGTTTTTGGGTTCTACGACAATCAGTTTTTTTGATGAAGAATCCAATCCCAATAAAAGGGAATTTGATAACTCATAATGATCAAGTGTCATTTGGTTTTGCGTGCCCAGATCTCTTAATTTCCTTAAACGCCTTTTGTCTTTGGTTGATTGCCTGTAGATCATATAAAGGATTGGGGCAATAAACATTAATATTAATACAACGCCAATAGCGACTGATTTGGATTCCATTTTTTTATAATTTAAGATGAATTGAATTTTTTTTAGCTGAAAAAATTTCAGAATTACTGAAATTTTTAGCATACAACAGCATTGGACTTTGTGTAAAAGTCCTGCTGAAATCCTGTTTTAAACCGGATTTATCACCAAAAAAAATGAAATGGAAAGATTTGATGTTCCAGGATATTTCTTATATCCTGAAGATATGTCCAGGAATTGCTGTTTTCCGGAACATTATTTAATATTAAAGATGAAGAATTTTTTCCTAAGTCCCAGTTCGCATCTCCGGAATTGGTTTCCGGTTCGATCTGAAAAAGGCTGATGGAAGATATCTCCTTAAAGAATATCGCGTTTGTATTATGGTCGGCCTGTAAATAATCAAAATCCCGCGAGTTCAAATTATTGTAAACTGCCGGGACAGAAATAGCATCATTGCCGAAAGCACTAAAAAATGCCAGCAGCAAAACAGGAATGATACTATTTATCTTATTGAATTTCACAGTTCAAATGTATGCAGAAAGCATATTATTTGTTAGATTTTAACAAACAATTATTTATTTGGATCTCAATAAAAAAAAGACATCAAGAAAGACCTAACAGATTCTTTAAGATCTGTTAGGTCTGGATGTTTATATCAATTCTTTTTATGAGAGCAACTTAACGGCATCTTTGGCAAAATAGGTAGCTATAATATTTGCGCCGGCTCGTTTTATTGCGGTGAGTTGTTCCAAAACAACTGCATCGTGATCTAACCAGCCTTTTTCGGCTGCAGCCTTGATCATTGCATATTCTCCGCTTACCTGATAAACTGCTACCGGAACATTTACCACATTTTTTATATCCCTCACAATATCGAGATAGCATAAGCCTGGTTTCACCATTACAATATCGGCCCCTTCTTCTATATCCATTAAAGTTTCCCTCACCGCTTCATCACGATTGGATGGGTCCATTTGATAGGTCTTTTTATCGCCAAAACCCGGAGCTGATCCTAAGGCATTACGAAAAGGTCCGTAGAATGCCGAGGCGTATTTCGCGCTGTAACTCATAATTCCCGTTTCATAAAAACCTTCGTCTTCCAACAGGCTTCTTATTTCAATGATCCGGCCGTCCATCATATCGCTGGGAGCCACAAAATCTGCACCTGCCTGGGCGTGAGTTAATGCCATTTCGGCTAAAACAGCGGTGGTCTCGTCATTTAATATTTTTCCTTCACTTACAATTCCATCATGTCCAAAAGAAGAATAAGGATCCATTGCAACATCTGTCATCACCAGCATTTCCGGCACGGCGTTTTTTACTGTCTTTACCGCGCGTTGCATTAAACCTTCGGGATTTATTGCTTCAGTTCCCGCATTGTCTTTTAAATTGTCAGGAACCTTAACAAATAACAACACCGATTTTATTCCCAATGCCCAAATTTCTTTCACCTCTTTTTCCAAAAGGTCCAGGCTAAACCGAAAACAATCCGGCATGGAGGCTATTTCTTCTTTTATGTTTTTTCCTTCAACCACAAATATCGGCATCAAAAAATCGCTTGGGGTGATAATTGTTTCCCGAACCAATGATCTGACCGCTTCTGTAGTTCGCAATCTTCTGTTTCTTC
>Ga0314771_100128_pt1 | contig 21809 bp, 32 predicted proteins | sample MetaGCB42018_FD_204522 | JGI IMG/M metagenome (GOLD analysis project Ga0314771, IMG submission 204522) | Cryopeg brine microbial communities from Beaufort Sea near Barrow, Alaska, United States - CB4 2018 | ecosystem: Environmental > Aquatic > Marine > Coastal | place: USA: Alaska | collected...
AAGCCGATATTCTTGAAAAAATGGTCGAAGAAACACCGGAAAATTATCACTTGATAACGACCGAAAAAGAAATGGACCAGGTGTGCGAATGGTGGGATACCGAAACAATCATCGCAATCGATACCGAAACGGACGGACTAGATGTTGTCCACGGGGAAACGAAGATGGTGGGTCTGTCAATCACGTTCCCGAACGTTGACCAACATGTATATGTACCGGTTAGGCATGACGTAGGGACGCAATTGTCGCCCGCTTACGTGATTCAACGATTGAAGCCGTACATTGAAGACGAAAACAAATTGAAAGTCCTACACAATGCGAAATTTGACGCCCACGTCTTTTCGATGGAAGGCGCAAAGCTTCACGGAATCGAAATGGATACAATGACCGGAATGTGGTGTTTGAATGAGAACGAACCGAACTACCGATTGAAAGATATCGCGAATCGATATGCGAAACATTTAGGCGTGACCGCCGAAAACGATACATTCGATGAATTGTTTGGTAAGAATTCGCCATTCAATACGGTAGAACTCAAATATGCGTTGCCTTACGCTTGCAAAGATACCGCATTGACGTTTTATCTTTACGAGTTTATCAAGAAGCAATTCGACCGTCCAGGACTTGAAGGCGTTCGCGATATTTATTACAACGTTGAAAAACCGTTGCTTGATGTAGTCATTGAAATGGAAGAAGCCGGATTCCTTTTGAACACCGAAAAAGTCGAATCGATCGCGAAAGAACTTCATAAAGACGTTGACGCGATGGCCGTGCAATTATTAGAACATTTCGGGGATATCAACTTTTCATCACCCGCACAATTATCCGAAGTATTGTACGACAAATTGAAGCTTCCAGATGTTTCAAAAAAACGTAGTACCAACAAAGCGACATTACAAACATTATCGGTTGAAGACGAAATGGTCGGAATGCTTTTGGAACATCGCGCACAAACGAAAATGTTGTCTTCATTCATTGATAAACTTCCAATATTAATGAAGGGAACGGGACGTGTGTACGGTCAATTTGACCAACGCGGAACGAAGACAGGTCGATTCAGTTCGAAAGAACCGAACTTGCAACAACTACCACCGAAAGCACGAACGATATTCCGCGCACCAAAAGGAAAAGTAATGATAGGGTCCGACTTTTCACAAATCGAACCGCGTTACCTTTCACATATCACGGGGGATAACGAATTGCGAAAACCGTACATCGAAGGGTATGACTTATATTCAACGTTGGCTTCGGGTGTATTCGACGTTCCAATCGAATTATGTGGCGATGGTACGAAATACAGAAAAATGATGAAAACCGGATTACTTGCGGTTATGTACGGAACATCTACGTATACACTAGCGAAACAATTAGGGATTACGCAAGAAGAAGCGAACACGTTTATCGAAGATTTTTATGAAGCTTATCCGGTTGTGGGTGCATGGTTGGGAAGTGTTCATGAAGACGCTAAAAAGAACGAATTTGTCGAAACAGCATATGGAAGAAAACGTCGATTCCCCGGACATCGGCAAGAAGCGGAACTTTACGACGAACTAGTGAAGAAAATATGTGCCTATACGGGCGAGAAAAAAGCGCCGACAAACGTGTGGGAACATCAAGAAATCCCGTACAAATTGAAACGTTCTTTTCAATCAATCAAAGGGAAAGTCGAAAGAGTTCGTCGACAATCGGTCAACGCAATAATTCAAGGTAGTTCGGCCGATATTATGAAACTCGCAATGATTCGATTGTTTCGACTAGCTGAAAAGTATCGTGATGAAGGTTGGGTCGTATTGGCCACGATTCACGATGAAGCGTTGTTGGAAGTACCGGAAGATATTTCGCGAGAACAAACGAATGAAATCGAAGAAGCAATGACCGGTTCCGCAACATTAGACGTTCCGATGAAAGTCGATATCGCGTTTATGCGTGAATGGGGAAATGAAATCGATCGTGACGATTGGTTCGAAATGATGGGGGCGAAATAATGGAACGTTCAAATATTGATATTTCAAGTAGCAAAGACAAACTTCGCGTATCAATCACCGAAGGGAAACAAGAACGGTGGTTCGATATAACCGAAGAAACCGCATGGAAAATAGTCGATGGACTACATCGGGAATTAATACGCGTAGACGAATTACGAAGGGGGACGAAATAATGGATAAAACGAAATTGATTACTCAAAGGGGTGGCGAAATCCATCAAGAAGCAACACGAAACACCGGCCGTGGAAGTGAACTTTCGAAAGCAATGATTGACCACTTGCAACGTTATCATTCAATGAACGAAATTCGCGACTATGACGTACAAGAACAAATACTTATTGACGAATTGGAAACCATACGAAATCCACGAAAGCTTCCATTCGAAAAAGGGTTACCAACGTATAGTCCTTCGAGTGCTTCAAAAATGGACTTAGAATTGTTTTATAAAGTGAATCACTATCCACGTGATGAACAAGCATTTCTTCCATATCAAAGACGATGGGTTCGAAATGGTTCGGCGGTCCATTCTGCGGTTCAAAAAGATTTATTAATGGCCGAAGTACACTTGAAGAATCCGGCGTTCAAAGTTTCGAAAATGCCGAATGGTTCCGCAATGTGGGAAGACAATTTGAAGGACGTAAAACAATTCGAACATGATGGTCAACGTTTTCAAATCTTCGGAATGATGGACGGAATTCTTGAATATGAAGATGGTTCGAAAGTAGGATTCGAATTCAAGACGAAATCGACAACGATCGCAACGGTCGGGGATTTCCTTATGAAAGACGCACAAGAAGGACACAAGATTCAAGCGATTGCTTATTCATTATTGTTCGATGTTGATGAATTCATCTTCTTATATGAATCGGTTGCGAAAGACGGTTGGACAAAAGGCGAAGAAGCAAAAATGGACTTACGTGCGTTTTATTTCAGACCGACGCAAGCGCAAAAAAACGAATTGTTGAGTAAATTCGCAAGAGTAACAAAGGCCGTGGCCGACGACGAAAAACCCGAATTCGAACCGGATATGGGAATGTATTTCTTTTGTGCCTACAAAGAACAAATGGCGAAAGACGCGGACCCGAAATTCATCGAGTTTGTAAAAGAGCAAGAAGCTATCGAAGAAGCACGTAAACGAAAAGCAGAAATTTCGAAAGAAAAACGATTGAAAAAGAAAGGGGCGAAATAGCCGGGGGGTTTTAAATTGACACAATATTTTATCGGACTTGACGTTTCGATGAATTCAACAGGTTGGGCGGTACTATCTTATGATGGTACGTCTATCCAATACGTTGATTCCGGAATTATCAAAGCAAAAACGAAATTATCGCATGGCTTACGTTTACAGAAACAACGAAATCAGTTTATTGAATTAATCGAAAAATATCCGAATGCAAAATTCGCAAGAGAATCCGGGTTTTCAAGACACATCAAATCGACACAAGTTTTATACAAAGCGTATGGCGTAACCGAAGAAGTTTTTGCAGATATGGGCCTTGTCGAATACGCGCCTACTACAATTAAGAAATACGTAACAGGTAACGGACGCGCAGACAAAGAACAAGTCGAATTTTTTATCCGTGACAAAATCAAATTCAACGACGAATTCGTGTTTACTTCGGACGATGAAAGCGACGCGGTTGCAATCGCATTGACGCATATCGAAAAGGAAAAAGAAAAGGGGGAATAAACGAATGGGATATATAGTAGAAAGGGAAATCATTTCCGGGCTATTCAGTCGGGCCTTACAAACGACTTCATTGATCGTTGCACACGAATCGGGTAACGCGAATAATGTGGGTCCGAATTCACTTGATAGGGAAATTTCATACATGGAAAAAAATCACAAAAGAGCATTTGTATCGCATTGGGTCGGCGGTGGTGGTCGCGTGGTTCAACTTGCACCCGTAGGAAAGGAACAATGGGGTGCGGGTAGTGTTGCGAATAAACATGCGTATGCACAAGTAGAACTTGCACGAACGAACGTCAAAGCAACGTTTGATAAGGATTACGCGGTATATATCGAATTGTTGCGTGACCTTGCAGACGAAGCGGGTATCCCGAAAACGTTGAACACCGGTTCCAAAAATACTGACAAAGGTATCAAAACACATCATTGGGTTTCGGTCAATTTAGGGAACACAACACACGTAGACCCGGACGCATATCTCGCTTCATGGGGCATTTCAATCGCACAATTCCGTAAGGATATCGAAAACGGAATCGGCAAAAAAGTAGTGAGTACACCGAAAGTTGACCCGGATACTTCAATCCATACGGTTGTTTCGGGCGATACATTGTGGGACATCGCGCAAGAATATGGTACGAAGGTAACATCAATCAAAGCAATAAACGGAATGAAATCGGACCTTATCCATATAGGTGATAAGTTGAAGGTCCAGGACGATGAATCCGAAGCGGTAACGCCGAAAGCTTCGACAGTCTTCAAAGTAGGGCAAAAGGTAACCATTTCGAAATCCGCGAAAAACTATTCGACCGGTCAAAGTATTGCGCCTTCGGTCAAAGGGAATACGTACACTATTCTTCAAGTAGGAACCGGAAAACTTCTTTTGAAGGAAATCATTTCGTGGGTTCGTACAAGCGATATTGTATCCGAAACAGTCGTTCCACCGTCAATGTGGGAAAGTAAACTTCCGAATACTTCGTACTACATCAAATCACCTTATTTCGCGGGAAGTAGCGTTCTAGCGGTTCAAGAAGGACTTTCGAAATTGTATTTCTATCCGAATAAAGGCGAAGACGAAAACGGTTGTGATGGCGTTTATGGGGGCGATACGGAATACGCGGTTCTTCGTTATCAATCTACAAAATCCGGTCTTAAAGCCGATGGAAAATACGGTCCGAAAACACGTGAAAAAATGTTGGAAGACTTAAAATAATAGGGGGATTTATTACATGCTTAAAATAACAAAATTCATAACACCAACATGTTCACAATGCAAAACGATCGTGCCTATGCTCGAAGGAATGGTCGATGAAGGTCTAATCGAAGTCGAAGAATTGAACGCATTGGAACACGAAGAATTGCAAGAAAAGTATCAATTTCAAAGTGTACCGACGATTGTGTTCCACGAAGAATCCGGCGATATTGTTCGAACCGGTGTCCGTGAAATCATGGGATATATTTCGACAAATGTAATGTAATCGAAGAAATGGTGGGGACTTATGTTCCCGCCTATTTTTGACTATATTGTTGCGAAATCACGAAATGGTTCGACATTCATCAAGTATCACATAAAAGGGGGAATAATACACAATGACAATTACATTATCAAAAGAATTTATCAAAAACACGATGGCCGAAATTACACCACATTGGGGTCCGTTGGGTTGGGTAACATATAAACGAACATATGCCCGTTGGATTGAAGAAGAAAATAGAACCGAAGAATGGCAAGAAACGGTTCAACGTGTAGTCGAAGGAAACATCAACTTGGACCCACGATTGAAAGACGGAAATTTCAAAGGTGAATTCCCCGCATTGATCGTGGAATTACAAGAAGAAGCCGAAAAATTATTCAAATTGATTTACGGATTAGCGGGTGCAAGTTCGGGTCGTAACTTATGGATTTCGGGAACGGACTTCCAAAAACGAAATGGCGATTCATTGAACAATTGTTGGTTCATTTCGATTAAACCACAAGCATACGGGGATTCACATATTCTTCCGGAATATTTAGTTTCAAAAGAACAAACAACCGTATCAATGCCGTATTCATTTCTTTTTGACCAATTAATGAAGGGCGGGGGCGTAGGATTTTCCGTTGTTGAAGAAAACGTTGAACAAATGCCCGCAATTGACCGTAAAGTTGAATCCATTGTTGTAGTCGACAAATCACACGCAGACTACGAAAAACTAATCGAAGTTGGTGCGCTTGACCGTGACGCATTCGAAGAACGTGATACCGATATAATGTACGTAGTACCGGACGACCGCGAAGGTTGGGTGAAAGCACATGCGTTGATTGTCGATTCACATTTCCGTCAAACAATCGCATTCGAATTCAGTCGTGTAGTAATCGACATTACAAACATTCGACCTTATGGCACTCGAATCAAAGGATTCGGCGGTGTTGCTTCCGGACCGGAACCATTGGTCACTTTATTGAACGATGTAAATGAGATTTTAAACGAATCATTTGAACGAAAATTGACTTCGGTCGAAATGACAGATATCGCGAATCTTATCGGAACAACAGTCGTGGCCGGAAATGTTAGACGTTCCGCAGAAATCGCATTGGGTTCACCAACAGATTCGAAATATATCACGATGAAGCAAGACGCAAACGCATTGCAATCACATCGTTGGGCTTCGAACAATTCGGTTATTGTTGACCGTTCCTTCGATGATTATGACGAAATCGCGCAATCTATCATTGTAAATGGCGAACCCGGAATTGTGAATCTCGAATTATCAAAAGACTTTGGACGAATGATCGATGGAATTCAACCAGGCATTGACGGACAAGTCGAAGGGACGAACCCTTGTGGTGAAATCTCGCTTGAAAACGGCGAAAACTGTAATCTATTCGAAGTATTTCCGTTAGTTGCCGAAGAACAAGGTTGGGACCTGGAAGAAGCGTTCGCAATCGCAACACGCTATTCGAAACGTGTGACGTTCTCAAATTATGAATGGGAAGTAACGCGCAAGGTAATCGAAAGAAATCGACGTTTAGGTGTTTCAATGTCGGGTATTCAAGATTGGGTATTGCGTAAATTTAAAAACCGTCTTGTTGTTGGATTCGATGGAATTGAACCGATATACAACGAAGTAGCGGTTGAAGAAGTCGACCGATTATATAAAGCCGTGAAACATGCCGATGAATTTTATTCGGACGAATTGGGTTGCGAACCTTCCGTGAAATTAACGACGGTAAAACCTTCCGGAACCGTTTCGAAATTGGCCGGTGTATCCGAAGGAATTCATTTCCATTATGACGAATATTTGATTCAACGTATTCGTTTCCAATCGAATGACCCGATTCTTCAATCCGTACAATTGGCCGGATATAAAATTGAAGACGACACATATTCGAAGAATACGAAAGTAGTCGAATTCTTAGTCAAAGCACCGTCCGCAGATATCGAAGGATTCCTTTCGGCGGGTGAAGTATCCATCGAAGAACAATTCGCAACACAAGCGTTCATGCAACGCTATTGGGCGGACAACGCGGTATCATGTACGATTACGTTCCAGGAAGATGAACGTGAGAAAATCGCACCGTTATTCATTCAGTACAAGGACATTACGAAATCTACGTCATTGCTTCCGTTTAGTGGCCACGGATATGTTCAAGCACCGAAAGAACCGATCAATAAAGAAACATATGACAAACGTATTTCCGGTGTCAATCAAGACATACAAGGCGTTTACGAAATGTTGCAAAATATGCGTATTTTCACCGAACAAAAAGACATGGAACTTGTCGGTCAAGAAGATTGTGCGCAAGGTTCATGTCCAATTAAATAATAAACAAGCGTCAATCCTTCGGGGTTGGCGTTTTTATTTTGCCCGATTGTTGCGATATTCGATTATGCTACGACATTGTTTGTATCAAGCGAAAGGGGGGCGAAATAATGATGAAAGTAAAAGTAGTAATGTTCGACACAAGCGGATATAATCGCACGGCAATTATCGAAGGGTTCACGGTGGAAGAAGTAACCGAAATTCTTGAAGAAGGAATCCAAAAAGGTGACAACGTAATCGTAGACACCGAAGGAACAATATTCAATCTACGAAATATCGTACAAATCAATCCACCAAAATACATCGAAACAGGGGGAAAATAAAATGGCAGAAAAAAACGAAATCAAGTTAGGTACGCGAGTAATAAAAGTAACGGACGCAATCGGTTGGTTCCCGGAATTAATCGGGGTATGTGGTTCGGTTATACGTGACCATTTCGGTGAAGGTCCTACACAAGAAGGTTGTATGATAGCTTTCGACAATGGTGCGAGTGAATGGTTATATTACGAAAATATCGAAGTATTGAAGGGGGACGAATAAATGTCGAAATTCATCGGAATGTTCGCGAAAGAAGAATTACTTGATATTATATTCGCGGATAGTACGGACAAACTCGAATTGATTTCCGACAATATATCCGAAACCGGAAGATGGTCCGAATATCATGACGTAGTTTTCAAAGACAAAGAAACCGACGGAATATTTAGTGTTGGGTATTCGAAAGGTTTAACAGAATCACAAGACGAATATCCTTTCGATGACGAAGGCGAAATGATTAGTTGTGACGAATTAATCGAAGGGCGTATCGTAGTCAAAACGTATTTACCTATCGAACGCGGAAATCCGAATCCGGTCGGTGAAGCCCTAAAAAAATTAACAGAATTAAACGAAATAAACGATTTTCATGAGAATGAAAGAATCGAAGAAATCATCGAATTATTAGGGGGAATATAACTTGAAAATCTTAAAATTGAAAAGCTCGTATGAAATCACATTGGTTGCGCTTATGTCCGCGATTGCGGTTGTGGGTCGAATAGCATTACAGGGAATTCCGAATTTTCAACCCGCTACGTTCCTTATTATCATAACCGGGTACATGTTCGGGAAACGCGCCGGAATGGAAGTTGGTTTCGTGGTCGCGATCGTTTCCGGATTATTGACGGGTCTTGGAACGTGGACATTGACGCAGATACTCGCATGGGTCTTCATTGGTGCGGTATCCGGGATAATGGGTCTTGATGGATTTAAAGCGAATAAACCGACATTCATTGCGTGGGTCGTTCTATCCGCATTCGTGTTCGGATTCCTTTCATCGCTTTCGATATTGATATACATTCCGCTATCCGCATTCTTACCGGTTTATATCATGGGACTTCCGTTTGATGTATTTCACGCAATGGGTAACGTTGCAATGCTCGCGACGCTTCCGATATACCTTCCAACACTTCAAAGATACCGCGAAAAAGGTCGAAAACTTGCATATATGAAATAACGATTTAGGTTCGGCAGAAATGCCGGCCTATTTTTTTTTATACTTTTTTATTCGCGATTGTTGCGGATAGGCAAAACCCTTCGACATTCAACACATCAAACGAAGGGGGAACGCAAAAAATGAAGAATAGATTCGAAATAGTAGGACACACCGCATTCATCTTATTAGAACATAAAGGGGAAACGCGCCGAACACTTATTGATCGCGAAGACCTTGCACGTGTGATGGCGATTCCTGGAAGTTGGTATGCGATGGACGTCGGCGGTAAGCGTGGCGAAAAGATTTATGTCGGGACCATAATCGGTGGGGTAACAATTTACCTTCACAAAATGATTCGACGTTCAACACAACCCGGAATGGTCGTTGACCACATCAACCACGGACCATTGGACAATCGAAAAGAGAATCTTCGACTTGTAACGTTGGCCCAAAACGGACAGAATCGCGAAGGGCCACGAAAGGGGAACAAATCGGGATACCGAAATGTCCATGAAAAGGGCCGTGGACGGTGGGTCGTTACATTAATGAAAGAAGGTATCTCGTATCGTATTGGAACGTATAGCGACGTACACGTTGCGGGTAGGATAGCCGAAAAAGCCCGTGAGTATTATTTTGAACAAGATGGCTACGGAAAATGGGTTCCAGATATCGGGGGTGTAGTACAAATGGATAATAACATCGTGAAATATCCGTGGACACGTCGGGAAGATTATTGGCGAGTAGTGAAAGGGAATATCGAATTCACTATTGAATCGCGAGATACGTTTCACGTAATATCCGCATGGACCATCGACTTTCGCTTATTTGAAGGTATCGACGTAAATGTAAATTCGGAAGAAGAAATGTTCGAAGAAGCAAACAAATTTGTAAGTAGTTTTATCGCAAAACGCGAAGGGGGAAAATAATATGAATAAGAGATTCGAAGTAGGTATGTCCGTAAAAGTAAACGGGGAAATCGGGAAAATAATCGAAGACAGGTTGGGTCAGATAGCCACAAATCGCGGTGCGAACGTTGAATTCGAAGATGGTTCATTCTTTTGGTTTTTTGAAGAAAAAATCGAAATTATCGGGAAAACAATACAAGGGGGAACAAATAATATGGGTAAAAAATTAGTATTTAGGTTTACGACGGAAACATCAATGAGCGAAGAAGAAGAAGTGAAATACTTCGAAGATATGACGAAAGAAGATTTCGAAAGTGAAAAAGCCGACGCAATCGAAGACATAGAACGAGTAATGGGGGCGAAAGTTTCTTCATGTGATATCCGAATAGTTGAAGAAAAAGAATTGAACAACGTTGATTATACACCGGATAAAATTTCGATCGGAATGTTTGATGAAACGGAAGGTGTCCACATTCACGTCAAAGGTAAACCAGGCGAACAAGAAGTCGACGTTGTATCCGATATGAATTCGAATGATATGGCGAATTTATTCATGGCTATTCTTCAAAATATGGTCGAAGGTGGTGGCAAATAATGGAAGCGAAAATCGTTCGATTGACCATGACGGCAAAGATTCCGACACAAGCACACGAAGGTGATGTCGGATTCGATATCCGTTCCGATGAATCCGGGAAGATTGCGCCATTCGGTCGAAAGTTATTCAAGACCGGCCTTTCGATTCAACCCGAACCAGGATACGAAATTCAAGTCCGTTCACGTTCCGGTATGGCGATAAAACAAGGTATCGCGGTACTTAATGCACCCGGTACGATAGAACCGACATACACGGGCGAAATCGGCATTGTGTTGCATAATACAACCGACAAAGAAGTCGCTATCTACAAAGGCGACAGAATCGCGCAATTAGTCTTCAAAGAATACGAACCAATTGTCAATTTCGAAGTTGTTCGAGAACTAACCGAAACGGGTCGTGGAAACGATGGATTCGGTTCAACGGGGGTTCGTGATTAATGGAAATATTAGACGTTATCTTTTTGATGGTTTTTCCCGTACTCGCAACATTATGTGTTTTACCTTCTTACGTTCCGCAACTTAGGAAAACGATCAAAACGAAAGATGTTTCGGGAATTTCACCGTCGTTTTGGTGGCTTATCGTTGGATATATCTTCTTTACGTGGGGTTCCGTGGCGTACACATGGGTTCGTTTTGATACGATGGGCGCAACCATCGCGCTTTCTGTCAACCTTATATGTGCGGTGTATATGTTGATTCTAGTGTACCGATATAAAGATAAAAGAACAAAATAGAAGATGAACGAAGGTTCACGAACGCGGGTTGTTTAACTCGCGTTTTTGAATTATCCTTAATATAGGGAACGAATCGAGTGATTGAAAAGGGGAAAACGAAATGAAAAGAATTATGTTGGTATTGATCGCGGTAATTGGAATAGGCGTTGTTGTTTTCGTAACATTTCCGATGTTAAAGAATGCGAAAGAAAACTTAATAAACGAATCCGCACGTCATCAAGCCGGGGGAACCGAAGAATCCGAAGTGGTTGAAAGCGTCGAAAGCGTCGAAAGCGTCGAAAGCGTCGTTGAAGAAGAACATAAACCCGTACCGAATGAATTCGTAAAATCCGAAAGTACACCCTACTATTTCATGGAAGGTTTTGTTGATATATATTTAGAAGATGATGAAGGCTTCAATGAAGCTTTACACTATATGACGCACCAAAAAGTCTATGCAGAAACAAAATTCGGTAGAGTGCGTATGACAAGCACGAATATCGATAAAATGATTGAAATATTAGATGAATCCGAATACGACAATAAAGATTATTATTATGACGTTCTATCCGAATGGAAAAATGGTGACTTTTCGAACACGGTCGACGTACATAACAAAATATATAGGGCGCAAAATGGAAATACGGGTTTTGCTACGGGATTATTAACGCCGGAACAGGAAAAAGAATATTTAATGAAATAGATTTAAGTCGGATTAATTTCCGGCTTATTTTTTTTTGTCTTTTTTTATTTCTTTTGTTGCGTAATTGCGCAATCGCGCGACATTCAACATATCAAACGAAAGGGGGAAACAAAAAATGGTGAAAATAGCTTTATGCGGTCAAATGCGAAGTGGCAAAGATTCAGTTGCGGATATTCTCGAAGAACAAGATTTCTTTCGATATAAGTTTTCGCAAGGTATATGGGAAACGATGGGGTTATTGTTCGGTCAAAACGAAGGAAATACGCTATTCAAACCACGCAAGTTGTTGCAAGGGTTAGGACAAAAGATTCGAGAAATAGACCCGGACGTGTGGTTGAACTATACGATGAATGAAATCATATACGATTTCGAAATGCACGACGATATTGACGTAGTTATTACAGACCTTCGACAACCCAACGAATATGCACGATTGAAAGAAGACGGATTCATTATCATTCGGATAGTTGCTTCGGAACATACGAGAATGCAACGGGCCAGGGCGAAAGGCGATATCTTCACGGAAGAAGATACGAAGCACGAAACGGAATCGCATGTGAGTTCTTTCGATGTTGATTACGAAATATCAAACGACGGGTCATTCGATGAATTACGAAGTAAGGTCCGACAAATGCTTGATACGTTGGGGGTAGTTGAATAATGAACGAAAAAACGAAATTGAAAGGCGGGGATACCGAATTTGATTATGAAGTCCCGATGGAAACAGCGAAAGGCGTAACGGCATTCTTTTCGGTCTATCACTACATTCGTGAAATGGCATATGCAAACGGGGACATGAACGCGGTCGCGATGATCGTTGACTTCAAAGAAGCGATGGAAGCTATCGAAATGACTGAAAGACAGAAAGAAGCGATTCATCTTGTTTGTACCGTCGGATTGAACCAACGTGAAGCCGGCGACATCATGGGTGTGAAGAAACAAGCGGTTCAACATCTTGTCTATTCGGTTGCGTCCAGGGTTGCGGACTATTATGCGAAAAAAGCACGGGGAACGAAAGGGGGGTACGGAAATGGAAAAAATCGAAGAAAGGAAACATAAAACTTATTATACAGGCCGGTTTACTCGTAAATACAAAGTAGCCGTTGAAGAAGAAACAACAAAATTGTTGGCATTGGTTAGTTCATACGGACACCCACCAACGGTTGAAGAACGTGTTGAAATTATCGAACGACTATTCGACGCATACGTTGAACAAACGGGTGAAGTACCAGATGGGAACCAGGTTCAACGACTAGCGAATTGGATTATGTTCGAAGGACTAACCGACCCACGACCGGATAAAGTAACAAAGGAAGCCTATCCGATTATGACTAAACGTCAACTTCGCACAAGACATAATCGGGAAATGGCGAATGAACACATTCCGGAAACACTAGCGAACACAAAAAGCACGACGGCGAAGAAACGCCGAACTACGAATTTGGGGGATATATAAACATGATTATACAAACAGGTGAATTATTGGTTGAAGGACAAAGAATTGTTGCAACAGATGAAGATGGGGATAGATACGGACAGATTGTCGAAGTAGACGTATTCGATACTATATTGACTTATCGTGTGGAATACGACGATGGTCGCGAATCATGGGAACGCAGAACTTCAATCCATGCGGTTGAAGATTTCATGAAAAAAGGTCAACGAATCCGAAAAAGCGACGGAAGATTCGGATTCATTGCGAAGGTAGATGAAGACGACGCGAGATATTCGTATTATGTTACATTAGACGATGAATTTTCATATTGGGTAAGCGCCGACGACATTACAAACGTCGAAGAACCTACATTCAAAAAGGGTGACAAAGTTACCGTTGATTTTAATTCGTTTTTCGAATCGGGTAAAGTTTACACCGTGGAAGGTGGCGATGATACGCACATGACCTTCGAAGAAACAGATATGGTCGCGGGTAGTTTCCACTTGACAAAAGTAGAACCACCGCTTCCACCTTCGACCGAACTTAAAATGACCGTCGCGATCAATGGCGGGGAAAACATGAAAGGTATTTCGGATAAACTAACCGAATTAGAAGAACAAATGGAAATTGCTTCGGACATGCTTTTCAAAGCGCAAACATCGACCGAAGAACTTCGAAATCAAATCGCGGAATCTATCATTGTTGAATCCGAAAATGAATGTGAAGATGAACCAGAAGATGAACCGAAAGCGAAGAATCTATCTCGAAAAGATGTGATTCAAAAAGCGAAAGATTACATCGAAGAACTTTTTGACGAAGACGGTGAAATCGTACTTTCCACCGGTTCAAGTACGAAACCCGAATTTATTGTCAACGAAGAAAAACATACGGTCATTGCATTAATGCGTGGGGTATTTTCCAATAAGGTACGCGCAAAAGGACAAGCGAAATCATCTAGTAATGACGTATTCAACATTCACATTGGAAAGGCCATTGCGCTTGCGAAAGCACTCGGAAAAGACGTTCCAGACGAGTTCATCAATGCGCCACAACCGGAAGAGGCGGAAGTGGGTATGGGCGTACAATCGAAAGAAAGTGGGAATGTATATCAATTGACCGAACGTGTTCCAGAATATGACTATTCCAGATATGGGAAAGCATTCCGGACTAACGGAAAGGCCTTCGGTTGGTTAGGTTCGGAACAAGTAAATATCATCAACGATTCAAATACAGACTATTCAAAAGGGGGAAAATAATATGGCGAAGCAATTAAATGCAGAAAAACGGTTTACACAGGTATCAAAAAAATCGAACAATGCGGTGGTTCAATTCGAATCGACCATCGAAACACTAGAATCGAGTAATCTCGAATTGAACATATTATGGACGGAAGTCGACGATGAAATTGCTCGATTGGTCGAACTACAAGACGCAACAAGGGACCGAATTTTGCGGAATACGACCACGGTCCAGGGATTGAAAAACGTGTTACTCGGAAATTAATACATCAAGCGTTGTTCCTTCAGGAATGGCGCTTTTTTTATTGCATAGTGTTGCGAATAGGCGAAACCCTTCGACATTCAACGTGTATCAAATAAAAAACAAAAGGGGTTTTCAATTATGACAGAACATATTTTATTTTCACATTGCGATTTAGACGGGGCCGGTGCGGGTATCATATTCCGTAAAATGTTCGGACCTACCGCCGAAGTTCATTATCTCGGATACAATTCGATCAATGACCGAATCAAACGTCGGTTACATCAATTACAAGTGAGTGGGGAAACGCCGACAATCTTCATGGTCGATATTTCAGTCAACGAAGAAGTTGCACGTTTGGTCGACGCTTATCCAGGTGAAAAACATCTATTGGACCACCACGAATCAGCAAAATGGTTGAATCGATATCGTTGGGCTACGGTCGACACGTCTAATTGCGGAACGAAGTTATTATTCGAATATGTTCCGTATATGTGTAAAGGGGTTCTTTCGGAATATGGGTTTTTCGTAAAACTAGTAAACGATTATGATTTATGGATTCACGAATTTTCGTTGTCGAAAGAATTGAATAGGTTGTTCTACATCATCGGAATAGACCGTTTCGAAGCGAGAATGCTTCGCAATCCACAACCAAAATTCACGAATACCGAAAAATTGTTGCTTGAATTGGAAGACGATACAATCGAGAAATACACGAATAAAGTGGACCGGGGAATGACGAAATTCGAATTGAATGGCGAACCGTTTTGTGGTGTTGCATACGTAGACCGTCATCATTCGGAAGTAGGGCATGTATTAATGGAACGCAACGATCTTGAAATGGTTGCGCTTGTCGATGTGAATGCTCGCAAAGTATCCCTTCGTTCGAAAGGCAACGTCAACGTTTCGAAGATAGCGAAAACATTCGGTGGCGGGGGTCACCCGAACGCAAGTGGTTATCAAGTTACGACCGAAAGCAGAATGACGGCCACGAAGTTGAATGAAGAAATAACACACGCATATGAACAAATCGAAAGCGACGAAATATCCGAACTATTTTCGGGGGTGAATTCATGAACCGATTACAGGTGATTAAATTTTTAGTCGAAGAAACGGACAGCATGATTCATGAACGAAATGCCTATGAACAAGCACATGAAGACTTTCTTGATTATATGAAAGAAAAAGGCGGGTACTCACACGAAAATTTGAACAAAGCCCGTGAGTTATTCCCGGCATACATGAAGGGAAGTAGAGTTTCTATATCAAGTATACAAGCGAATTTAAAAATGATTAGACGTTTATCAATGGAAATCGGGGGGTGAATTATATGGGAATCAATAATATTTATATAGCGGGCGGAATCATGTCGAAGGGCGAACAACTACAAAGGGAATCCGAAAAATGTGAAATCGAAGCATTGGGAATTCCGTTCTACAATCCACAAGATAACGACGAAATCAACGACAAATCAAATCTTGATAATACCGAAGGATTGGCCGAAAAGATAGTCAAAGCGGACACGCAAGCGATTAAGGGTTCGGACGTGGTTGTGATTGAACCGCAACCCTTCGCAATGGGTACGATGGTAGAACTCGGACAAATCAAAGGTATGAAGGACGTTGCGAAAGACGTCAATACATTCGTGAATGATGAATTGGCGAATATACTCGAAAACTTCGATTCAATGCCGGACGTACAAATTGCGGATAAGCTACTCGATATATTAATGGGTATTTCGAAAATTACAAATCCGATCATTGAACAAAAGGTGTTCCCACATTATGAAGACATTCGTCGTTTTAAGGGTGCTACCGAATCCGAAGACAGAAGGTCGCTTGGCATTAATCAGTACGTCTATGGTGTTGTATTGGACGTTACAGGCGGACACGGGTTCTACGAATGGGAAGATGTAATCGAAGAACTTTCGAAGTTGAAGGGGGCCGAATGATGGGTATAAATATCAAACTTACAGTCGCCGAACAAAAGGAAATCGAAAGAATCCGGGGCAAGCATACGAAGGTGAATGCGAAAGTAATCGATTCTATTAAAACATTCGGGCAATCGGTCCCGGTGAATCTAGTGTTGGAAGTTCGACATCTTTCGTTGCAAGCTACGATTATTAAGTTAAATGCAGAAATACGAGAATGTGAACATCGCGACTTAGAAAGCGAAATCCCGGCATTGAAACTGAAACATCGAAGGGACGACGCGATTTCCCGTGCGAAAGAAGTTGCACGTATGAACGCATTTTTGAAAGATATGTCCAGGTTCGGGAATGAAATCGGTGTGACGAAATTATAACAATCTCGGAATGTATATTGTCGGTCGTATCCTTAGTGAAATTACTAGATTAGAAGCCCGTTTGGTTGTGGGTGTTTATTTCAAAACGGGGGCGGTATACGTGAACATGGTTCTTATAATCACATGGATAATAGTACAAATATTTATGTTCGGGATATCCGTTTGGCTCATAATTTTCGGAATAAGGTTGTGGAATCGTAAAAAGAAAAATGCGATTGTACTCTTTATTTTCGGGTTCTTAGGTTTCTATAAGGTATCCGAAGCATTATGGTTCATCGGATTATTACAATAAAGGGGGAAAATAGTATGTATAAAAAATTAATGGTAGTCGCAACAATGGCGGTGGGTTTTGTAATTGGCGGGAACGAAGTATCCGCGAATGAAGCGAAACATGAAGTTCGTCCGGGGGATACGTTGGGCGAAATCGCGAAAGACAATGAAACATCGGTACTTTCGATAATGGAATTGAATCAGTATATCCAGGACAAAGACTTGATATTCCCGGAACAAATAGTTGTTTTGCCTGGAAATGACGTCGTACAGGCGCATTCTAACGTTATTTCAAATGATACAGTCGTATATAGTGATGTAGAAGCGTTTGTGGTTGCGTCTAATTCATCATACGAAATCGCATTGTTGGAACGGTTGGTTGAAGCCGAATCGAAAGGCGAACCTTATAGCGGAAAAGTAGCGGTTGCGAAAGTTATCTTGAATCGAGTTGCAAACGGGTCATTCCCGAATTCAATTCAAGCGGTCATCAATGAACCCGGACAATTCGACCCGGTATCAAACGGAAGTATTTCCGGAAGTGCTACAAACGAAACTATTCAAGCCGTAAGCGAAGCATTGTTGGAAGGCGGGAACGAAAACGGTGCGACATTCTTTTATAATCCGGCCATTGCGGGTAGTCAATCATGGTTCAATACACTCGAAACAGTTGGTGTTATTGGGAACCACACATTCAAACGTTGATTAAAGAAACATCAATAAATTCGCTTCAAATGCTTGAAGTGTTAGACCGGTTCGAATTTCGTTGTGCGTTGACGGGTTCGACCGGTTTTCATGTTGACCATTGGTTCCCGCAAAAGTTCGGTGGTCTTTCAAACATTTCGAATTGTTATCCGTTAGACGCAACATTGAACCTACGAAAGAATGCGTCAAATCCGTTCGTGTTCTTCGAACGTGAAGACATTCGTCCATTGTTCCCGAAAGAGAAATTCGACGACCTTGTGTTTTGGTTGGCCGTGAATAACGACATGACGATTGAAGAATTCCGGGATTACACGAATAAAGTATATGAAACCGGGGACGATCAATGGAAAGAATTACGGAATAAATAATTGACTAATTTTGGTGTAGTGTTGCGAATTGAATAAAACAATCGACATTCCCCTTATCAAGCGATAGGGGGAAATTTTTATGCGAGAAGAAACGTATTACATCGGAAAGATGAAAATACATATCACAAGCAATACACCGTCGCCCGAAGCAATAGCGGACGCAAACGAAGAATTGAATAAAATGGCTTTTGAGAAAATAGGGGGAACGCAAAAATGACGAAGAAAAGAGAAATCAAGATTATCAGTCGATGGAAAATAAACGCCGGGGTACGCATGATTCATTCGAAAGCAATCGCGGAAAACGGTCAACTAATTACGGAACATTGGTCAAGTGATTTTCGATGGGTCGAACACGATATGGGATTGACTTCGGATTGGAAACATCACAAATACGCGGAATTCTATCCCGATGGTTTTACGTTGAAATGGGTAACCGATGAAAAGAAAGCGATCGAAAATGGCGCCATTCTTTATGTCGTTACAAATACCGATTACGGTGACCATATGTGCGCGGTGGATTCGATGGAAAAGGCGACGAATATCATACGTAAAACACTTATCGAAGGCGAAGGGCTAGAAACCGGGGAAGTGGACGAAATGATGGAAGACGGCGGTTATGATGATTGGTACACGATTAAACCCGTAACGCTACAAATTAAATAATTTACGATTATACGACGAAAGTTATTGCATTATATAGTTATTAGTCGTATAATAAATATATAGACATCGAGAGAGAAAACAAGGGGGAAAATAATATGAACAAAATAATGAATTTTATGTTTGAAGGAAACGAAGGATTTACGAATAAAGGTGCAATCATCGGGGCTATCCTTTTACTAGCAATCTTCGTAGTAGTGGGAAGTATACAAGGACCACCGATTCAATAGTATGGATAAGGTATTGTATATTTATTCATTTTATATACAAAGTAAACAAGTTTACGAATAGGCAAAGTTATCATTGACTTATATACTTATTGGTCGTATAATAAAGAAGTAGACAAATAGAAAACGAAAGAAGGAATTGAAATGATGAAATTCAGTTATCAAGATTATATTGTGAAAGAAGAAGGAAATACGATGGTGGTTTTATCACCCGAAAGAATCGACATGAACGTGATTGCGGGAACGAAATATATATATGAAGACAGACTATTCATCGAAGCCGTAGACGTCGAAATAATCATCGAACAAGACGAAGGCCAAAACGAAGATTTCATATCTTTCGAAGGTAATCGAATTTACGCTTCGGAATACTACAATCCGAATGTCAAAGTATTCGTAAGCTTATAAAAAAAGAAGCGTAATCCCAACGATCGGGGTTGCGTTTTTTGTTTGCTTATACGAACACGCGTTGACGGACATTTGTTTCAAAGAATGTTCACGAAAGCGGGTGGCTACAAACGCCGGTACATAAACGATTGCAAAAGAAAAGGGCGTCCGATTTCTTCGGGCGTCCCTATTTATATACGACATTTATATCCGTTTCATCACCGACCCGAAGAAATTCGATACGTTCGATAAGCTTATGAAAGATACGATTCCTTTCGTCATTATCGCTTTGGTTTTCAAACAATCCTTCGATATCTATGTTCGTCCAATTATCGTTCCGTTGTTCCCGGATTTCCTTCGATACGATTTCGCTATTTTGCTTCAATTGCGTAAGTTCTTTTTTCGCTTGTAGAACTTCGACATCAATCGAATGTTTCCGTTTATCAAATTCTTTCCGGTCAATTATTCCGTCAACGAATATCGATTTCAAGCGTTCCATTTTATCCGTAGCATTTACGATTATTTCTTCATTCATTTCGATAGGTGATTGACCAACGTCGATTCTCGAATTCTTTCCTTCCGTAGTTGCGAAAAGCGTTGTTTTAAAATCTCGCATATTCCCGCGAAGAATATCCAATAGTAGTGCTTCTTTCATTCCTTTATTCGCGGAACAACGATGGATTCCGTCTTGTTGCATAGCCTTGCACTTGCGAAGGAATACGACAGGGATTTCCGGCTTGTTGTCCGTTGTGAATGATACAGTTGCGCCACACGCCTTACAACGCATTAAACCGGATAGCGCGAAAATTCCGCTTCTTGATTTTGTCGGTATCTTTTGGCTATCTTGCAAAGCCCGGTCAATTCTTCGGGCCGTAGCTTCATCAATAATCGCTTCATGAATACCAGGTACGGATATAATCTTCGAAGGGTCTGTCTGTTTACACATCGTTCCATCGGGACCGCGATACAGTTTTCCGTATGTTAGGATTCCCCGGTGAAAATCCGATTTCAGTAATGCGAGAACTTGACGATTGCGCCACGTCTTACCGCGAACGGTCGAAATCCCACGAAGATTCAATTCAATCGCAATTCTATTCGCAGACATTCCGGAAAGATAGGATTCAACAATGAAATCGAATATCTTTCGTTTGTCGGGGTCTATGTGAACGATACCGGTGTTCTTATCACGAAAATAAGGTATCGGAAGGATTCCCGAAACGTGCTTGCCTTGCTTCGTTGCGTTGACCTTGCCTTGTTGCATACGTCGCTTTATTGATCGGTATTCCGCACGAGATAGAAGACCTTCGACTTCGGACATCAATTCCGCCGATTCATCGGAAAGGTCGTATGTTCGTGCGGGCGTCATAATAAGCGTACTAGACCGTTTGAACGTTTGGGCTATTATACCGTTATCTATTTGAGAACCACGCGTAAGACGGTCAAAGTGAACCACCAATACGCCTTCGTATTCGTTTTCTTCCACTTGCGATAATAGTTCCATAAATACGGGACGTTTTGCGATTGAATCCGCCGAACCGATTTCTTCGAACCATGTCGTGTTTGTAAGACCGTTTGTCGCTACATATTCGGATAGTTGTCCGCGATGTTTTGCGAGTGTGTCCGTGCTATCTACGTCTTCACGTGATTTTCGTAAATATACCGCAATCGACGCATTCTTTTCTATATTATCCAATTCGTTCACCCTTTCGAAAACAAGTTTACAATTAGATTATACAACCATTCGTCGATATAAGTCAATGATGAAGTAGGCGAATAAATGGACAACGAAAAAAGCCCGCTACATTGCGGACTTCCATTTTGTATCACGTTCAATTTTTATGGAATCATAAAGTACGATAAAATGGTCCATAACTATTTCGTCAATAAAATTCCGACATAGTTCCGTATAATAGTCCATGATTTCGGTTTCAAGATTTCGAGTAAATTCATCGGCTATATCGTTACTGATTAAGTTACACGCGTGAAGTTGTTCCGTGAGTGCCAGGTCTTGTAGGGCGGAAAATAAGTCTTCGAATACTTCGGGGTCTATCGGCATATTCTTCGTGAACGAATCGTAATCTTGTAAATGGTATGTCATGGGAAAAACTCCTTTATTAA
>Ga0314771_100131_pt1 | contig 21563 bp, 25 predicted proteins | sample MetaGCB42018_FD_204522 | JGI IMG/M metagenome (GOLD analysis project Ga0314771, IMG submission 204522) | Cryopeg brine microbial communities from Beaufort Sea near Barrow, Alaska, United States - CB4 2018 | ecosystem: Environmental > Aquatic > Marine > Coastal | place: USA: Alaska | collected...
GTATCCGGCTCACTGACAAGCTTTTTGAACAGTGCCAACCATTTACCCTTTTTTGACCACTCATTGAACGTCTTGTAAATCGAGTTCCACCGGCCGAAGCATGGGGGCAAGTCCCGCCATGGACAGCCCACTCGTAGTCGGTAAAACATGCCTTCGACCGTCATCCGCAAGTCGCGCTTGTTATAAATATTTTCTTGAAGCATCATTCCTTTTAGCTTCGACCCGTGCTCATCAGTGAGCATACGTCGGGGCATAGCAAGCTCGTTTTGTTTTGGTGTCGGAACCTGAATATTACGAGCTTGCTCCTTTTATTCAATCACTTGCGCCCAAACGTCAACAGCCCCTAATCAAGACACTTTCTTTAAGTACGCCTCAATACGACCTTTTAGTCCCGGGCTCGCGGCAGATCGCACGAGTTCGGCCAAGTCTGTATCCGACTGGCCAATTTGTAATGCCGTTTCAAGTAGGGGCTGTCCGCCCGAGGGCGTAGCTATCGTCTCTTCGACGGCATGTGACCAAGTCGATATTTCTGCGCACATGGTCAAGAAGCCAACAGACATTGCCTCGGCGGAATCGAAAGTGCGGGACTCCGCCAAAATTGAGCGTGCAGCGCCGACCCCCACCAGGGCTGCGAAACGCCGAGTGCCTAGAACCAAGCCAAATTTCAGCCCGGGCATACAAAAACTTGCATCGGATGTAGCGATACGGTGATCGCAAGCTGCAAACAAGTCCACCCCCGCACCGAAATTTCGCCCGTGGGCCATTGCAACAGTTGTAGCTGACAAACTCGCAAGTTTTTGTAACAGTATCTCGATACGAATAAACCTCAGTACAAGATCCCCCTCGCTATGTTCGCGCCAACCTGTGAAATCAAACCCCGCGCTGAAATTCTTGCCAGAGCCGCGGAGAACGAGCATCTCCGCGCCACTAGCTTCGGCTTTGTCGACGGCTACGATTAACTCCTCGATCAAAGCAGCCGACAGTGCGTTACGCTTGTCTGGGCGATGTAACTCAAGGGTGACGCAGTTACCTTCATTGTTGATGATAAGTTCGCCGCTCATAAGTTCGCCTCGCTAGCTTCATTGTCGTATTCCGGCCAGCTGTCGCCTGCGCGGGCTGTGGACAGGCTGACCGCAATCATCATCACGAACCCGACAATCGAACTGATGCCGAGTGCGAGAAACACGTTACTCTGGATCCCAGTTAGCGAGAGGCCGATATAACAGCCCGAGCCAAAAAGCGTTGCTGCTATTGCCCCTGCCCGATTGGCAGGTTTCCAGAGGTAACCTAGGACAATTGGTGCGATGACACCGCTGATGATCGCCGCTATACCGAATTGAGTGAGTAGGGACAGAGAGTCGGGCCGGTTGAGTGACATGAATAGTGACGCAATGCCGACTACTACCAATGCACCTTTGGAAACAAGGAGGGAGTGCCTGTCGGCCTGCTCCGTCGTTTGACCGTCACGGTGGATCAGCGGCGCGATAATGGGCTTATATAAATCGTTGCCGATAATTGTACTTATGCCCATATAAAGACTGTTGGTGGTCGACAAGATAGCGGCTAGTAGCCCAGTAATGAGCAACGCGACTACCACCGGTGGGAAAGTATGCATAATATATGCTGGGATAGCACTGTCCGCGGAGTCCAGATCCGGCACCAACACGCGAGCAGCCATGCCAGCGAACGCCGAAAAGGAGGCAAGCAGAAATAGTGTAATCCCGGAGGACAGGGTGAACGCTCGCAAGTCAGATTCCTTTTCGAGCGAGAGCACTTTGTTCATCAAGTGTGGCAGTAGCCCGAAACTGAAGAGTAACCATCCGATACTCAGAATCGCCAGACCACTATAAAATGGGCCGCTTTTTGCTGTCGCTGCGATTAGACCAGGGTCAATCTGCTCCATCTGGGCGTTGAGCTCGCCAAGGAACCCCCACCCCCCACCGATTGACCATGCCAACGAGATGAATAGCAGCACCGAGATAAACGACATCAAGATGCCCTGAATCCCGTCGCTGATGTACTGAGCGTAGGCACCGCCCACGCTCAGATAGGCGACGGTTATAGTTACTCCCAACGTTACGCCCCAGACATAGGGCACACCCAAAACTGTTTCGAACAAGGTCGCCAAGCCGACGTTCTGCCCGATGATGTAATAGATATTGAACAGCGCTAGAAAACCAACGACGACCTGCAGTGTACGGCTGTTGTAGCGGTTTCTCAGCCAATGCGGCAGTGTCAGCGCGCCGCCTTGGAGCTGGGCTTGGCGCCAAAATGTTCGGGCGAACAGCAACAAGCCCAGCCATGTCAGGCCAAAAGAACCCAACGACCACCACAATACAGGTGCGCCGTAAGTATACGCCCAGCCGGGCACACCCATAAACAAGTTAGCGCTGGCATACGTCGCAGCGAAACTCACGCCGACAACCCATGGGCTAACCGCGCCACGCGCGATGGAAAATCCAGCCATGGAACGACTGTGTTTTGAGCCGATCTTGCCGACCCATATAATGAACAGTAGATAAGCGATGAGCAAAACAGCGATCATTACCAAAAAAACAGGTGAGTCAAATTTCATGGTATTCCCCCTCTTTTTTTATTTTTTTTTAGGATAGAAATGATTCCAAACGACAAGCCCTACAATCCAGAAAACACCAACTGCAATCCAGTAAAGTGTAAACATATCAACCTCCTAAATAAGCGGTGTCAATACATCGGGTAGGCTGAGCAACTTCACGCTCAGCCAGTGGAGTGGCGTGTGCAACGCGCGCGGATCGCGCGGATAAAAAGGCAAGTTGTGTCATGAGACCTCTCAATGCCAGCGTTCTGCTATCCGGCTGCCGGCTTCTTAGTGATTAGTTGTTAATTATTAGTTTCACTAGTTCGGACCTAATGTTCGCGGATCTTTACTCTTAAGTTCCCTTCCTTACTCAGTTTCTTTAGCCCATTTAAAGAGGGGCACGTTTAGTCCACCAATGACACTGAACACAACGCTAAGTAGTGACTGATTCTCTTGACGAGCGCCCTGCACATTGTATATAGCCAACCACCTCCGAGTAGATGTCGGTTTAATTCTGTACATAATCAACTCGTTTGATTTTTGGGCTTGGATACCCCCCATTGTCTTAGGACTTCGGCGGTGTGTTCGCCTAAGTGCGGAGGCGGTTTGCGTATAGAAAACTCAAAATCAGTAATGTTCAGTGGGAAGCCAGTAGTGCGAGTCTTGACGCCGTTGGGCAGTGTCAGATCACGCACAATGCCCATATGTGCAACGTGTGGATCGGCGATCAAATCTCCGTAGTCATTGATCGGGCTAGCCGGTACGCCGCGAGCACGCATTTCTTCAAGCCAGTAAGCCGCAGAATTCTTCAGGAATGAAACCTCCAAGATCTTCGTCAGCCGCTGCTGGTTCTTAGCACGACGCAGTTGGTCGGTGAAATCAGGATGTTCGGCGAGTTCCGGCTGCCCGACGGCTTCGCAGACCGCACGCCAGAGCTTGTCGTTGCCCGCGGCGATAACGAAGTAGTCGTCCTTCGCACGAAACGCCTGGTACGGCGCGTTTCGCGGATGAGCCGAACCAAGACGTTGGCCCGACTGGCCGGTGCCGAAATATTCGCTGGTTTGTAGCGCCGCGACACCTATCATGCTACCGAGCATCGAACAGTCGATGTGCCGGCCGCGACCAGTGCGGTTGCGTTTGTAAAGCGCCGCAGCGACCGCGTAGGCTGAATAAAGTCCGGCGGAGAAATCACCTACAGGGACGCCGCATTTTACTGGCCCTGACCCATCTTCGCCGGTAACACTCATAAGCCCGCTCATGGCTTGTACTACAACGTCAAAGGCACCATAGTTCGCATATGGCCCAGTCTGGCCGTAACCACTAATCGAGCAATAGATAAGGCCCGGATGCTCGGCGGACAACTGTGCATAGCCAAGGCCGAGCCGATTCATTACGCCTGGGCGAAAGTTTTCCACGATAACGTCGGCCTCGCGACATAAAGACATAAGGTTGGGCCGGTCGTCTTCGGATTTCAAATCAAAGACAACGCTACGTTTGTTGCGGTTAAGAGAAGCAAAGTTTTCGCTGTAGAGTTCACCGTCGTCGTTGGCCGTCAAAGGTGGCCAACCGCGCATGCCGTCGCCTGAGCCAGGGCGCTCTACTTTTACTACGTCCGCGCCGAGATCGCCTAGCAACGAACCGGCAAACGGCCCTGCTGCGATTTGGCCGAACTCTAGCACGCGAACCCCGTCGAGAAGCAAATCATCAATCATCGTGATTATCCTTTATCATAGTCATAGGACGGCGTGAACGCCGCCCTAGTTGGATTACAATGATGCAGTTTTCTCCGTAGGCTGTGGGGCCTGATGACCCACAGTCTCTGCGCGCTCTTTACGCTGCATATCCATCAGGATCTGGCGGGCTCGACGAACGGCCATGTCGGTTTTGAGAAACAGCTCAGAATATCCGTCGTCGGGGAACTCGTGCATTTTTTGCTGTTTTTCCAGCGCCCATTCGTCTTGGGCAACTACCTCTGGAAACATCTCCGCTATCTTTTCAACAGTAGAAATCGAGGGATCTGATAATGGTGTGTGATCCTTATTACAGGACACCAACCATCGCCAAACGAGGTTGCGTTCGTCCACCGGCAGGTGCAGATGCAGTAAGGTGTAGCCGCGCTCAGCCTCAGTGTTGAGTTCCCCAGGTGGAGCTACGCGCAGCTCTACACGGGTCAAGCCTGGAGTAACCATGCAGTGAGTATGCAGTCGTTCCACCTCATCATAGTGGAACCATTCCTTGAAGAACGACGGCTGTCGATGGAGCTTGGTATGGCGAATAGTCTTAATATACTGACAACCGTTTTCTTCGCCTTCCTCATACTCAACGGGAATCCTGCTATTTTCTTCATCCCCAATATTCCCATCGTGAAGGGGGAAAAAGTGGGTAATATCCAGCAGGTTCTCAATTAAAAGAAGGTAATTGGCAGGCACTCTCAGTGGCATGGGCACTCCGACAGTCACTGTCTCCTTCGAACTGAGCTCTGGGGTAGGCGGTGGATTGATCGATTCAGCGACTTCAGGGTCTCCGGGCCATAGCCAGACCACACCGTCTTGTTCGCGAACAGGTGCCGCGCGCAGTCGGGCCTGTTTGGGAATTGGTTTATCAGGCTGGGCAGGAATGGCTACGCACTGGCCACTGGTATCATAGGTTAGACCATGATATGCACAGCGCAGTGTACCGTCCTCGAGCAGATCACTTTCAGACAACGGGAAGCGTTTGTGGCAACAGCGATCGTCGAACCCTACAACTTTACCATTTTCCTTGGAGCGCCACATTACGAAAGGCTTGGCGACTACCGTGTGACTTTGCAGTTCACCCGGCGTGAATTCTGTCGATAACCCCATTGGGTACCAGCAGTTTTTAACATACTTAAACTCAGCCATGACTTTCTCCTCATCATTTTTTGTTATAAACACCAAACATCAAGGAGATGCCGACTAGCATCTCCAGCCGATCAGATATCAAGAACCAAGCATTCACCCTCAGACTCCGCTCGTGCGCAGCAAATCATCACGTATACCTCACGGTCTTCTTCGTCAAGAACGGTGTCATGATGGGCAGGCCGGCCAGCTAAATATCGCGTCAGACAGGTACCGCAGTATCCCTCCCTACAGGAGGTATCCACGTCAATGCCGTGCTCGCGAAGAACATCAACAATGGTTTGCCCAGGTTCGACGCGGAAAGTCTTACCGCTACGGGATAGCTGGACGTCGAATCCGACCTGATCATCCGTGTCTGCGCGTGCGTCGACACCGTCTGCTGCAGCGAAGCGTTCGCAGTGTTTAGCCTCGGTAGGCCAGTGCGGAGAGGCTGCCTCAACGGCGGCAAGAAAACCGCCCGGACCACAATAATAGAGATGATCGCCGATCGTATAATCTGCCAGCACCCTGCCGAAATCGAGACCTGCACTCGGATTACCTCGGTCGTGGATAAGCGTAGCTAAACCTTTTTCGGCCAGCGTGTTAATTTCCGGCATAAACGCCGTGCGCTCGGGCGAGCGCGTGCAGTAATAGAGATGGAATGGTTCGCCTCGGCGACTGAGCTCGGCTACCATCGCCATAATTGGCGTGACACCGATCCCTCCGGCCAAAAGAACATGCCGGCCGGCGTGCTTAGACAGCGCAAAATGATTACGCGGTTGCGAAATGGTGAGCTCGTTGCCCACAAAGACTTCTTGATGCATGGCCGCCGAACCGCCACGGCTGTTAGGCTCGCGCAGCACGGCAACGACATAATGATGCGCTTCTGCGGGGTCGTTACACAGCGAATACTGGCGGATCAATCCGTTCGCGAGATGCACATCAATGTGACCTCCCGCGGCGAATGGCGCGAGTTCCATGCCCGCTGGATCTACGAATTCAAATGCAAGAATGTCCTCAGCCAAATAGGAAATTGATTGAACCCGGACGTTGAGTTTTTTCTTATTCAGAACATTTCGATTGTTTTTGTTGGGCATGGCGACCATATAAGTTTTCTCCTACTCACATTCGGGCTTTGTCGCTGCTAGTGCCTGTAAACTAGTGTCATTTGCTTTGGCTTGATCGATGTCATTTACAATGGGTTGTCAAATATACAAATACAAACGATAAATTTTTACCTTAATGCATCAGGTTTTTTGATGTGTCTCAAGGGGCCTACTCCCAGCGGCATCGCCAGCGTGTGCACAATCCGCTCGGTCGAAATCACTGCCGTAAAGCCGCACTTAATCGCTAAGAGCTACTGTGGGATTTTTCGCGCAGACCTGGTAACAACTGACAACTGGTCGTCATGGGCTTGTCTGGCACTTTTCATCGTCTAGATTGAACCACCTTCCCGTCGGGAGGAAACAGTGCCGATGCGCCCGCTCGACGGCTTTAACGATATCCTGCAAGCCGATGGCTACTCCGGCTATGGCAAGGTGTGCGTTTGGAACCCTCGGCTTATATGCAGTATGCGCTGGAGCCCATTGCTAAGGCAGGCACACTGGAAAATCTGGAAGCATCGTTGCGATGAGATGTGGACCTGGAAGGGGCTTCCAAAAAGTGTCACGGTTCGACTGAAGGTAAGTAGATCGAATTATTGGCGCTTACGATTCATAAGTCACCACCAATGTATTAACCATACCTCAGTCGGCCGAGTTGATCGAAACACGGCAGCAGATGAATACCTTTAGGATCAGTCAGAACGGGGCAGATATAGAAGATGACGCATGTGCGGACGATACAATGTCATCGACGATCCACTGGTCCAGGAATTAATGGCAACCTTGGGCATTCCCGTTCACGCCAAAACCCGCCTTGACATGGCTCCGAGCACAAAAGACCAGATCGTTTATGAGACAAGTCATGTCCAGATCTTTCAGGATGCACCCTGGTCATTACCAACCTCAGCATAGTCGGCCGACAAACAACCTGTTCGGTAAAAATCACTGGCGCTGACAGCAAGCTCAGCTATAAGATTGGCCAAACCATGGGGTTCGTCGACCGAGAGCGCGGCCACAAACTCGACGGGGGGGAGGGGGTCCGTCGTTTGCAACTTCTCAAGCTCAACGTGGGGGAGTTTTCCGCTATGATAATGTATGGGCAGATAGGCGATGCCCAACCCGGCAGAGGCCATAGAGGCGACCACACCCAAACTCTTGCAGCGGGCGAAATAACGACAGCGCACATTGGCATGGCGGAACCAATGTTCGATACCTGCGTGATGGAAGGAGGCGCTCTTGAGCCCAATCACCGGCCATTCAGACAACGACTGCGGCGTATGCCGCGACGTGCCCAAGCCTAGAGTAGGACTTGCGAACCACGCGAAACTGACATGACCTAGACTGTAGGTGCGGACGTTCATCCCAGATGAATTGCCCGGAACAAGCAGCAGATCCAGATGGCCATCGGACAACCCCTGCAAGAGATCCCCCGTCAATCCCTCATCGATTTCGAGACGGACTTTCGGGTATCGCTTGGAGACTGATTTGACCAGTGTCGGCAGCCACGTAATCGAAATCATCTCTGCAACCCCCAGCCTAAGACTCCCAGTCAATGTATCGGATGAGGAGATGCGATATTTGATATCCGCTTCGAGATCGAGAATACGGTTAGCGTAATCGACGAGCTCACGGCCCTTTGCAGTGAGCTGTATTCGCCGTTTCGACCGATCGAACAAAACCATACCCATGGTATGCTCAAGTTCGCGAATACGCATCGAAACCGTGGACTGCGTCGCGTGGAGGCGTTCTGCCGCGGCACTAAAACTGCCAAGCCTGGCAGCCCAGTAAAAAGTCTCCAGTTGTCGTAGATTCATTATGAGCCCTTTAAGCTTAAATTGTCGGTCGGTCGCTGTACTTAGTCATTTTCAATCCAAAAAAGACCTCCGCGAGACTCAAGCAGCCGATATTTAAATTTTATTGATGCATTCTAACAACGTAATCCGCATCTTACCCAGATGCGGGGCTCAGTATCACTCATGCGATAGACAACTGCACCCAACTGAGCGAAGTCCAGAACGTCCTTGAGATAAGTCGGCGTGTTATCAAGTAAGCAGACAAAACCGATTACTGTACATTCGACGCTGGCTAACGGCACCTTTAATGAGTCCGGAGGGGCGGGCGATTGAGCGCACGAAAGGGACGCCACAGGGTGGTGTGATCAGCCCTGTGCTGGCGAATCTCTTCTTGCACTATACGTTCGACCGCTGGCTGAGCCAGCACTTTCCAACCATTGAGTGGTGTCGGTACGCAGATGATGGGCTGCTTCATTGTCGTACTGAAAAGCAGGCTCACTTCCTGCTACGTAGGCTACGTGAAAGGTTCGGTGAATGTGGGCTTGAGCTGCATCCAGAGAAAACGAAGATTGTTTACTGTAAGGATCACCGTAGAACAGGAAACCACGAACACACATCCTTTGAATTTTTGGGCTATACCTTTATGAAACGAATGGTCAAAGACAAAACCGGAGAGCTTTTTCTGGGATTTTGTCCGGGCATCAGTCGTCCCTCACTTAAGGCGATTATTCAGAAGGTGCGAGCGTGTAAGATAGGGCGGCGAACAGATCTGTCGATAATGGACATTGCTGACTTTATCAATCCATACCTGCGAGGCTGGTGGAATTGGGTATGTTGATGTCTCACAGCCGACCCAGAGTGAGCAACGATAACCCGTACTCAGAGTCGTTGTTCAAAACGCTGAAGTACTGCCCGAAGTGGCCTGCCAAAGGCTTTAGATCACTAACAACGGTGCGTGAATGGATGCTGTTGTTCGAGCAGGCCTACAACGAGGAGCACTTGCACAGCGGCATCAACTTCGTGACGCCCGCACAACGACACCAAGGTGTTGATGCAGAGTTGCTAGCCAAACGTGAAGCGGTGTATGAACGAGCAAAGAGTCTGAATCCCAGGCGTTGGTCTGGTGACATTCGAAACTGGACAGTCGCCGGAGCCGTATCCCTCAACCCTGGAAAATTGCAGGAAATTGAGCGCAATAAACAGGCTGCTTAAGTGCAGCTATTTGGACAACTGGGTTGCAAATCACCGCTTGGAAACGGTCATAACCGACGAGCCGACGAGCCGACGAGCCGACGAACAACTGATCCATTCTTTTCTTCTACGTAGGCCTGGTCGTTCTTTTTGTAGGCACGAGCACGCGTAAAAGTGATTCTGTGAGCTTCACAGAAGTCGAGCATTTCAAGGTTGATGAACTCGCTACCACTATCAGTATCGAGGCCTTTTAGCTCGAAAGGCATCAGTTTGATAGCGACGCTTATACCGTTAATCACATCGGCCGCACTCTTTTTCAGTAAAGGCATGCACTCAAGCCAGCCTGTCGATACATCAATCATGACCAGAGTGTTCAAAAATGCGCCGTTAGGATCTCCGCCACAATGGGCAACTAGGTCTATTTCGAAAAAACTTGGGGTAACATCGTCCCAGTCAGCAAATGTGCGAACCTGAATTTGATTCTTCAGCAATGAGCCCGGCTTCGTGCGGCTGATGCCGCCTTTAATCTGACGCCGCTCGGGTTGAAGAAGCCGATCCACTGTTGCGGCACTGATTTTTTCCAACTTGTGTCTAATATCTGCGTTGATGCGAAGGTGGCCGTGGCGTTCCATGGCAGCGACAAGGTCCGGTAGAAAAGGCACAAGTCGCTTCGAACAAACCTGATTAGCCGTGTACCAGATGTAGAGTAAAACCTGTCTAAACTGCTCGTCATAGACTTGCGCACCGGGCCTTACCTACGCTTTAACTGAGTTCGTGGACTTGGATTTTCCTGATTACCCCTCAAGCTCAGCCAACACTTCGTGCCTATACTTACGAGTAGCAGGAATGAGCGAGGGTTGCATTATGAAAAACAAAATTCAATTTCAAAAAGGCTACAGCTTAATAGAACTCATGAGGGATTACGGTACCGAAGAGCAGTGCTGTAACACCCTGTTTCAATTACGCTGGCCTCAAGGCTATGCCTGCCCTCAATGCGGGGGGAAAAGTCATTGCACTCTAAAGACTCGTGCTCTCTACCAGTGCAATCATTGCCACCATCAACACTCGCTGATGAGCGGCACCATTTTTGAGGCGACCAAATTGCCTCTGGCAACCTGGTTCTTGGCGATATACCTGCTGACGCAGGCAAAAACGGGGCTCTCAGCGCTGTCATTACACCGGCAGCTCGGTGTTTCTTACAACGCCGCCTGGAGCCTCAAGCACAAAATCATGCAGGTCATGAAAGAACGTGACGACAGCAAGGTGCTATCCGGTGTGATTCAACTGGATGATGTTTATTGGGGCGGTGAGCGCCATGGCGGAAAATCAGGCCGAGGATCGCCCAATAAGACGCCCTTTGTCGTCGCGGTTTCCGTTAATGAAGACGGGCATCCGATCCACATGACTATGAATGTTGTTAAAGGCTTTCGTTCGAAAGAGATTGAGCGGTGGGCCAAACAGCATCTTGAGCCAGGGTGCCAAGTCGTATCCGATGGGTTGGCATGTTTTTCTGCTGTTAAAAAAGCGGGGTGCCAGCATACAAGCATTGTAACGGGTGGTGGGCCAGCCTGTGTCTCATTGGTAGAATTTACCTGGGTCAACACGATGATCGGGCATGTGAAGAACAGCCTGAGAGGGGCTTACCCTGCAATTAATCACAGACACCTGCCGCGCTACCTGGCGGAGTTCTGTTATCGCTTCAACCGGCGTTTTGAGCTGGACAGGATGTTGCCGCGATTTTGTTTCATTGCCGTTAGAACACCGCCTATGCCAATAAGGCTTTTGAAACTGGCTGAGGTTTATGGGTAATCAGGTCGGTTCTTGCAGGACTATGGACGGCGGTGACCCTCAGCGATCCAGCAGGCTGCGATCGATATCTAGCCACCTGGCAGCCTCCGCGATGGCATAGCCCTCGGCCCAAACCATGTTTACCGCCTCGGCCTTTAGTTTGTCGAAATACCAACGTCTTGTCTTCTCGGTTATGAACACCTCCACTGCTTCCATTATGAGGCTTACCGGGGTGGGTGAATGCGGACATGCGATTCTCGCCCTACGCCGCCCGAAAAAAACTTGACCCAGTTTGTATGAGGGACTAAGTTATTTAAACTATCGCGTGGTCTGACCATCAGATTATAGAACCATGAAAAGCATGAGCCGAGATCAACAACCACATGAAAATTGAGCCGCTGGAGAAGAAGAGTCTGAGTGACGAGGTAGTTGCCAAGATCAAGTCCATGATCGTTAGTGGTGACCTCAAGGAAGGCGATCGCATTTCCAGCGAGCGTGAACTGTGCGAGCAATTTTGCGTCAGTCGGGCCTCGGTTCGAGAAGGCCTCAAGATTCTTTCCTTGCAAGGGCTGATAAGTAGGACCAATGCCGGAACCGTTATCACCACCAACTTCGCCTCCATTCTAGAAGAGACACTGGCACTAAAAATTCTGCTGAACGACTACAGCTACGAGGATGTGATGGAAGCGAGGATGTTTCTTGAACGCACCATGGTTCGCCTAGCGGCGAGTCGTATCGAAACGCAGAATATCAGCATCATGTCGTTGCAACTTGAGTCGATGATCAAGGCTGAGCGTGAAGGTAACAGTGACGACTTTGTTCTCGCTGATATCGCCTTCCACCAACAGATCGCCAAGGCGTCGAAAAGCGAGGTACTGGCGAGCCTCTACAACGCCATCATCACCTTGGTATTCAGGGCTCAGAAGAGTGTAAAGGAAGACAACCCAGTCATGAAAGAGTCCATAAAATTTCATGGGAAAATTCTGGAGGCATTAAAGAATAAAAATGCAGAGCAGGCAGAAAAGGAGATGCAGATGCACTTGATGGATGTCCAGAAAAGGCTCAATCACCTGATCAAGAAAGAAACAATAATAGGAGGACTGTGATTCATGTACGTGCGATATATCTATAATAACCAGACACACTATGGCCATTTAGCCAAAGGGGTCATTACCAGGCTCGAAGGCAACATGTTCGACAGCATCGAACCAAGCGATGAAACGATCTCTGCGTCCGCCGTCAAACTACTCGCGCCTTGCGAGCCGTCCAAGGTGGTTTGCGTAGGCCTAAACTACCTGGATCATGCCAAGGAGATGGACCTAGAGCTTCCCAAGGCACCATTGCTGTTTTTGAAGCCACCGACAACCGTCATAGCGCATCAGAACGAGATCAAAGCTCCCGGCAACGTGGGTCGCCTCGACTATGAGGGGGAGCTGGCAATCGTCATTGGCAAGCAGGCAAAAAACGTCTCTGTTGAAGACGCGGCCAATGTGATTTTTGGCTTCACCTGTGCGAATGATTTCACGGCAAGGGACATTCAGTTCAGCGACCAGCAATGGACTCGCGGAAAGTCCTTTGACACTTTCTGCCCACTGGGCCCTGGTATCGTCAGGGAGATAAATCAGGACGATGCCAAGATACAACTTACCGTCAACGGTGAAGTCAAACAAAGCTCGAACATCAAAATGTTCATCTTCAAAGTCAATGAGGTAGTTAGTTACATCTCTCAGTACATGACGCTGATGCCTGGGGACGTCATTCTCACTGGAACTCCCCATGGTGTCGGGCCAGTCAAATCAGGAGATGAGATGTCAGTCACCATTGATGGAATTGGCACTCTGACTAATACGTTGACCATCGAATAATACCATCACCGTTATAAACAAACGCGCAAAGTATTGCTTCCCGGAAATCGATGCATAATCTTTCTGTGCCCAAAAAGATATCAACAACAAGAGACAAAATCATGAATGCATCAGTATTGATGACGGATACCATTTTTCCTGACACATCACTCGAGCAGAGTGTGTTCAAGGAAAATGGTATCGACTTCGAATTAAGCCCTTCTCATGACGCCGCAACGCTCTCGGAACTCGGCAAGGAGGCGGATGCGCTTCTTGTGATATACGCGCAAATAGGTGCAGACGTTATCGAAAACCTGAACCGCTGCAAGGTCATTGTCAAAGCGGGCATTGGATACAACAACATCGACATGGAAGCGGCATCCAGGAAAGGCATTATCGTAGCCAATGTTCCCGACTATTGCCAGGACGAAGTCGCGGATCATACTTTTGGTATTTTTCTAGCTCTGGCCAGGAAAATCTGTCACCTGAACAATCAAGTCAAGAATGGAACATGGAATGCAAATGATGGCAAAAACGCTCCACGACTGAGAGGTAAGACGTTCGGCTTGCTTGGTTGTGGCGCGATCGGCCAGCAAGTCGCGAAACGCGCCATGGCCTTTGGTTTGAATGTGGTGGGCCATGACCCCTACAGCTCAGCCGAGACGCTGTCCCAACAGAATATACGCAAGATCGATGACCTCAATGAATTCCTAGGGGAGGTCGATTTTTTATCACTTCACCTTCCCCTGAACGAGAAGACCACTCATATAATTGATAAGTCTGCGTTAGGCAGGATGAAGAAGAGTGCACTTATCATCAACACATCAAGAGGAGGACTTATAGAGGAAGATGACCTGCATAACGCATTGATAGAAAATCGCATCGCCGGCGCCGCCATGGATGTTCTCGAGCGGGAGCCTCCGGATGGAGCGCCAGAGCTATCCAAACTGGATAATGTCGTAATCACCCCCCATACCGCTTTCCTATCTCAGGATTCCGTGTTGGAGCTGAGAAGAAAAGCCTCACTGGAAATCGCGAGAACTCTACACAGCGGCACGCCAGCCCACCCGGTAAATTGACCCATAGTCAAAAAACAAAAATATTTCATTAGGAAAACAAAATGACTAAAGCATCAACACGAACCTCTCTCCTGCGCACCATTGTTTCCGGCACTTTCGTGGCTGCGCTGTCTGTCAGCATGATTGCCCAAGCAACCGTGGATATAAAACTCGCGCACAACAGCAACACGAACCCTGAAGACCCACAGAATATTGGGGTCAACGCCTTCAAGAAAATGGTGGAAGATCGATCCAATGGTGAGATCAATGTCGAGATATATCCGGCAGGTCAACTTGGAGACGCACGTGCAATCGTGGAAGGGATTCAGCTGGGCATGATCGAGATGGGAGATGTCGAAAACGGGCCCATGGGTGGGTTCGTACCCGAAGCAATGCTGTGGGATCTTCCCTTTCTATTCCGGGACCTCAACCATGCTCACAAAGTCTTGGACGGTGAAATTGGGAGTCAGATACAAGAAAAGTACCTGGATGTGGGCATTAAACACTTAGCTTATAACGATGGGGGGTTCAGGCACTTCACCAATGACAAGCGTCCCATTCGCACCATGGATGATCTGCAAGGTCTCAAGATACGTGTGATGGAAAGTAAAGTCATGATTGACGCTTTGAATGCGTTTGGAGCCTCTGCCGTACCGATGTCCTTCGGCGAACTCTATACAGGCTTGCAGCAAGGTGTGGTTGATGGTCAAGAGAACCCGATGAACCTGATCAAAAGCCAGCGCTTCTACGAGGTACAGCATTACCTCTCCTTGAGCGGGCACTTCTATTATCCTCGCCAGTACATTGCTAGTGCGGTTTGGTGGAACACCCTAGATGAAAAGAATCAGGGGATCATTTCTAAGGCGGCACTGGAGGCGGCCACCATCCAGCGCGAGGCACTGGCCGATTACGAAACTGAGATGCGCAAGGCTCTCGAGGGCGAGGGAATGGAGATCAATAAAGTGGAGAAGGATGCCTTTATCGAGACGGCCCTGGAGAAGATCTACCCCAATTACTATGAAGTGCTTGGCAGTGGAGATGCGGAACGAGGAAAGGAACTCATCTCAACTATCTTGAAAACGGAGTAACGTTCATGCTGGGGCGCTACACCATGCCATAGCGCCCCAGCATTCCTTTCCAACATCGTTATTTCGAGGATGAAATGGTGGATCAAAAAAAAAATAAGAGCCCAGTTCGCTATCTCGACCTGTTTCTCAAAACATGCATCGTTGCAATGATGATTTCCATTGCAGCATTGACATTTTACCAGGTAGTGATGCGATACGGGTTCAATCAGTCAAGCTCCTGGAGCGAGGAAGCCATTCGCTTCATCTTTATCTGGTGCAGTTTTCTATCCATTGCGATGGGCGTCCGAGATAAGATACACATTGGCATCGATATCATCGTCAACTTCTTTAACGAGAAGCTACGGGTCATGATCGAGATAGTTGGAAATCTCTGCATTATGTCATTCTCGGGGTATCTAATCTTTTATGGATACAAGGTGGCCATAGCAACACGGTTTCAAACATCTCCCGCGTTAGGAATACCCATGAGTTGGATATATGCCTCAGTACCCATCATGGGTGCACTGATATTTCTTTACTGCATGATCGAAATATTCAACTCCAACAACAGACTACGTTTGATCCGTAAAGGGGCATGATATGCTGGCCGTTCTTCTAATCGTTTTGGTGGCAGGGTTCATCATTAACGTGCCCATTGGTTTCACGATGGGGCTTGCTGCCCTGGCCAGCCTGATCGCCAGTGGCATGATGCCCGTCGAAATGTTGCCACAGCGCATGGTTGCCGGCATCAACTCCTTTCCCTTGCTTGCAATCCCGCTGTTCATGATGGCGGGCTCCATCATGGAGCGTGGCGGCATCTCGAGGAGAATCATCGAGCTTGCTAGCGCCCTAGTGGGTCATTTCAAAGGCGGTCTGGCGGCCGTTTCGGTAATGGCCTGTACATTTTTCGCTTCGATTTCGGGTTCTGCGCCCGGTACCGCGGCGGCCGTGGGGGAGTTGACCATTCCTGAAATGGTGAAGCGTGGTTACTCGAAGTCCTTCGCTTCTTCTGTCGTCGCCTCGGCTTCGTGCCTAGGCGTCGTCATTCCTCCCAGCATTACCTTCATCCTGTTCGGCATTGTCGCCGATGTGTCCATCGGCAAGCTGTTCATTGCCGGTATCATTCCGGGAGCGCTGCTGGCTGGTGCGCTGATCGTGGTCAGCATCGCGCGTTCGCACCGCCTCGGCTACCCGGCAGAGGCGAGGCAGAACTGGAAACAGCGCTGGAAGAAGCTCATAGACTCCTTCTGGGGCATCCTGATGCCTGTCATCATACTCGGCGGCATCATGACCGGTGCATTCACGCCAACCGAGTCGGCTGGTATCGCGGTTATTTACGGGCTGATCGTCAGCGCCTTCATCTACCGGGAACTGGGCTGGAAGGATGTCTTCCCCATCTTCTACAAAGCGGCATTGAACTCGGCAATGATCATTTTGCTCATCGCCGTTGCGAGCCCGTTCGGCTGGATCATGACGATAGAGCAGGTGCCACAGATGGTTTCTGATACCATTCTCGGGCTTTCGACCAATCTTTACCTGGTCCTGATGCTGATTATTCTGATATATCTGATACTCGGCACCTTCATGGAAACCGGCGCGATCATTCTGCTGGTGGTGCCAATATTCACGCCTATCGCTCATCAGTTGGGCATCGACATGGTGCACTTCGGTGTCATTACCGTCGTGGCACTGGCCATCGGCATGGCGACACCGCCGGTTGGCATCACGCTGTTTGCCACTTGCAGTATCTCTGGCGTCTCGATCGGCGAACTGTCGCGCATGGTCTTCCCATTCCTGGTGACATTGATCGTTTGTTTGATGCTGCTGGCATTCGTGCCGATGCTTTCGACCTGGCTTCCGGGATTAATGTTCTGAAACGCGCCGAACATGGCCACTGACGAACCACGACGCTGCGCGCGAACACACCTACGTCAGATCGTGAACGCAGCTAGAAATAAAACCACTGTTTGTTGGCGGTAATTCAGCCGCCAACAAACAGTGGTTTCCTGGTCATCAGACACCTAGCTTATGGTGGCGATATTACCATCTACGTTGGTGTCCAGAATAATTGAACCACTACCGTCATGCTGATAGCTACCATGGTAAACTCATAGCAACCTATCTAAGTTAGAAGGTCTTCTTTCCCCTGCGGATTCTGCTCAGGCTGGATCGCAAACTCCTCGTTGAGAATCCGCTGGGCATCAGTCGCCCGCTCCTCGGCGGTGGAGCCTGCCACGAGCCCCTTAGCCGAGAGCGCGCTACAGATAGTTTCGTTGATATCGAAATTGTTCAATCCGCTCAACCTCACGCCGGCGTTAGCCGGCGCGAGGTTGGCGCAGCCCTGGTAGAGCGCGAGGGCGGTGGTGTAGTCATAGAGACTTCGGCTATGGCCGGTGATCGGCGGGGCCTCACCTGCTGAATGCTCAGGTCATTTTCACCGTCGGGTTAACGTTGGGCTCGGAGACTGCGACGCCGTCGATCAGGCCTCGGGCAATTTAAAGAGGACACCCATGTCCATGATGAGCCTTGACGATTGATTAAATTAGCTTTTATAGATGGGTGTCCAGATTAGCGGTTCTACGACCCCGAATACTCCAGCGGCATCACATCGACTACCTTGTCCTGGCTGTCTACCTAGTTGCAGCAATTACCCGACTTGTAATGGGACGCCATGGCGAACGGATGCAGCGCCTAACGCGAAGGCAAAATAGGTGGACGCAGTGGGTTCACATGGATACCCATCAATAGTTTACGGATGGGTGTCTGGCTTATTTAACAGTTCTGCTCAGAAAGCTCATACCGTCCTGTCATGGCTTGCCTCCCAGCGGGTGGTGCTCAACCTCGTGGCCCGGGGGCAGTCAAATACCGAAATTGCCCAGGCCCTGTTTATCGCGACAAAAACCGTGCGTAATCATGTCTGTGCAATATGTGGCAATCTCGATCTCCCGACCCGTGCACAATTGATTGTGCAGGCACGGGAGAAGGGGTTTGGCGCAGACTGAACTTCATCAGGGACCTTTGTCCCGTATGAACGCAATACTTTCCATCCAACCGGGACAATTGCCCCATGCTCGGAGCTCCTGTTGTGAAGTAGTTTGAAGTCGCAAGCTTCAAACAAAAGGAGTCAGATCATGAACGCAACTACTACGAACATCGAGACACGGTTGGTTCCAACCCGCCAGAAGCCGTTGCAGCAACGTTATCGTAAAGAGCCTGATGCCGCATGGATTCGAGATGAAGCCCGGGCAGTCGTTGGGAGCGGTGTGACCCTTTTCATGGTGAGATAGGGCCACCGAACAACGCAGGAAAGCGCTGGTCTTTCGGGATCCACCGGGCGGTTGGGGGCGATCACGATGCGCCAAATCCGGGGGATCTGCTCTCGGCATCACTCGCCGCTTGTCTACACTCCACCACTCGCATGATCGCGCAGTGGCTCGATATCGAACTCGCTGATATCGAGGTGGCAGTCGGGGCGGAATGCGATGTGCGGGGCTCTCTCATGGTGGACTCAACCGTTCAGGTGGGTTTTCAGCGCATGGATTGCAATGTATTTCTGCAGCTCGCTACGCAAACCGATGACAGCAGGCTAAAAGCATTGATGAAGCACGCAGAAGCCTGCTGTGTAGTATTGCAGACCCTTCGTGGAGGGACCGATGTGAAGACGCTCTGGCACGTGGAGCAGGAGGAGGCATCTCATGAATGAGGAACTAAAGCTCAAGTATCTGAAAGTAGCCCTTGTATGCAGCGTCAACTATCTTGTCCGGACCGGCCAAGTTAATTGTCGCGCTATACGCTATCCTGTTATAGCAGCACTTTATCCAATCACACATGCGAACAGATGGGGTGTAAACCCAGAGTTCCAGCGCTTGCTCCAAAGAGGGTTCGACCTCAAGAACAGCAGTACCCTTCAATCCAATGCAGACGATTTCAAAGAAAATCTGCGTACCTCAGGCTTGGCAGATCAGCTGTGCTGGCTAGCTTCCTGGGTCGACGCGGCTCGCACATACAGGGCAGAAGACTTCTCTGCAGCTATGGATCTATTTGAGCAAGCGTTTGAACAGGCAAAATATCGTGCCGGAAAATCCCAGTACAAACTGGTCAATCAATACTTAGAGATTTGCGCTAAAAACAACCAGAAAAGAAAGTTCAAAAAAGGCGTAGAGTGGGCAAATTACTTGGGGATCCAAGTCCGCTGGTTACGGGACAAGGAGCAGACAGATGAGAATATTGACCTCGCCTTTTTTATCCTAAGTAAAGCAAATTACGTCCACCTGTAGCCGAATCGGCGTACCGCCAATACCGGGATATGTGTTTTCTGGAGATAGGGACAGAGCTAATCAGGAGAACGTTACGACAGAATTCATGAGTGAAGAAGAGCCATCTGCGCGCGATGAATCTCAGACATTGGACCAAGGACCACTCACTGCGAGAGAAAACAGGATGCTGGTCGACGGAGGAGTAGCCATCCCGATACCAGGTCTGATTTGCCACATCGAAAAGATACTTAACACCCCTGTGTCAAAAGTGGACTGGATTAATCCTGAGAGTACTAAGGCTAGATTTCTGCCAACCCGGAATCATTGAACCACTACAGTATGCCGGTAAAACTGCTGCGCAGTGCGGCCATTACGCACACCTCGGGCGGTAGCAAAGCGCAGAGCCTGCTGATGCAACTCAGCTCGATCCTCCACCTCTGGGAACAGCGCATCCACCGCTTTAAGATAGAGTTCCTGAGAAAACGCGTAAAATGATAGCTGCAAGCCAAAGCGATCCGCCAAGGAAACCTGTTCTTCAATCGCTTCTGCAGGATGGATTTCGCCGCCGCGGCTTTGGGTACCTAAATTGTCGGCCATGAATTCCGGCATCAGGTGGCGTCGATTTGATGTGGCATATACCCTAACATTCTCCGGTGGCAGTTCCAGTGAACCTTCCAATATGCTTTTCAGAGCCTTGTATCCCGTCTCTCCAGCTTCGAACGAAAGATCATCACAGAAAACAATAAAGCGATAAGGTTCATCCCACAGTTCATCCACAATTTCAGGTAGATACACAAGATCGTCTTTATCGACTTCGACCATGCGCAGGCCTTCATCTTTATAGCGGTTCAGCAGCGCTTTCATCAACGACGACTTACCGGTGCCGCGTGAGCCCCACAAAAGCACGTTATTGGACGGCTCGCCCTGAATAAACCGTTCGGTGTTTAGCGCCAGCTCCTGCTGTTGCCGATTGACGCCAGTCAGTGTGCCCCAGCCAACCGGATCCAGGCGGCGGATCGCGCGCAGGCCAGCGTGGTGGCGACGCCAAACAGCCGCCGGTGTAGCGAGCCAGTCGATTGAATGATTATCGGCCATAGTTTCCCCTTGAAATTAGTTTCAAATCGGTTACGTTAGGGCAAGCATATTAACAAGAAGATTGAGTCATAGGGGTGTATTACCCACCGATCTATCACTCTATTTGCAATACTATTTCGCACTCCTGCGGCGCTCAAGTGCGTATCACCGCTATCCCACCACAGCCCCCGTCCATAGTAATCTGTCAATTTCAAGAGGCTTCCGTTCAATCTCCTTATAAAAACTCAGCGCCAGTCATTAAGCCAGACCTGCTACACGCTTAGTCAGCTCTTCAGATTTCAGCGAGGCTTCATAATTAGCGCGCTGAACTACTAGGTCGGGAGAGCCGGCCGCAGTTTGATTCAGATCACTCTTCATTGAAGCGATCACCCTAGGCGCGCATTTAAGCAACTCTGTCACATAATGCTGGACAGTATCGTTGAGCTCTTCAGGCTTAACGAGCTCCGTCAAAAAGTTGATTCGAAGCATTTCTTTTGCATTTATTGGTTGCGCAGTTAAAAATAGCTTTTTGGCCGCAGTGAGTCCCAGTGTTGTAACATACCGCCTGATTCCCCCAGGGTAGTAATGCAGCCCGAACTTAGCTGCAGGCATAAACATGCGAGTTCCCTCAATACCGATGCGGAAATCACAACATAGAGCGAGATCCGTGGCGCCGCCATAAGCGCTGCCGTTCATCGCACAAATAACTGGTATTGGAAGGCTTTCCAAGGTGTCTAGCACGCACTCAAAGCGATCATCCAACTCTTCCTTTATAGCGCTCAACGTATAACCAGAACTAAACGTACTAGATCCCTCTCCTGTTATAATTAGCACTCGAATACTGTCGCTACTGGTGATAGCCGAAAAATGATCAAGTAGAACCGAAAGATCGGAAGGATCTATACGATTATGTTGTTTAGGACGGCATAGAGTTATTTTTGCTATAGGTCCTGATATTGTCAAGCTTGGAATAT